>Ga0256842_1001303_pt1 | contig 20303 bp, 16 predicted proteins | sample 4559240metaG_FD_185973 | JGI IMG/M metagenome (GOLD analysis project Ga0256842, IMG submission 185973) | Hydrothermal vent microbial communities from Guaymas Basin, Mexico - 4559-240 | ecosystem: Environmental > Aquatic > Marine > Hydrothermal vents | place: Mexico: Guaymas Basin | collected... | reverse complement strand
CTCCAGTGGTAGAGAGAGGACATGTTCTTATAAAAGTAGTGAATAGTTGTATTTCTGCTGGCACAGAGATAAGCGGAGTTGTTTCTAGTGGCGAATCTTTAATCAAAAAAGCATTAAGACAACCAGAGAAAGTAAAAAAAGTTATAGATATAGCAAAGTCCGAAGGAATTTTTTATGCTTATAAAAAGGTCAAAGGCAAACTTGAGGCTGGTTCCTCAACCGGTTATTCTGTAAGCGGTTTAGTAATTGGAGTTGGGGATGGTGTAAAGAATTTCAAGATAGGGGATAGAGTAGCCGCAGGTGGAGCTCAATGCGCGCATCATGCAGAATATGTGAATGTTCCAGAAAATCTAGTGGTTAAAATTCCAGATAATCTCTCCTATGAAGAAGCCTCTACAGTTACTCTTGGCGCCATCGCTATGCAGGGAGTTAGACGAATAGGCTTAAAGCTTGGCGAATTCTGCGCAGTTATAGGAACAGGTATTCTTGGACTTTTTGCTTTACAAATGTTGAAAACAAGTGGAGTAAGGGTAATAGCTATTGATCTTGATGAGAGAAGGCTAAAACTTGCTAAAAAGCTTGGAGCAGAATTAACTATTAATCCGGCCAAAGAAGATCCTGTAAAACGGGTTGTAGATTATACAGATGGTTATGGAGCCGACGGAGTTCTTTTTACCGCAGCTACTTCTACAAGTGAACCATTATCTCAAGCATTTAAGATGGCAAGAAAAAAAGGTCGTGTTGTTCTTGTAGGGGTGGCTGGGAATCCAATGCTTATAAACCGTGAAGATATGTATAAAAAAGAACTGGACTTTTTGATTTCTACATCTTATGGGCCGGGAAGATACGATAAGAATTATGAAGAAAAAGGATTGGACTATCCCTATGCTTATGTGCGCTGGACAGAAAATCGGAATATGAGAGAATATTTAAGACTTCTCTCTCAGGGTTTAATAGATGTAAAAAGTTTAATAGACCAAAAATATTCTATTGAAAAAGCGGATAAAGCCTTTGAGTCCCTTTTAACTTCTTCACCTCGACCTTTATTAGTAATTTTAGATTATGGACTGCCAGAAGAGGATAAATTAAGGGATTATCTTATTCATGAACGTAAAATTTACATTAACAAACTGCCTGTAAGAAGAGATAAAATTAATGTAGCCCTTATAGGAGCAGGCGGCTTTGCTACAGGTATGCATCTTCCAAACTTAGCTAAACTAAAAGACAAATATAGTATTTACGCCGTAGTTAATCGAACTGGACATAAAGCTAAGGCAGTTGCCAAAGAATATGATGCAGTTTACTCTACCACTAATTATAAAGATGTCCTTGAAGATGAAAATGTAGATCTGGTTTTAATTTGCACTCGTCATGATTCCCATGCATTTCTTGTTCTTGAAGCCTTGAAAGCGGGCAAGCATGTATTTGTGGAAAAGCCTCTTGCAACAAACCAGGAAGAACTTGATAAGATAAAAGAATTTTTTGAAGAGGTAAAAAATCCTCCTATCCTTTTCGTTGGTTTTAATAGAAGATTTAGCAAGTATGCTCAGGAAATAATAAAATACACTTCTCAGAGGATAAATCCTCTTTTTATTCGTTACCGTATGAATGCAGGCTATATTCCTCTTGATCATTGGGTTCATGAAAATGGTGGAAGAATAGTTGGAGAAGCATGCCATATTATAGATTTAATGACCTTTTTTACAGAGTGTCGGATTGAAACTGCTCATGTTGAAAGCCTTACTCCAAAAACAGAAAAATTTTCTTCTTCAGATAATAAATCTATCATTTTGAAATATGAAGATGGTTCTGTAGCTCATATTGATTATTTTGCTGTTGGAAGCAAAGAATATCCTAAGGAACACATGGAAGTTCATTTTGATGAAAAAACAATTGTGTTGGATGATTATAAATCTTTAAAAGGATATGGAATAAAAATAAATGAGATAAAAACAACAGTTAGTGAAAAAGGTCAGTTTGAAGAACTTGAGAGGCTTTATGAAACTTTGGCTGGTAAAATAGATAAATGGCCTATTGAGTTCTGGGATTTAGTGCAGACTACAGAGGTGAGTATTTTAATAAATAGGGAGTAATTGTGTGTGGAATAGTAGGGGTTTTAGTTTTTAAAAATAGCAATTTTGAGATAACAGAGCCTTATCTTATCAAAATGCGTGATACAATGATTCATAGAGGTCCTGATAGTGCAGGGTTGTGGATATCTGAAGACCGAAAAGTTGGTTTAGCGCATAGAAGATTATCCATAATTGATCTTTCTCCAAAAGCTAATCAGCCAATGTGTAATGAAGATGGTTCTGTATGGATAGTATTTAATGGAGAGATATACAATTATGCTAAGATAAGAAAAGAATTAGAGGAAATTGGAAATCATATATGGAAGACTGATCATTCAGATACAGAGGTTATTCTTCATGCATTTGAAGAATGGGGTATTGAATGTGTGCATAAATTTAGAGGGATGTTTGCTTTTGCTATTTGGGATGGAAGAAAAAAAGAACTTTGGCTTGTAAGAGACAGAATAGGTATTAAACCTCTTTATTATACAATTCAAAATGGGAGAATAATTTTTGCTTCTGAGATAAAAGCTATTCTTGAAGACTCTGACTTAAAAAGGGAAGTAAATGAGAGAGCTTTTTATGATTATTTATCATTTTTAACTACCCCTGCTCCAGATACATTATTTGAAGGAATTAAAAAATTACCTAATGGAACCTGCGTGAAAGTAGATATAAATGGAAATATAAAACTTCATAAATATTGGGATGTTTGGGATTATACAAAAACTTTGCTTAAGTATTCTGAAGAAGAAATTTTAGAAATGCTTATTCAAGAATTGAGAAATTCTGTACAGCTAAGAAAAGTAAGTGATGTTCCCGTGGGAGTGTTTTTGTCTGGAGGTATAGATTCAAGCACCAATGCTGTTTTATTCGCAGAAGGTGAAACTAATCCAATAAAAACATTTAGTATAGGATACAAAGGAGAATATAAAACATATGTGAACGAATTTAAATATGCTAGATTAATCGCAAAGGAAGTTGGTTCAGAACATTATGAAAAAACACTAACGGTAGAAGATCTTTTAAATTTTTTGCCTGATTTAATTTTCTATCAAGATGAACCAATAGCAGATCCAGTATGTATTCCGGTTTATTATGTATCAAAATTAGCTCGAGATAATAGTGTAATCGTATGTCAAGTAGGTGAAGGATCTGATGAACTTTTCTGTGGTTATCCTTACTGGATGAGAGTTATAAATTTTTATAGATTTGATTCATTTATCCCTAATCTAGCCAAAAAAGCAATGCAACAATTTTTGTGTTTTATAGGAAAATCTAATTCCAGATATTATGAACTTTTACGAAGGTCAATTAAAGAAGAACCGCTTTTTTGGGGTGGAGCTGAAGCTTTTACTGAAACAGAGAAATTTGAACTTATCTCAAAGGGTATGAAGAAAAAATTTAATAATTATACTTCTCTTGAAGCTATAATGCCAATTTATAAGACGTATCAAGAAAAGGCATGGGAAAAAACACCTCTTGCATGGATGAGTTATTTAGATTTAAATTTGAGACTTCCAGAATTGTTGCTTATGAGAGTAGATAAAATGAGTATGGCTGTTTCTTTAGAAGCAAGAGTACCATTTTTAGATCATAAGTTTGTAGAGCTTGCAATGTCAATTCCGCAACATATAAAAATAAAAAAAAGAGAAAGTAAATATATATTAAAAAAAGCAGTAAAAAATGTTCTTCCAAAAGAAATAATATCCAGAAAAAAACAGGGATTTGGTGTTCCGGTATATGAATGGTTTTTTGATAAATTAGGCACTTATACTGAAGAAAAAATAAAAAAATTTAATAAAAAATACAACTATTTTGATAATAGCTATTTAAATAAACTTCTAAACAGTAAAAGTCCGAAGCTCTGGTATATATTAAACTTCGTGCTTTGGTTTGAAAGGTGGATAGAGGAAAATGCTTAAAGCGCTGACAGTAGTTGGTATTGGAGATCTATTTTCAAAAATTTTATCTGCAATTCTTGCGGTAATTCTTATTAGAAAATTATCTGTGATGGATTATTCATATTACACGGCTTTTACAGCAGTGATGTCGGTAGTACCTGCAATTGTAGGAACTGGCTTAAATCAGGCAATGGTTGTCTACGGTTCTTCTTATATGTCTCAATATAACCGAAGTCCAATAGGGCTATATATAGGTAATATTTTAGTTCAATCTAGTGTCTATATATTTTTATCAACAATTTTAGGATTTTTTTGTATAAATCGAATTGTTTTGCTTCTTTTTGGACAAGAAGATTTTAAAATTCCTTTTTTGTATGCCTTAATTGGTGGATTTGGGGTACTTTTGACACAAGGTGTTAGAAGTATTTTTCAAACAGAGGAAAAGTTTAAATTGTTTTCATTTACTTTATTCTTAAGACAATTGTTTTTATTAGTTGGTATATGTAGCTTTTTATATATTTTGGATTTTACTAAGGTAAAGTATATACTACTGCTCATATCTACAATTAGTTTGCTTTTTGGAATTTTGTTATTTGTATATGCAATTTTTCCTTATGGTTCTCAAATAATTCTTTATTTAAAAGAACAAAAAAATATTTTTTCAAAATTTATTAAAAATTCTTATTGGCTTATAGGGTATTGGTTAGTCCTTAGTGCCTTTAATAGGTTAGACATTTTTATGTTATCTCACTTATCAACAAAAAAAGAACTTGCATATTATGGAGTAGCATATCAATATTATGCTATGGGGGTGTTATTTTTAGGATCTATACATACAGTTTTGCTTCCCAAATTTTCTAGAGGAGATATTAATCAAATAGTTTTTTTAAAGAAATGGATAAAATTTACTTTGTTGTTTATAGTTCCTTCTTTTCTTATAATTGCTATGTTTGGCAAATCTCCTTTTGTGTTTATTAATAGCTGTAAATATGAAAAGAGTTTTTATATATTTTTAATATTTTTAATAGGGTTAGCTATAAACTTTATTTTTAGTCCTCTTATAAATATTATCATGTCTATAAAACGATTTAAAATACTTTTTATACTATCTATTGTTGCCTTTTTTGTTAACTTTTTAGGAAATTATATACTTATTCCTATATATGCAGGATTTGGGGCCGCTTTTGTTACAATATTTAGTATATCAATTATAAATGTTTTGGCTTTGTTGCAATGGATAATTTTTCAAAGATAAAAGAAAATAGTTACGGGATAAAAAAAAGATTGGAATTCGTATGTGGTGCTATTGATAATTATTGTCAAAGAAAAAATATAAACTCAACTATTTTTTGTATGGATGTAGGAAGTGGTACTGGAGATGCATTGTTAATACCTTTATGTAAGAAATATCAAAACTTTCAATTTATTTCAATAGAACCCGATGATAGTTCTACGAAAATTCTGAATGAATTTCAAAAAAAGTTGAATATTGAGAATCTATGTGTTTATAAATCGTTAAAAGATTATTTTGCGCGATATAAAGATAAAAAGGTAGATATATTAATAATCTCAGAGGTTTTAGAGCATGTGGAAAATCCCTGTATTTTCTTAAAATCTTATATAAACTTTCTTCGTGACGGAGGAATATTAATTTTGACTATACCTAATGGTTTTGGTCCATTTGAGATAGATCAATTATTATTTAAGATAGGTAAATTGTTAAAATTAAATATAGTTATCTCTCCGATTTTAACCTTTGCAAGAATGATTCGTAAGAAGATCAGATCTAATAATATTTCCTCATCTTTTGTAATAAAGGGGAGCGCAGCAGTTAGCCCTCATATTCAATTTTTTTCGTTTAGAAAAATTTTATTTATGATGAGAAATTTAGGTTTTAAGTTGTTAAACTATCAAGGGCGAACTTTTATATGTGGTCCAATTGCTTCCTATATTTTAGATAAAATTGTTTTTACCCAAAAATTGAATAACATTTTAGGTTCATTTTTACCCCCCTTTATGGTATCTGGTTGGATGTTTGTGTTTTTGAAAGAATCTAATATTTTAGAGATAGATTGTGAGAGTTTAAATCAAGATTTGTATAGCAATATAGTATCAAAGGTTTATAGAAAAATTAAAATTTTTTTAAATAAAAAATTTCTGCTATAAATATATCAGACAAATGAAAAAACAAGAATTACTTGATTATATGTATTTGAAAAAAGATAGCAATTCTATTAGGTTAGGTGAATTTGTAGAGCAGAATCTGAAATTTAAGAATTTAAAAAAATATGAAACAATTGAGATATTTACATATGATATCGAATTAGTAAGAAAACCTTTTATAAAGGCATTGTTGCTTAAGTTTTTTGCTCATAAAGTTATCCTGGCGGACAATAATGAAAAAAAAGAACTTAAGTTAAGAAATCTTGCTAGAGTGTTTTTTAAGCAATTGCTAAATATCCCTTATTTTGTATTGAAAGAGTTTTTTTATCTATTGCAATTTGAAAGTAAATTAAAACAAAAAAGAAGAAAAAATATAATTAATGAATTAAAAAAAGTATTTTACCTCAGGACTGATTTTTGGTTTGGATTGAAAAGTGGTGGCTCTGTAGCTCATACTAAGGGAGTGATTGAAGCTTTTCATAAATTAGGTATAGATGTTAAGGTGTTCTCTACCGATCGTCTTGAATATTTAGATCCTTCTGCAAAAGTAGATTTTGTAAAACCTAAGATGCTTTTTAGAGATTTTCCAGAATTACCTGAGTTGGAGTATAATCATCAACTTTTAAAGTACATATTAGATTATGTGCAAAAAAACGGTAAGCCAGATTTTATATATCAGAGATATAGTCTTAATAACTATGTTGGTTTGAAACTTTCTTATATTTTAGGTATCCCCCTTATTCTGGAGTATAACGGTTCTTTTTTATGGATGAGCAGAAATTGGGGAAGAGGTGTAATTTTTAAAAAGCTAACGGAAAAGATAGAATATTTAAATTTGAAATATGCGGATTTAATTGTAGTTGTTAGTAAGGCTATGCTTAATGAGTTAGTGGATAGGGGAATAGATCCTGATAAAATTTTAATCAACCCCAATGGAGTAAATGCAGAAAAATTTAATCCTAGTATAAAAGCTGAGGATTTAAAACAAAAATATAGATTAAAAAACAAACTAATTTTAGGTTTTATAGGAACGTTTGGACAATGGCACGGAGCAGAAAATATAGTTAAATCTTATGGAAAACTTTTACAGGAGCACCCAGAATATAAAGAAAAGACAAGACTTTTTATGATAGGAGATGGCGTAAAAATGCCAGAAGTGAAGGAAAATATTGAGAAATACAACATAACAGATAATGTAATTTTGACAGGTTTAATCCCTCAAGAAGAAGCACCAAAATATTTAAGTGTTTGTGATATACTTATAAATGCAACAGATCCAAATCCGGATGGAAGCGAATTTTTTGGAAGTCCAACAAAGTTATTTGAATATATGGCAATGGGTAAGGCAATAATCAGTAGCGATTTAGGACAAATGAAAGAAATTTTAGAGAATGAAAAAACAGCTTTATTGGTAAAGGGTGGAGATATTGATGAATTGAAAAATGCAATGAAAAGATTAATCGATGATAAAGAATTAAGAAAAACTTTAGGCAAAAATGCAAGAAAAGAAGTAGAAGAAAAATATACTTGGGATAAGCATGTAGAAAGAATTTTAGAAAAGCTAGGAAAACTTACTGTTATAGGAGGTGTACATAATGGATATAGACGATAAATTTAAGATAAGTAAAAACTTGCTCTTACTTGGGCATACTCTCTTTCAGGAGATTGAACCACGGGATTCTATGTACAAAGTTAGCACCTTTTTAATTTCCCAACTACGAGATAAGCCGTTCGAAGGCGAAGTTTGGATTACAGACGCCATTTTAGTATTGCTCTTAACATGGCATAATGCTTTTTTCAGATACGGAATTCCTGAAAATTTTCATGAAAATCTTAAAAACTTTATCGAAAAACATTGTGGATTGCTTTTTAACTCTGATAGTATCCCCAAAGAAAAGGCAAAGCAATTATTTGATGAGCTTTTAGAAATTTTAGCTATTACTACGAAGAAAAAGCGAACAAAGAAGTCTGGGGTTGCAGTTGTGAAAGTATTACACTTGTTAAATCCCAGAGTTTTTCCTTTATGGGATAATTATATAGCCGAAGCATACTTGGGAAGCGTAGATTTAAAGAAGTTTGAAAATTATTGGAAGTTTAAAGAAATAGTAGATAAGCAATATAATTGCTTTCGAGAGAAATTTGAAAACCTCAGTATTCCAAATTTTTATAAAAAGTTAGATGAACTTAACTATGTTTTCTTTACCCAGCGAAGTTTAAATGCTGAAAGTTGTGAAAGATTGGTGCGACTATTGAAAAAACATTCTTCTGAGGTAAGCGACGCAAAGGAAGAGTTAGAGGGATTATTTGAAAACAAAAAAGGCGCAGGTGAAAACATATATTTGGAAGTTTTAGAACTTGCTACTTGTAACTAAGAAAGCTGGTATAACAGGATTAAAAAATACTTCTACTAAGGTAACTTTTAGTTTCGGGGAAGCTAGGTGATAGTGTGTATATTCGTGCACAACAAAAGGTCACATCAGTTTCTTGGGTATAAGGCGCCGGAAAAATTGTATTATGGCAAAACCTGCGGCGGGGCTGCGTTGTGAGTGAAAGATGGGAGTTTTGTTATTTAAAAAATAAGGGGGTACTTTAATTAAAACATATTTTAAGGATACGAGAAACTTATGATTTCATACTACTTCCAAAAAGCTACCAAGTTTCCTCCAGATGTAGTAATTAAAAAAGCTGTTAGAAAATTTGTGTCTGTACTTCAAGATAAATTAGAAAAGGCTAAATACTGTACTAAAACGCTCACTTTACCATTTTTTGAAAATCATTTTCGTTCTTTTATAGATGTAAGTAAGCTTGATGTTTCAAAAATAGATAAAAAAGTAGCTGAATATCATATCAAAATGTATCTTGCTCATCGCTTTGACCTTCTTGGAAGTGGCTGGGTGAAAGTAAGCTATAATAGTATACCTCTTGGACTTGAGGGTTATAAATATGATATGAATGTGGAGTTTAACTTAGAAAAACTTTTAAGACCAAATCATCTGGAAAGAGCTAAAGAGATTTGGAAATTAATAGATAAAAATTACGAACCTATAGACTGGCAAAAGGATTTTAAAAGTGGGTATAGATGGAGTGCTAAAGAGTGGTATATTGACGCAAGGAAGGTTATAGGAAAAAAGTTAGGAGTGGATATTAAAGTTCCATGGGAACTGGCGCGTATGCAACATCTTCCTCAACTTGCAGTTTTCTCCCTTGTGCTTCCAGAGCTTCAAAAAAATTGCGTGAGAGAGTTTAAAAATCAAGTTCTTGATTTTATAGCTACAAATCCCCCCTATATGGGGGTAAATTGGGCTTGCACTATGGATGTTGCAATAAGGGCTACTAATATGCTTATAGCTTATGATTTGTTTAGCCAGATTGATAAGTGGGGGATATTCACGGAAGAATTTAAAAAGATTTTTGCCGGAAGTATTTACGAGCACGGAGAATTTATAGTAAATAATTTAGAGTGGAGTGATTGGCTAACTTCAAACCACTACTTGGCAAATATCGCGGGACTTTTGTTTATTGGAGCATACCTTGATAAAGAAGATTGGATTAGTTTTGCATATCACGAAATAATCAAAGAAACAAAAAAACAGTTCTATGAAGACGGAGGCAATTTTGAAAGTTCTACCAGTTATCACAGACTAAGCGGCGAAATGGTGATTTATTCAACTGCCTTAATCTTAAGGCTTTTAAAAGAAGAAAAAATAAAAAAAATTGATTATACTATATCCAGACACAGATTTAAGCTTAAAAAACTCTATACTGAGCCAGTTAAAGCTTTGCCCCAGTGGTTTATAGACAGACTTTACAAAATAGGAAAATTTACTGTGGATATTACTAAACCCAATGGGGAAATCCCTCAAATTGGAGATAACGACAGTGGAAGATTTATAAAACTAACCCCAGTTGGAAAGTTTTTGACAAATAAAGAAGCAGAGGAAATCTATTTAAATCTTAAAGGATATAATGAACTTATAAGTGATTATGATTCTCCAAATGGTTTTTTCTGGGATGAAAATATCTTGAACCATCAAACTTTTGTTTCTGCTGTTAGAGGATTATTTGATGACGAAATTTTTCAAACAGATTTTTCTTTAGAAAAGTCTTTTGTGGAAACCATTTCAGGAGGAGAAAAGCTAAAAGCTGAGGATAAGTCCTATAAACCTGTAAGGATTACTAAAGATAGAGTTGATCTCTCAGAATTAAAATACAAGAAGAGAAAAGAATATAATCTTCCTTTTAGTGTTGATGAATATCCCGTCAGGGCATATTTTTATCCGGATTCAGGGATTTACATTTTTAAGAATGAACGGTTTTACCTTTCTGTTTGTGCTACACCTTTAGGACAAAATGGTAATGGTGGACATACACACAATGATAAACTTTCCTATGAGCTATGGATAGATGGAAAGGATTTAGAGAATGACCCAGGGACATATACATACACTCCATTACTCCAGAAAAGGAATGTTTTCAGAAGCGTGAAAGCTCACAATGTACCAATATTTGAGGACATTGAACAGAACCGTTGGCCATCTAACAAAGAAACAATACCTTCTCTTTTTAAGTTGCAGAAGGAAAGTGACTTACAAATCGTAAAAGCAAACGATAAGGAATTAGAAATCTTCCTCATTGTTCATCAAAAGTATGTATTTCTAAGGAAATTTATTTTCCAAAATAGCTCAATAATTGTAATCGATGGAGCAAATATTGATTTTTGTTATTCTAATTTTGGGCTTTATTCTAACGGATATGGGAGAATTTTTTTATGGAAAAGAAGCTCTTAATAGTATCATATTTTTTCCCTCCCTTTGGAGAAGTTGGAGCTGTTAGAATTACTAAGTTTACTAAATATTTATTGCGTTTGGGGTGGAAAATAAAGGTAATTACTGTAGACGAAAAATATTATAAAACACTTAATACGGACTGGTTAAAAGAAGTTAAAGAAGCTGAAATTTTGCGCTCTAGAAGAACCAAAATAAAGATTCCAGGTATAAATGAGCAAGGATTTTACTGGCTTCCTTTTCTTTTTAGAACCATCAACGGATTGTTAAAGAAAGAAAATTTTAAAATTTCCTTTTGGACAGGAGGTCCTTTTTATCACTGGATTTTAGCTCCTTACCTTAAGAGGCGATTTGGGTTGAAATATATTTTGGATTTTAGGGATCCGTGGAGACTCAACCCTTATAGAAGGCCTAAATCCTTATTTTCCTATTTAGCGAGAATTCTTGAAACAATTTTTGAACCGTTGGCTATAAAGGAAGCTACCTATGTAATAAACGTAACTGAGGAGGCCACAGAACTTTACAAGAACTTCTATCCAGCTTATAGAGAAAAATTCATCACGATTCCTAACGGTTTTGACCCTGAAGACTTGCAGAATATAGAGCCTTTAAGCTTTTCCTCTTTTGATATTGTTTATGTGGGAAAGTTTAGCAATTTCAGAAATCCTATCCCTTTCTTGAAAGCTTTTAAAAAACTCCTTGTGGATAAAAAATTAGAGCCAAAAGATGTAAGGTTTGTATGGATAGGAAAAAAGGAAAAAAATGTAATAAAATATATAAAGAAGTTAGAACTCACTGACTTTGTGGTAATGACTGGTTTTAAACCTTACAAAGAAGTTCTCAGATATGTAAAGGGAGCTCAATTATGCTTATTAATCACTGGTAATCATCCTTATGAGCCTACGACGAAAATTTTTGATTATATGGGTCTGAAAAAAAGGATATTAGGAATAACTTCTGTTGAAGGTTTTGTTTTTAAGGTTCTTAGAAAGTATCCTGAAGGAGTTATCTGTTCAAACAGAGAAGGTCAAATTTATGAAGCTTTATCAGAGAGTTGGGAAAGTAAACCGATAAATAATTTTAAAGAACCAACTTACATAAATAAATTTGATAGAAGCCTGCTTTCATTAGAATTAAATAGGGTATTAGAGGAATGTTTAAAGTTAGGTTGAAATAATTTTAATAGAATTTTAAAATAAAAAAATGAAAACTGTAGTTATTTTAGGCGCTGGGGCTTCTACAGAATTTCTTGCAGAATATCAGGAAAGTCCTTTATCTACACAAAGGTTGACTTATATCCTTTCAAAAAATTTACACCTTTTTTGGGATTATTTACAAGATTTTTATGACGAAAAAGAAATTTTTTGGTTAAGAGATCTTTGGTTTGAACTTATAGCTTCATTGAGAAAATTTTTTGGAGATAATTATAATTTCGAGCATATAATTCATTTAGGAGATATTATTTCAGATATTTATGTTTCTAAAAATAGCGTTGTCTATGTTGGGAAAGAAAGTTTAATTTCAAATATTTATCTTGTGTTAGTAGACTTCTTTGGAGGTAAAGTAGATTCTTACTTAGGACAAATTTTATTCAGTCTTCCTGAAATATTAAGATATTTCATTTTAGACTATATTTGTGATTATCATTATCCTTCTTTTAAATATTCTCATTATAAAGATGATTATGAGATATGGAAAAATTTTCTTATAAAATTTGCTTATGATGGTCCCTTAAGTATTTTTTCTTTAAACTATGATTCCTTACTTTATGAAATAATAGCAAATATTAATAAAAGTGGAAAATGCTATATTGAGACTGGTGTAGATATTGAAAAGTTAGCCTTAGAAAACGGATCTGAAGTTATGGATTTAGATAGAATTAAAAATGCTAAAAATGTTTTTATTCCTTTGCATGGAAGTGTACATTTTGTTCCAGAAATAGGTAGTGTTAGATTTTGTAGAAACTGTAAATATGCAAAAAAAGAAAGAAGAGGAAGGGCTGTATCTCGTAAAACTAAACAAGATGGTACACACGATTATAATCAAATAATGATTACAGGACTTTCAAAATTCGATGCTGTAGCCAAAGAACCATTTTCAACATTTTATACAAGACTTGTAAAGGATATTATAGAAACTGATAGAATTTTTATAATAGGTTATGGTGGTGCGGATAAGCATTTAAATATGTTACTTAAATCTTCTTATTGTATTGCTAAAGAAGTTCACTACATAACTAAGTTAGAAGATGTTTATTTAAACAACTATTCTTTATTAGAACATTTAAGTTGGAAGGAATTTGGGTTTTGTGTGGAATTTCTGCCGGATGATTGCTTTAAGAAAGAAAGTAAGAATTTGGAAATCAGTGATAAAATTTGTATAGGAGAAAGGTGTTTTGTATATCCAAGAGGGACGCGATATTTTTTGAAAAATTTAGGAGAATTTTAAAAAATGCAAAATAAGGTTATTAGTAAAATCCATTTTATGGATTTTAATGTAAGTTATAGAAAGCCTATCAATAAGATATCTATACGAAAAGTAAGAATTTATTTATTTTTCATAGTGCCTTTTACTTTTTTTTGTGATTTACTATATGGATCGTTTAATTATTTAGGTTTAAAAACTCACTATTCTCCAGGAATTTTTGTCAGGGGTATAATTGTTGTCTTGTCTTTTTTATTAATTCTTAAGACATTAAATGAAAGAAAGAAAATCTTTTTTATTATTGTTCCAATGCTTTTGTTACCTAGTTTGTTTCTAGGTATTTTAAAGGAATTCAAGTTTTTCGATTTATTTTTTAATATAAGAATTTATTTTAAAGCCATATATGGTCTTATGTTGTTTAATTTTCTGATTTATTTAAATAAAAGATACTTTATTGATATAGAAGAAATATTAAATTTAATTTTAATTTCTGGCATTTTATTGTCTTCTTTTATTATTTTACCATATTTATTAGGCTTTGGTTTTTACACATATGGAGATTATACTTATGGTTTTAAGGGATTAATTATTGCTAATAATGATCTTTCATTAGCTTTAATAATAAGTTTTTTGATTGGCCTATTTATCTTAACTTATAATTTTAGCATATCTAATTTAATAAAAGTTATATATATTATTTTTGCTTTAAGTCTGATTGGTACTAGAGCTGCATTATTTTCACTTTTGCTTGTACCATTTTCGGTTCTTTTTGTATATATATTTGGAAAAAGTAATAAAGAGATTTTTCCTTTTGTTAATATAAAAAGGAAACTATTTATACTTTTTATTCTCTTATTACTTTTGATTGTATCTTCAGGGGTATTCTTTTTTTTGTTTTCAAATATAATGGAAAATAAATATCAAAGACAAAAAATCGAAATTCTTTTAAATAAACAAATGCCTCGCTATATGCTTATAGAAAGCGGAGTTTCGTATCTTAAAACTCGTTCTTTTTATTTCAATTTATTCGGCGAAGGAATGTTCTCCTATATGAAAGGAGTATATAATTTTTATCCGGGCTATTCTGAGAAAGAATTGAAATTAGTTGAAGTTGACTGGATTGATATTTTTGGTGGATATGGAATAGTGGGAGTATTATTGTTATATGGCTTTTTTATATTTTGGTTTGTTGATAGTTTGATTAAATTTCTTCGTAAGAAATTTATATTTTATGGATTAGTTTGTACAGGTTTAGTTGTTTATATAGGACATTCTGCATTAGCAGGGCATGCTATTATGAGTCCTATGCCAACCTCCTTAGTTGTATTATTAATACTTGCTAATATAATTTTTGAAAAAAGATATGTTTACTCTTATCCTTACCGGCACAGATCCTAAAACAAGAAAAGGCGGAATAGGGCATGCTTTGAGGGGATTGAAGTGTTTCCCTCAAATTGGACCAGTAGTAGAACTCATTAAAACTCAGAAGGAGGGGAACGATAAGGAACAAATATACAGCCACCTTCAAAGCCAAGATAGCCCTTGGAGCCATCAAAGGAGGAGAAAAAAACATAAGCGAAATAGCCTCAGAGCACGGAAATCATTCACAGCAAGTAACGAACTGAAAAAGAGAATTTTTAAAAAGAGCCAAGGGAGAAGTGCTAGAGGAGTTACAAGTGGGAGTGTGTGTATCTAAGGGAAAGAATGAATCTAAAGGAACTCAGAGAAGTTACCGGGGAGTGGTTCAGGTACTACAATAGTGCTAGGCCACACCAGGCTCTCGGCTCTAAGACTCCAGATGAGGTGTATTATGAATATAGGGTTGCAGTGTGAACTAATTGTGGGTATTTTGTGGTCCAAGTTTTGGGGAACACCTTATGCGTGCTAAACTGCATATTTTGCTAATTAATAATGGTTATCCATCTTATACACAACCTTACTATACTACTTATATAAAAAGTATTCAGGAGTGTTTGGAAGAAGCAGGATTTAGAGTTTCGTTATTAGTTATGGATACAAACTTTAAAAGTAAAATAAGTAAAGCTAAATGTTATGCAAAGTATTATATCGAGTTACTAAAAGGTTTTAAGAAAATAAAAAAGTTTGACTTTGTTTATATAAACAACTTACCTTACTCTATTTTGCCTATGATAGCTTATATAAGAAAGATTCCAAATTTAATAATCCATTGGCATGGAGACGATATTTTTCCTGAAAAAGTTCATGGAAGGATATTAAATTTTATCTCTTATTCTTTAGTTCCTAAAAATTGTATTCATATTGTTCCCTCTGAATATTTTGCAAAAGTCTTGATTGGAAAACTTAAAATAGAGAAAGATAGAATTTTTATTCTTCCAAGTGGGGGAGTAGATACTGAAATTTTTAGGCCTTTACGGAAAAATAAGAAAATTTGTAATCAAGCGTATCATATAGGATTTGCTTCTAATGTGTGGAAAAGAAAAGGATTTGATTATTTTTATAATCTTATAAAAGATGCCTCCTATCTCGAACAACAACTTGGAGCACCTGTCTTCTTCCATTATATAAACTACGGTATCGAAAAGGATTATTACTATAATTTGTTGAAAAACAATAAAAAAGTAATTATTCATAAACCGTATCCTAAGAAGATGATGTATAAATTTTATAATAAGTTATCAGTGCTGGTTTTTAGTAGTAGATTGTCAGAGAGTTTAGGATTAGTTGCTCTTGAAGCAATGGCGTGTGGAGTGCCAGTAGTAGGTTTTGATCGTCCTCCCATGAATGAATACATATTAGCGGGAGTGACAGGAGAGTTGGCCAAAGATGGAGACTATTTTAGTTTGAGAGAGAAAACAATAAAAGTTTTAGGAGATATTAATATTTACTCACCAAGAAGTTTGATTATAAAAAAATACTCTAAAGAGTTTGTAATACAACAATATAAAAAAATTTTTATCTACTAAATCACTCTAGAAGTTAAATTTATTAATTATATTCATTATAGCTTTAGCAGGAAAAAGAATAATGTGATAGATAAATTAAACAGAGAGGATTAAAATGAAAGAATTTTATAAAGTATGGTTAACCAAACCCTTTGACGAAACTTCAGTAGAAAGAGAATTATTTGATGCTACTTGGTTTGCTACCGTAAAAATTGTTTTAAAAGAGTTAAATTTAAAAGAAACTATGAAAGTAGGAGAATTGGGATGTGGATGGGGTAGAGTAATTTTAGGATTGAAATTTATGTTGCCAAATTTAAAAATTGTTGGGTTTGAGATAAATCCTAAATTTTGTGAAATTTTTAAAAAGTTAAAAGAACAGTATAACTTAGATCATGTAGATGTATTTAAAAAAGATATCATTGCAGAAGATTTACCTTATTGTGAATATGATGCCATCTATTCAATTAGAGTTTTACATTATTTTTCAGAAAATGACAGAATTAAAGTATTAAAAAAAATTTTCGATGCTTTAAAGCCAGGAGGAAAAGTATTAATTTCTATTCCAAATGCATGGAACATTTATCGGAAATTAACATATAAACATGCCCCATTGATTTCAATTTTAAAAATAAAACATGAAATGAAAAATACAAATTTTAAAAATTTAAAAATAGGAGGGTATAACTTTTTGATGCCTATTAAAAGATTTCCATATAATTCCATACTTTCTAAACTAAATGTTTTTTTGTCTTTTATTCCGTTGGTTAATTTGTTAGGAGGACTAGTTTATGTATATGGAGAAAAAGAAAGATAAAAATATAACAAAGAAAAACAATTACAAATTAGTTTTTAAAAAAGAAATTCCGGCTTTAAATTTAAGAAAAGATATACTAGAAAAAGTTACTTTAATTACTTCTAAAATGAACGAATTTCCTGAAATATTAGACATAAAAGATAATATTGTATTAATTCCTTATTATAAAGGATTAGATGGACGAATTTTGTTGTTTTTGCCTTTCAGTTTGCGAAAAATAGGTAAAATAATGAAAAAATTTCATATCTTAGGGAAAATACCTTATGAGGATAGTAAATATGTTGAAAAATTGAAATTTTATTTAGAAAAAGTTTTTGTAAATTTGCCTGCACAGTTAGTGGATGAATATCATTTAATATTAAATAATCTAATAAATCATAAAAATTCTTATGTTACAGTTTTACATAATGACTTTACTTTTAGAAACTTTCTTGTAACATGGCAAGGATTCAAAATCGTTGATTTTGAAGGTTTTTTTCATCCTAAATTCCCAAATCCATTTTTTAATTTTTTTGATTTAGGTATTTTTCTTTTAAATTTGTTATCTTTTTATAAATTTTTACCAATATTCAATAAAACTTATATGAAAAAATCTATAAATCAGTTTTTGGAAGGATATAATGTTGATTTGTTTTATGCATATTCAGCTTTTAAGATAGTAGGAATATTTCACTATTTTGGCATTTTCATTGATAGGCCTATTTTAAAAATTTACGCCCATAAAAGAAATTTTAAAGTTTTTAAAAACATTTTAGAAGACTTTTTGTTTAAAAATAAAGGAATTTTAATAGAAATTTTTAGTAAATGAGTAACGGTATAAAATTAATAAAAAATTTTCTAAATAAATACAATTTATCAACTAGAGATCCGTATGATATATGGACTTTAAATATCGGAGTAAAGACAAAAAAGATTTTTTATAATTCTGGGATTTTAAAATCATTTTATAGAATAATTATTTTATATTTTTTAGAATTAACAAATTTAATTAATTTTTTAGCAAAAAAAAGAGAATATCCTATTGTGCGGGCACTTGCTGCTCAAAGTGCTTTAAATCTTTATCTCTATACTCAGGATAAAAAATATTTAGACATTGCGAGAAGGCATTTGCTATTCTTAAAAGAGAACTATTCAAAAGGTTATTCAGGTTATTGCTGGGGATTAAATCAACCATGGATGTCAAAAAATAGGTTTTATCCTGAGGAAACCCCCCATGTAACTCATACTCCTTATCCATTAGAAGCTTATATAAAATACCGAAAAATTACAGGTTCAAAAGAGTTTGATGATGTTGTTAAATCTGTTTTTTGGTTTTTAGAAAAAGATATTCCGGTTATCCATGAAAATACTAAGGAGCTGGCAGTTGGGTATTCTCCTCTGCCAGAAAATTACATTGTTATAAATGCTAATTCTTATGTAATGTACATGTATGCTTTGTTGTTAGATTTTTATCCAGAAAAGGAAGATTATATAAAGAATAAAATTTGTCGGATTTATAATTTTATAGTTAGGAATCAAGAGAGTGATGGTAGTTGGTGGTATTATGTAAAAGGAGCAAAAGGAAATTTTATTGATTGTTTCCACTCGTGTTTTATTATGAAAAACATTTATAAAACTGCTCAAATAGTTGATTTGCCTGATTGGCAAAAAGTGGTAGAAAAGGGATATAATTATTTGTTAAAAAATTTCCTTGATAAAAAAAAGTTTTTAGTGGAAAGATTTACGAAGACTGATAAGTTTAATCCTGTTAAATGGGACTTATACGACAATGCTGAGTTTTTAAATTTATCTGTACTTCTTGGTAAAAAAGACATAGCTGAAAAAAACTTAGAGGCTATTTTAAAGACTTTTGTAAAAAATGAAAACGAAATATATTCCCAAATATGGATAGGCGGAATAAAAAGGTATAAAAATACCCTACGTTGGGCTGTTATGCCGTTTATTTATGCTTTAAGTGAGTATTTAATAAAATTTGCTAAAGGAGGTATTTAGTGGAAATTAAAATTAAATGGAAAGGGATTATAAAAAAGTTTTTTATCTTTTTAAGTATTATCTTTTTCTTTATCACATTGAAAAATGTTTATTATCATTACAAAGAAGAAAAAATGATAACCCTCTATTTGAAAAATCATAAAATATCAGTTGCCAATCCTAAATTATCCAAAAAGCTGGCTCTTATGGTTTCTGAAATTGTTTACAAAGAATTTAATACAAATCCTAAAACTTGGAAGCATTTTGATTTAAAAAATAGACTTTTTTTGAGAAACAGTATCTTGGAACTACTAACATGGAAAGAGGGACTTTGTGGAGAAGGAGCAAGAGTTGTAGTAAGGCTTCTTCAAAAACTTGGATTTGATGCTACGAGAGTAAATCTTTATACCTTAAGGCTCGGAGGAACTGGACATGTAGTGGTATCTGTAATGCTTAATGGAAAAGAGTTTTTTGTTGATACTATAAATTCTTCGCTTTGGTTCCACAATTTGGTTAAGAATGCAGATGTAGGAGCATATTGTTATCCAATTATTCACTACAAAGCAAGATTTAAGAAGATAGAAGAGAAGAGTGTAAGATGTTAGTGGAACATTATCCACTTTATAGTTATGAAGCGATTCCTTTTACAAAGCTTTTAAATTTTTTTGGTTTTGATGTATATGCATTTAATTTACAACGTCCACCTAAGATTATTTCTTATTTAGTTGAAAGTCTATATTTAGTTAAAAGTATTGTATATTTAGCAATGTCGTTAATATTAATGATAATTGGTTTGAAAATAGAAAAAATTAAACAGGATGCATAAAATGTATCTCGTGGAAGTTATTTTTACGAAATTTTTGAGACTTATCTAAAGGAAGTAGGATAATGTGCGGAATTTTGGGAACGGTTAATATTGAGTTTGATAAAGAGATTTTAGACTTACTAAAACACCGGGGTCCAGATGATTGGGGAATTGAAAAATTAAAGATTGGAAAAGATCTTGTTTGTTTTGGTCATAGAAGACTTTCTATTCTTGATCTTTCTCCAGCAGGACATCAACCTATGTATTCAAATGATAAAAATTTTCTAATTATCTTTAATGGAGAAATTTACAATCATCTTGATTTACGGAAAAAGCTGAAAGAGGTCCATTTTAAAGGGCATTCAGATACAGAAACCATAGTTAACTACATGGCTAAATATGGTGTTAAGAGTTTTGAAGATTTTAATGGAATTTTTGCATT
>Ga0256842_1001302_pt1 | contig 20319 bp, 19 predicted proteins | sample 4559240metaG_FD_185973 | JGI IMG/M metagenome (GOLD analysis project Ga0256842, IMG submission 185973) | Hydrothermal vent microbial communities from Guaymas Basin, Mexico - 4559-240 | ecosystem: Environmental > Aquatic > Marine > Hydrothermal vents | place: Mexico: Guaymas Basin | collected... | reverse complement strand
CTGGTTGCCGTGTTGTTTGGTCTGCTGGTAGTGGCGGCAGGGTTCGCGGCGGCAATGCGGTGGGAAGTCACCTCGGTGCACCAGAGACACGATGGGGAGTACGGCTGGGCATACGCAGAGGTCGGAGTCAAGTACGACCCGACACACCCATACACCCGCTACGAGATAACATACAGGCATGGAAGTGGGGATCTTACAGGAGAGGGTGAGAAGGCCGGATACATTGCCTTCCATTACAACATTCCCGACAGCAATGGCATTGAATCTGTGACCCTCGTTAAGAACCCAATAACTGACAATTTTGTAGAGCAAGACATAGCTTCCGCCGGATGGCCGTATATCTGATCTTTGCGCTAGATTTCTTTCTTTTTTCCTGCTTTCCCGTTAAAATTCCGCAGGGGGTATTCTAATGAAACGCTGGGCCTTCATAACGGTCACGGTCTTCATAGCCCTGCTGGCCGGGGCAAACGCGGCAACCGCAGCACCCTACTGGGTCAAGCCAGGGGTTTACATCAAGTACGCGGCCATGAGGTACGACCCATATATCCAGTATCAGCTCTCCCAGGGGTACTCAACCGAGCAAAGGACTGCGTTTCTTGTTTACCTTTCCCACAACGCTTCCTACAAAATCTACGCGTACAACGACACTTACCTCAAGTTCTCCATTCTGGACGAGCGCGAGGGCTACCTAACCATCGGCGTCCGCATTGACATGAGCAACGTGACCGTCAAAGTCAGCGTCCCGGAGGGGAAAAACCTGACCCCAATCTGGCGGCAGGACGAAGTTATAAAAATTGAAACTCTACCAACCCATATCGATTTCGAGGGCCGTGCTTACAAGGTGTACCTGCGCTCCCTCACCATCACGGGCGTCTACAGAGTAAGGAAGAGCAACGGCGCCGTCTTCAGCCTGAACGGGACGTACTACGGGCACACGTTTTTGTGGGTTGATACAGACCCAGACATGGCTCCCAAGAAAAACGAGACCTTTGTGGTTCTTCCCTCCCTAAACTGGACGATGAAGGTTGAGAAAGTATCCTCGATGGACAGGACTCTGAAAACGTACTACGGTGAGTTCGGACCGCCGGTTGCCACTCTGTCCCTACTTGGCCCTCCACTTATTATCAAAAACACCGTGGAGTTCAGCACTCAGACTCCAGATGATTTACGTTATGATCCCGCGACGGGGCTGGTGCTGTCCCCTACAACGCTCACGATACTGATTTCCCCCGACCTCGCGGCCATTGGGATTCCCTTCGCAACTTTCTTAGACCAGCGCGCCGCCTATGATGATCAGATAAAGGAAAAATTTGTGTGGGCGGGTACACTGTTGCTCTATGACACGAACGCTGAGTTTCAGAAAGTTCAGGAGGTTCCATTCTCAAAGGCCCAAACACCATTGAGGTACACGTTCTGGGTATCGCTGGTTCTCCTCGGCTCTATCGTGGCGGCAAGAGGTTGGGGGAAGATAAAATGAGGAAGGCCATTCCCTCGATGTTGGTTACAATGTTCATCCTCATTGGGAGCCTCCATTCAGCACTCGCGGCCCCCTACTGGGTCAAGCCAGGGGTTTACATCAAGTACATAGCAAAAAGGTACGACCCGTACTTCCCCCTCGTCACGGGAGCGAGACCCGAACAGATTCACACGGCAGAGATTTTCATCAAAATCAACGGGACGATATTCAGAATTTCTGCCAGCAACGACACAAGGGTGATTTTCAAATTCCTGTCCGTCCAGAAAGGCTACCTAACTGTGGAGACGAGAATAGAGATGAAGAACGTGACGATAGTCTCTATGGGCCTGAAGAATTCAACTTTCCCCGAGTTCTGGGATAGAAACGAAGTCATCTCGACCTCGATTGAACCCAGCCACGATGTGGGCTTCCTCGACTGCCACTGGCTGAAGGTGAAACTTGGGCATCTAACGTTAAGCGGGAAATACCTGATACGGCTGAGCGACGGTGCGGTCTTTGACGTGGACGGAAGGTATTATGGCCACACTGCCCTTTGGGTTGACCCTTCAAGGCTTCCGGAGCCCAACGAGACGTTCTTCAAATCCGGTTCCGTTGTCTCAAAGGTCTACAACGTCTCCCCCATGGACCGGAAGATGATGACATATTTCAGGGAATTCGGGCCGCCGCTAATAGGAATCTCGAGGACTCTAGAGGGCTTCAACGTCATGCAGGAACTTGAAGATGGAAGAAAGTTCACCTTGCTAGAGTTACAGGTTCAGGGGCCCGCGATTTACGGGATATACGACCCCTCCTCCGGCCTATGTTTATATCCCTCAACTTGGGGCTTGACCCTGCTACCCGACTTTGGGGCAATAGGCATAGTCTTTGCCGTGTTCACGGATGAACTCTCTGCATACAGAGTCCAGAAGGAGCATTCAAAGCTGTGGGCATCGGGACTCGTCCTGCATCGGACTAATATTAACTTTATAACGGCCAGGAAGGTGCATTTCACCCGGGAAGGAACACCGCTGAAATACGCATTCTATTTTTCACTGCTCCTCATTGGAGTGATTTTAATTATAAAGGAGGTGAACGAATGGGCAGGCTTAAAACGCTCGTGAAATGGGAGTTCAATGACGTTATAAAGAACGTTCTCTTTCTGTTTGGATTAGTTCTCGTGGGAATCTCGATGAAAAAGTCAATCATGGACGTGAACTACATACCAGGCTTTGCCTCAGGCACCGAAATAAAGCTTTTTGGACCCTCCCGGGCACATGGCGTCGCAGGGGAGATACATGGCATGCTTTACCTGAGCGACGTCTGGACTCTGATGAGCTTCCTGATACTCCTCCTCGGTGCTTTATCTTTTCGCTACGACCGGGACAGTGGAGTCGCGCGTTCTATTTACTCGCTTCCGTACTCCAATACCGAAATCTTTGGAGTCAAGTTGCTTTCAGTACTCGTCTACACTGTCCTCATGGTTCTTCTCCCCTTTGCATACGTCACGTTAACGAGCTACGCCAGCATAGCTGGCTATCTCCCTGAGATAACCTCAAGTTTTCTCGGCGACGCGCTGGTGCTGGTGGTCTTTCTAGTGCTCTACCTGATTTCGGTCGCCACGCTGACTTCCCTGGCAGCCCCAAACGCATTCCTTGCCTTCATCGTGGGCTTTGCCGTTATCTATGCGCCCCGCGTGACGGGAAGCTCAGAAATACCTCCACAGCTCTTCATCAACGCCATCTCAAGGTGTGGGAGCACGGACTTCACTCCCTTCACAGCCCAGTACATCGGCTGGGGAATTCTCGTCCCGCTGGCGCTCTTTGCAGTTTCCTGGATACTCATCAAGAGGAGGGATGTGGTGTGAGGTTCTGGGGCGCCCTGCTCTCCGCAATGCTCCTGCTCACTATCGGCTCCCTGTGGGTCTACAGCTCCTATGAAAACCACGTGAGCTCGGCGGGCCCGTTTTTCCTTCCGCCAGTAGAGAGGAAGGGAAACGTGACGGAGATCACAGAGATTACCCTGCACACACCCACAAGCTCCCTCGTCGAGGCTTCCTGCGACGGCAACGGGGTCGTTGAGGTGTACGACGTTATAACTGGCGAAATGGTGGATAATCACACCGTTTCCGGTCACGCCAGGTATCAGTTCGTCCTCCCACATGAGGGAGACTATCTAGTAATCAACAACGGAACCGCCAAGCTGACCTGCTCCTTCCGCTTCATCAAGAACTACCCGACGAAGGACGTTCAGAACGCGGTTTACGGCTTAGGGACCGTTTTTGCACTGCTCCTTGCCCTGGTCATTTGGAGGTGGAGGAAATGATTATCGAGGCGAGGAATTTGAGGAAATACTTCGGGAGCATTCACGCACTCGATGGGATCACGGTTAGCATTCCGGAGGGAGTAACGCTCATCCTCGGCCCCAACGGCGGCGGAAAGAGCACGTTCCTCAAGCTCGCCACCGGCGTTTACCGCCCGACCTCCGGGGAAATAAAGGTGTTCGGTGAGAGTCCTTGGAACAACTGGAGGGTCAAAACCCGCTTCGGCGTCGCCTACGACCCGCCGGCCTTCCCCCAGTTCGTAACTGGAAGGGAGTGGCTGAACCTCTTTGCCGAGAGCAGGGGATATGGCGAGGAGGAAGTGGAGAGGGTCGCGGAGCTCTTTGAAGTAAAGCCGTTTATTGACAAGCGCATAAACGGATACTCCTCTGGAATGCTCAAGAGGCTGAGCCTCGCGCAGGCGTTCATAGGGAACCCTGAGCTGATATTCCTCGATGAGCCGCTCGCCAACATAGACTTTGATAGTATGGAGAAAGTCATTGAAATAATCGATGAAATGAAGGGCAAAACGAACTTCGTTGTGATCAGCCACATCTGGGAGCCCCTTCTTCCCGTGGCGGACTGGGTGGTCGTCATAGGGAATGGAAAGCTCGTGCTGAGTGGGAAAGCAGAAGACGTCCAAGAAGAAGTCGAGAGGCTCTTCAAACCCAAAATCAGACGTTCAAAGGGAAAGGGGCCCAGGAGGACCCCCTCCCCCGCCGGACAGGAGGGTCAAAACCTGCCAACAATTCAACTTTGAACGATTGGGTTTATTAATTTTTCTCTTGTTTCACCTTTAATGCGGTTGAGATGATAATCCACGATTTCTCTCCGCCCCTCTTTGCACGGGGAAAAGCTTTATAACTGACCCTTTTAAGTTAAGCCGACAAGCTCATCCAAAGGTGGTGTGTTATGGGAAGAAGGGAAGAGATGATTGCGAAGATTAAGGAGCTCATGACCCAGCCTGAGAGGATCAGGAACATGGGTATCGCCGCTCACATTGACCACGGTAAGACGACGCTGAGCGATAACCTGCTCGCTGGAGCGGGAATGATCAGCGAAGAGCTGGCAGGAAAGCAGCTCGTCCTCGACTTCGACGAGCAGGAGCAGGCGAGGGGTATCACAATCAACGCGGCCAACGTTTCGATGGTTCACGAGTACGAGGGTAAGGAGTACCTCATCAACCTGATTGACACCCCGGGTCACGTTGACTTCGGTGGTGACGTTACCAGGGCAATGAGGGCCATCGACGGTGCGATTATAGTTGTCGACGCCGTCGAGGGTGTCATGCCCCAGACCGAGACAGTCCTAAGGCAGGCCCTTCGCGAGTACGTCAAGCCCGTCCTCTTCATCAACAAGGTTGATCGTCTCATCAAGGAGCTCAAGCTCGGCCCGAACGAGATCCTTAACCGCTTTGCCAAGATAATCACCGACGTCAATAGGCTAATCAAGCGCTATGCCCCAGAGGAGTTCAAGAACCAGTGGCTCGTTAAGGTCGATGACGGTAGTGTTGCATTTGGTTCAGCTTACTACAACTGGGCCCTCAGCGTCCCGTTTATGAAGAAGACGGGCGTTACCTTCAAGGACATCATCGAGCTAACCAATGCAGGCGATCTTAAGGCTCTCAGAAAGAAGGCCCCGCTTCACGTCGTGGTTCTCGATATGGTCGTCAGGCACCTTCCGAACCCGCTTGAGGCCCAGAAGTACAGGATCCCGCACCTCTGGCAGGGAGACATAAACAGCGACGTTGGTCAGGCCATGCTCAACTGCGACCCGAAGGGCAAGATGGTCATGGTCGTCACTAAGATAATCCTCGACAAGCACGCCGGTGAGGTTGCCACCGGCCGTGTCTGGAGCGGCACCGTCAAGAGCGGCATGGAAGTTTACCTCATAAACAGCAAGAGAAAAGCCAGAATCCAGCAGGTCGGTATCTACATGGGTCCTGAGAGGATCAACATGGAGGCCGTTCCCGCTGGAAACATCGTCGCCGTCACAGGCCTGCGCGATGCCATGGCAGGTGAAACCGTTTCAGTTGAGCCTATCGAGCCGTTTGAGGCACTTCACTACACCAGTGAGCCGGTCGTTACCGTCGCGATTGAAGCTAAAAACGTCAAGGACCTTCCAAAGCTTGTTGAGGCCCTTAGACAGCTCGCCAAGGAGGATCCAACTCTGCACGTCAAGATCGATGAGGAGACCGGCCAGCACCTCCTCAGCGGTATGGGTGAGCTCCACCTTGAGGTCAAGCTCCACAGGCTTAAGACCGAGTGGAAGCTCGACGTTGATGTCAGCCCGCCGATCGTCGTTTACCGCGAGAGCATAACCAAGCCAAGCCCGATAGTAGAAGGAAAGAGCCCGAACAAGCACAACAGGTTCTACATCACCGTAGAGCCAATGCCTGACGAGATCTACCAGGCCATCAAGGAAGGCATCATACCTGAGGGCAGGCCGAAGGACCCGAAGGCGGTCGCCAAGAAGTTAGCGGAGCTCGGCATGGACTATGAGATTGCCAAGGGCATAGTCGACGTTTACAACGGTAACATGTTCTTCGACAACACCAAGGGTGTTCAGTACCTCAACGAGGTCATGGATCTCCTCGTTGACGGATTCCACCAGGCCATGGACGAGGGTCCGCTTGCCAAGGAGCCGGTCATGAAGGTTATTGTTCGCCTGCATGACGCCAAGATCCACGAGGATAACGTCCACCGTGGTCCGGCCCAGATCTACCCAGCTATCAGGACCGCAATTCACTGCGCCATGATGAAGGCTGGCCCGGTCCTCTACGAGCCCTACCAGAAAGTCATTATCAACATACCCTACGAGTACATGGGTGCCGTCAGCAGAGAAATCAACCAGAGGCGCGGTCAGCTCATCGACATGAGACAGGAGGGCGAGGTCATGATTATCATAGCGGAGGCACCTGTCGCCGAGATGTTCGGATTCGCCGGAGCCATCCGTAGTGCCACCAGTGGAAGGGCCCTCTGGACTACGGAGCACGCTGGCTTCAAGCGCGTTCCGAACGAGCTTGCCCAGCAGATAATCAGGCAGATCAGGCAGAGGAAGGGCCTCGACCCGAACCCGCCGACCGAGAAGGACGTCTGTCCGCAGCAGTGAGGGCTTTTTCCCCTCTTTTCTCTCTGGAATACATCGTCTCACGAGTCTGCTGACTAGTTTTGGAAAGGAAGAACCTTTTAAACCCCCGTCCCAACTTTCTCCATGCTCGAAAGGCTCCTCAGACTCGGCTACTCTAAGACATTCGCGGAGCGCTATTACGAGCTGTGGGGCGAGAGGGCATTAGCAATTGCCGAAGCCATGGAGAAGCCCCTTCCAAGGTGCTTTCGTGTAAACACGCTCAGGATAGAAATCCCCAGGCTCACTAAGCTCCTTAACAAGAAGGGCTTCCAGTTTAAGAGGGTTCCTTGGGCAAGGGAGGGCTTCTGCCTCACGAGGGAGCCGTTTTCAATTACCTCCACGCCTGAATACCTCAGTGGTCTTCTCTACATCCAGGAGGCCAGCTCGATGTATCCCCCCGTGGCGCTCGAACCGAAGCCCGGTGAAGTCGTTGCGGACATGGCGGCGGCGCCGGGTGGGAAAACCTCCTACCTCGCCCAGCTCATGGAGAACGAGGGGATAATCTATGCTTTCGATGTTGGCGAGGATAGGCTGAAGGAGACCCGGCTGAACCTCTCGCGCCTTGGCGTCACAAATACTATTCTCTTCCATAGGTCATCGCTCTACATAGACGAGCTCGGCGTTGAGTTCGACAAAATCCTGCTCGACGCCCCCTGTACGGGCTCCGGCACAATTCACAAGAACCCTGAGAGGAAGGCAAACAGGACGATGGACGACATAAAGTTCTGCCAGAACCTCCAGATGCAGCTCCTTGAGAAGGGCTTAAGCGTCCTCAAGAATGGGGGAATCCTCGTTTACTCAACCTGTTCCCTTGAGCCTGAGGAGAATGAGTTCGTAATTCAGTGGGTTCTGGACAACTTCGACGTTGAACTCCTTCCCCTCCGCTACGGTGAGCCCGCGCTGACGAAACCCTTTGGAATCGAGCTGAGCGAGGAGATAAAGAAGGCGAGGCGCTTTTATCCTGACAAACACGGGACGAGTGGTTTCTTCGTTGCAAAGGTTAAGAAGCTTTAGAGTATTCCTCTGCAAGGAGGCTCTCCTCTGTCTCGTGAAGTCTTTCTCTGACTTCCTTACTGAGCAGACTTTCGAGCTCTTCTCTTGCGGCCTTTGCCAGTTCGAACTTCGAGTCGTACTTTCCGAGCTTCACCCAGTCTACCTTTTTCCCTTCGACGAAGACGTCTATGTCGCAGAACCTCTTATAGCCCCTGTATTCAAGCCCTTTTAGCAGGAACTTGATGCGAAGGGGATCTTCCCACGTCAGGAGCTTGAGCTTGTACACGGGAACGCGCATAAATGGCCTTGGATAATCCCAGTCCCAGCCTTCTCTAACGACAAAGCCGAGGTCGAGGTTCTCAATAACGAGCATAAGCCTCTCGATGTTCTCTTCGTAGCGCTTCGCCGTGTCGTAGATTTTAATCGTTATCTCGTTCCATTCGGGCAGAATCTTGAGGAGCAGAAGGGGTGTGTCCATCTGCAGTTCCCTGTAAACGCTCAAAAAGTCCCGCCTTACGAGGAGGGCCCCTTCAACGTCCTCCGGACCAATCGGTGAGCTCAGCTTTTTCCTTGTAACCCCGATTATTGTGTCCATTGCTTCGCCCTCGTCCAAGGCAGTTCTTATGTCCATGACTTCTCCTCCGTACTTTTCCGCTATCAGCTTGAGGCCCTCCTCGACGTTCTCCGGAATCCTCAAGAATATTATCGCACTCTCGACATGAACTTTCTCAATAGGCAGGTTGGCGTTTATTATCCTGCTTAAAACAGCGGGCGCATGGCACTTCACGAGAAACGCACTCTCAGGTGGGATCGTTTCCTTCTTCCATTCGTCTGTCACAAAGAGCACGGTCTCAAGTTCCCTGCTCTCCCTTATGGCCACATCCGTCGGTATCGCCTTAACGCCAAAAATCCCTGTTATAGCGGACTCAACTACTTCCTTGTGGGGAGTCCTGAGGAAGATGAGCGAGGGCCCAAAGCGAAGTAACCTCATCATAAGCCCCTCCAAAGCCTGTAACCGCGGGCCGTATCAGTTCCAACTGGGTAGTCTATCCTAATAACCTTGCCGCTTGGCAGGAAAATGAAATTAACGCCGAGAACTGCGTTCAGGCTCCCTGGGATGATCTCGAAGTTGTGGCCGTGGAGCTTGAAGTCGGCATTTTTATCTGCAACGTCCTGCCAGCTGTGGCCAAGGGCGAAAGTTTTCCCCTCGATCTCAATGATGCTCCCAGGTTCAATTACATCCTCTCCAAAGAATTCTCGCAGAAGTTTCTTACAGTCCTCGTTGCCTGGCACGATGTAGAGCTTTGCCCCGGAGCCTTTGAGGATCCGGGCGAGCTTTCTTAGGCCTGCCTCATAGGCTGGCTTTAGTTCGGGTCTCCGCTCAAGTTTGATGTTGTCAACTAGGTCTCCCGTGTGAACTATGATGTCTGGTTGAAGCTCGTCGATGAGTCTTTCAAGAAACGAATAAACGCTCTCCGGCGTGTCACCTATGTGCATGACGAGGGTCTCATCCGTATCGTGCCTGAGCCTTCTAAGTTTCCTTTTCCTTAATAAGCCGAGCATCCCAGATCTAAAGAACTTGAGGCTAACCGTATATTAATTTGTCGATCTTCCCCAATGAAGACCCAAAAGCAACTTTTAAAAATCCGCTTTATTACTCAATTCGGGTGAGGGTCATGAGGCGGAAGGCCCTGATCCTCGCCTACGCAGGTTCCCATGAGCACAGATACAACCACCACATGATTCTCAAGCCCCTTGGCGTGAACGACAGGGCAGGTGCGAGCGCCCTTATCGGCAGGAAGGTTGTATGGAGAACCCCAACGGGCAGAAAGATGTTTGGAAAGATCATTAGAACCCACGGAAACAAGGGAGAAGTGAAGGCCTACTTCAAGCCAGGGCTCCCAGGACAGGCTCTCGGTGATTACGTCGAAATCCTTTAAATCCCTTCTTCCTCTCTTTTCCAGGTGAGAGGATGGAGCTAGTGGAGATCAAGGAGGGACTCGCTAGAATTCTGGTTCCCAAGGCAGAGAGAATATACGATGCCCCCGTTTTTTACAACCCCGTTATGGCCCTTAACAGGGATTTAAGCGTCCTGACAGTAAAGGCCATTTCTCCGAAGCGCGTCCTCGATGCCCTCTCCGCAACTGGGATCCGGGGTCTTCGGTACGCTCTCGAAACCCCTGCAGAAGAGGTCTGGATGAACGACATCAACGAGGAGGCCTTCAATCTCATCCTGCAAAATGTGGAGCTGAACTTCGGAATTAAACCCGTTTCAGAGAGTGGTAGAGCAGAAACAAAGCTTCCAGATGGTAAGAAACTTGTTGTAAACCTAGGGGATGCCAATAGGCTGATGTCCGAAAAGTTCAGATACTTTGATTTCATCGATTTAGACCCCTTTGGGTCACCTGTGGAGTTCCTTGACTCCGCCCTCCGATCCGTAAAACGAAGGGGTTTCCTTGGCGTTACTGCCACCGATACCGGCGTCCTCTGCGGGGCCTACCGAAAGGCCTGCCTGAGAAAATACCTTGCGGAGCCGATCCGCGGTGAGCTCTGCCACGAGGCTGGCCTTAGGATTCTCATAGGTACGGTTGTGAGATATGCGGCAAAATACGATCTTGGTGTTGAGGTTTTGCTTGCCTATTACCGGGATCACTACTTCAGGGCCTTTCTGAGACTGAAGAGCGGAGCAAAAAAAGCCGACAAAAGTGTTGAAATGCTCGGATACCTCTGGCAGGAGGAGAACGGGAAGTTCAGGTACGAGACTAGCTTTCTTCCTAAAGAACAAGGAGCTTACGGTCCAATGTGGCTTGGGCCCCTCAAGGACGAAAAATTCGTAGAGGAGCTCGTGAAATTGGCCAAAGCTTCGCCTGGTTTAATCTCCCATAAGAAGACCCTTCCGTTTCTTCAGTTGCTTTATGAGGAACTCGACGTTCCGTTTCATTACGACACCCACGCACTGGCGCGAAGGAATGGTCTTGAAGTCGTTAAAGTCTCAAGGGTCATTGAAACTCTTCGCTCTCTCGGTTTTTCCGCAACGAGGACACACTTTTCCCCGACTTCAATAAAGACCGATGCACCCTTCGAGGCAGTGGTCAAGAGCATGATGAATTGTGGGGGACACATGAGACGCAAGGTATAAATAGACCTGTACCGGGTAATAAACGATGGCGTTGATCTTTGAAGCCCCCGAGGAGACTGCAGAGGTAAAGCCATTTGAGGGTTTCCCGTTTGGAATAAAAGAAGGTAGTTCGCTGGCTCTCCTCTTTTCTGATGAACTGTCCGAAGTCTTCCTTCTCTCTTACCTTGAAAGTGCCTTCCTTGAAAACAGAAAGGTGTATCACGTTCAGGTTGGCGGCGGTTTTTCTCCCTCCTCAGTTTCCAAGATTGGAGCCAAGATGGAGAACTTTTATTTTGCCAGAACCTACCGCCTGCAGGACGTTATAGAGGCTCTAGATGTCATTGAGCCGGGTTCAGCCTTGGTAGTTTCCGGATTTCCTCTTCTTCACGGCAAGAGCGGGTCTGATGTGATAGACATAGTGGACAGGGCCACCGAAAGATGTTTGACCCTCGTTCTTTCCCACACCCCGCTCGTACTCAACGAGCTTGATATCTTCGGTGAGTTTAGGCGGTATTTCGAACCTCCAGAAGTGTTTGATTATCTCATCGTGGCAAGAGTTAAGTCGTACCGTGGTCACTACCGCCTGGGGCTTTCCCTGATCCGGGCACCTTCAGAGCTCATAGCCCTTTTAGGTGATCACTCCGTCCCAATCGATAAAGAGATAGCCCCCCTTCTTAGCGTTAAGTGAGCCAAAACCGTTCATGAAAAATTAGAGAAAGGAAATGTTCAGTGTCTTCTGAGTAGGAGTGGGATTATTGCGAGGCCGATGAGAGCTGCTGGACCGCAGATTCCACCACCCTCAGAGGTAGTGCTCGTTGTGGTAGTAGAACCAGTCGTGCTCGTGGTAGTCGTCGTAGTTGTTGAACTGGTCGTAGTGGTCGTGCTCACCTGCGAAGTAGTCGTAGTGGTAGTCGTAGTAGTCTGCTGGGAGGTCGTCGTAGTAGTTGTGCTCGTAGTTGTAGTCGTGGGTGTGCTTTCAATGGGGGTTACCATCATGACTGTTGCCCTCTTTCCGTTTTCGGGATCGTAGCTGCTCAGCTGCTCTTCCTGGGTTGGGTGGAACCATTCTGGGACGAGGAGGTCCATGACGCGCGGGGCGACGCCGGCTATGATGGCATCAGAGTCGCCACCACCAATCCTCCACTCCTCAGCCTCAACCTGAACATCACGCCACTCATCAACCCCAAAACCATCCTGACTACCAACGAGAACCGCCATCCTGATGTTTTCTGGATTAAAGTTCCCGCCGAAATACTTGACCGGAACGAGGACGTTAATCGTGTTCTCCTCCAGGTCCGTGAACACTTCGATATTCTCAAGGACTGTTCCGTTTGAAAGAACCAGCTTCTTAGTCCAGCCGGTTACTCTGAGGGCAACGTCCCAAGGCCTGTTGAACTTCACGTTGGCGCCGGGGCCGTTGTCAGCGAGTTTAATTGCTGAGGTGTTTCCGCCATCCTTGAAGTCGAAGTAAGCTTCAATTACTTGCAGGCTGAAGCCGTTCGGCCCGTTCCACGGGTTGCCACCGAGATTCTTGAAGTGGAATCTGAAGACGTAGTTGTCGCCGGCCTTGAGGACATCGAGGCCAGTAAGATCAAAGAGTCCGGTCTTGTTGAAAACTGCGTCAGTCGGGTAAGTGTAGGTTCCCGGCCCGTAGTCATCACCCTCCGGGTCTGAGACTGAGAAGAGATTCTCCGGAACACCGGACTTGGCAACCAAGGCGGCCCAGTGGAGTATGTTGCTGACGAACTGCGGGCCATCAAGTTCGACACCCCGGAAGAGAGGGCTCCAAGTGGGCTCGTAATCACCGTACGGGCTTTCACCACTGACGATGAGGATACTCTGGGTACCTCCAAGCGGGATGATCTGAGCCGCGAGAAGGGTGAAAACCCCACTGTCGCCGGCTTGGTAAGCGTTTGCCGGTGGCTCACTCCCCTCAATGATCGTACCGTCTCCGCTTGTTACGACGATCCTGTACGTGAGGGGCGGCTTGGAGTCCTTGGTAAGCGGGTGCCAGTTTCCGTTCTCGTCAACCCAGGCGACCACGCCCGGCCCGTGGAAGAGCACTTTGCCATCGTGGAGGAAGTCCTTAGTGATCATTCCCTTAAAGGGCGTGTCCGCGTCGGGGTCAACGTGTCCAATAACTTGGAAGGTAGACCCAGCGTTGCTGGCATGATCATCCACGGAGCAGAGGTCGATTCTGAGGTTGCCATAGCCGAGCTGTTCAAGCAAATCATTTGTTACGCTCTGAACTTGGACGCCGCTTCCGTGGTCGCTGTCGGCGGCGATCCAGAGGACTTTGCCGCCAAGAGCAAACCAGTCTTTTATCGCTTGAACTTCTTCGGAAGTGAGGGCCTGAGTTGGCTGGCCGAGGATTAGGATGTCAACGTTCTTGAGGGCTTCAAAGGTTATGTTTTCTCCAAGGTTCTTGATCTTGGTGTTGTTGGGGAACATGTCTGGGTTTCCGAAGTAGGCCCACTTCATGTCCCCAACGCCTTCAACGATTGAAGGAGCAAGCACGTTGCTTTGATTGTTCCTGTCAACGACTGGGCTGACGAGGTATCGGGAGTTTTCACCGTGAGTTAAGTCCACTGCAACAGTAGTGGCGTTGACCATGGCAAATCCGAAAACACTAAACAAAATGAAAGCCGCAAGGGCTGTTGCTAGCCTTTTCATGATGCTCACCGTTTAAGATATCTCCTTGGGGTTATAAATTGTTTGTAAATTTCGGCTATTCGATCCTCTCTAAACGCCCCTTAACCACATTGAAGTCCACTCTAGCAGTCATGTCGATGTTTATCGGCGTAACGCTGACCTTCCTCTCGACTTTCAGAGCATAGGTGTCCGTCCCCGGCTCGAATTTCTCACATTTTCTCCCCACAATCCAGTAGTATGGGTATCCCCGTGGGTCAATGCGCTCCTCGATTGTGGGGGAGTAACTCCTTTTGGCGAGTCGCGTTATGGCTATCGGTGTCTCAGGCGTTGCGTCACTTGGCACGTTCACGTTGAGCATGTCAACACCCTCCGGGAGGCCGTTCTCAAGGACTGCCCTGGCAATTTTCCTCAGGAAATGCGATGCGACGGAGAAGTTCACTCCCTCGCCGTCACCGAGCGTTTTCTTCCACTCAACCTCAAGGCTAATCGCTATGCTTGGAATACCGTGGGTGGCGGCTTCTATGGCCGCTGAGGCAGTTCCTGAAACAGTTATCTCAGTGCTAAGGTTCTCGCCGAGGTTAATTCCGCTCACGGCGAGGTCAAAGTTACCAAAGCGGGCTATGGCAAAAATAACGCAATCCGTTGGGGTTCCATCAATGCCGTAAGCGACTTTTGCTCCTGAGATCTCAACGCGTTTCGCTCTTATTGGCCTGTGAAGTGTCATTGCCCTACCGCTTGCGCTCCTCTGGAAAAGGGGGGCAACGACGTATACTTCCCCAAGCTCGCCCAGGGCATTTACCGCAGCGCGGAGCCCTTTTGAGTATATCCCGTCGTCGTTGGTGATGAGGATCTTCAAAATCAACCCCCTATCCCGTGGTTGCTGGCCAAACAATATAAAACGTTTGGGTGCCTGCTCTTGCTTAGGACAATAACAAATAAAGGTGCTTTAAGGAGATTTTGGTTAGTTTGACTGTACGCCGACTGGGATTTTTGAATTGAATTTCCACAGAGCCAATTTTTCAGTTGAAACCCTTCTAACAGCTTTGAATATGTAAAAAGAAGCCAACACCCGTTTTTCGAAAAATTCAGGTTTTTAATGGGGGTAAGTGGAGTGATCTTCATTAAAATTGCTTTTAGCTGAAAAACGGTTGTTGTAACGTTTTCAATTTTTACGTTAAATAAGAGTAATTAAGTGCACGTTTTTGAAAACTGGGCTTGATTGGGGGTTTGTTCTTGCTTTTTCTCTGGGGCTTCTGGTAACTGAAAAAAGTTCAAGAAGAGTTCCGTGAGACTGGCATCTCGGTTAGGGTTTGGCCGGTGAGATAAGGGCACCAAAAACTTAAAAATATGCCCGACAAAACCCTCGTTAAAAGGTACATACTAGAGTTCCACGAGAGGGATTTCAGCGGCATAGTCCCGAGGGAGCTCAAGGTAAAAACCCTCTCTGGAATGCAACGGTGATAACCGGGCCGAGGAGGGCGGGGAAGACATACTACCTTTTCTCCCTCGTCGACAAAAACGCCCCGGAGCGCTACCTCTACGTTGACTTCGAGCATCCAGTATTTCATCCGCTGACGCCGGGGGATTTCATAGACGTTCTCGACACCTACCGCGAGCTCTACCCAGAGATAAAGCGCCCAACAGTTCTCCTCGACGAAGGTTATACCGTCTACGTAACCGGCTCTTCTTCAAAGCTCCTCTCCCGCGAGGTGGCTACTCATTTGAGGGGCCGCTCGCTCACCTACATCCTCTTCCCGCTCTCCTTCAGGGAGTTCCTGCGCTTTAAGGGAGTCGAGTACAGGGGAAGGGAGTTCTACAGGAACGCATCAAAGATAAACCGCCTCTTGGAGGAGTACCTCCGCTTCGGGGCCTATCCTGAAGTGGCCTTGGCCCCCGAGGACATTAAGGAGCTCATACTAAAGGACTACCTCGACGTTCTAATAAAGAAGGACGTTCTCGAAAGGCACAGCCTTAGGAACGTCCACCTCCTCAACGAGCTCCTCTACTTCCCCCTCAGGGCGTATTCCAGATACGTCTCCTTCGACTCCCTCTACCGGCTCTTCAAGGGCAGGCTGAGGGTGACGAAGAGGACGATAGCCAACTACTTCTCCTACCTCGAGGAGGCCTTCGCGCTCTTCCTCGTGAGGAGGTTCGAGCGCTCGCCCAAGGGAGGAATCGTCGCCCCAAGAAAGCTCTACCTGATAGACACTGGATTAGCTCTCTTCGGGGAGAAGGACTTGGCGAGGGACGCGGAAAACGCGGTTTTCCTTGAGCTGGTGAGGAGGAACTCCCTAAAGCCAAGTGTTGAGGTTACCTACTGGAAGGACGAGGCTGGAAGGGAGGTGGACTTCGTCGTCTCGGAGAACGGGAAAGCCAAGGAGCTGATTCAGGTAAGCCTAAGGCTTGACGACGAGAAGACGAGGAAGAAGGAGTTCTTGGTTCTGCTTCATGCATCAAAGCGGCTCGGTTGCAAGAGCTTAAAGGTTATAACGCTCGAGGAAAAGGGGGTTGAGGATGTCTCGCTCTACGGCATGAGGGGCCGAATTGAGCTTGTACCCCTCGCAAAGTGGCTTTTAGAAATTTAAGGAGAAATAAAAGCCTACGAAAGAACCCTGAAAATCCTCCCGTACTCGAAGCTCCTCAGCTCCACAGTTTCGTTTTTCCAGTCCTTCGAGCTTTTGCCATGCCAGATGCCGTAGAGCTTGTAGCTGTGAACGTTCAGCTCGCCGAGGGTAACCGCGAGGGTATAGATGGTGTCCCTCAGCTCCTCCCACGTGCCCTCGAACGTCTCCCCAAAGGAGAAGTCCCATTCGAGCTTGAAGGGTATCAAACCGCTCCCCTTGAGGCTCTCCATCTCGGCGTAAGCCCTGTCGTCGAGGGTTATCACGAGTACGTTTGCCTTCTTCTCCTCCGCGAAGACCTTGTAGTCGAGGGCTATCTTGGTGTCGCCGTGGAAGTTCTCCTTTGAGCTCGTTCTTTCGGCCCCGCGCTCCCTGAGCTTCTCCAGCTCCACCCTGCCGAGGCTTGCGAGCCTCGCCCTCGGCGTCGGCTGGTTTGAGTACATTCCAAGCGCCCTGTCGTAGGGGAGCTTTCTGTTCACGGCGTTGCCGACTTCTAGGGCAACCTCGTCTGAGTAAACGAAGTCGAAGATTAAATTCCCGCCAGAGTAGAACCTTTTCTCGCCGAGGAGCTTTGAGGGGACGCGGAAGTAGAGGGCGTTCGTGTCGAAGCCGATGTAGAGTGGTCTACCGTCCCCCTTAAGCCGGTTTATAACCGACACAAGCTCCTCCCAGTTCCTGAACTTCGCCATTCCTCCGGCTATGAGCGCTTCCTTTACCATCGCCTGCCCGCCGTGGAGATCCTCGTCGAGCTCTATATTGTTTGAAACCCTCAGCCTGGCGCTCTCGCCGAGTGTTACGTCTCCAATCACCCTGCTCCTGACCTTGAGCGGGAAGCGCGTCACGCCGTCGAGGTAGAGGGAGTTCAAGAGAACCATAAGCTGCTCCCTGCTGACCCTGAAAGTTTCCGGCGCTTCCTTCTCCCTCCTCTTCCGGTTTAGGGCACCCTCTGCCCCCGTAAGCTCATACTTTGTGAAGAGCCCCTGCTTGGACATCGGCACCTCAAAGAGGAGCTTTCCTATGTAGCTCTTCCAGTCGTCGAGGTGGAGGTAAGTTACATCGTCCGCCCCCTTTGCCATCGCCGCACCGAGGAGGAGGGCGCTCATAAACTTCCTGCCTGGGGTTATGTCAACCACGACCTCATGACCGTCGGCCTTGAGGGAGCCTATGAGGGAGCCCACCTTCTCCCTGAACTCGATGGGGTTGTCCTCGTCGAACTTCAGTCCCTCGCCAGCGTGGACTTTTATACTAACTCCGTAGGCCTCGAAAAGCTTTTTGATTAGCTTTTTGACTGTTTCGAGCTGTTCTACGACGCCTTCGTTCCAGAGGAGGTAAACCTTGTCGGGAACCCAGTCGTAGGCCTCAACTAAATACCAAAGGGGGTTAAAGACGGCCTCAGGGGAAGTACCAACCGTCGTTACGTAGGCCTTCAAGGTATCACCCCCAATACGCGGACAACTGACCTGTTAGGCTAAAGCCCACCCAGATACCGGCCAAAAATGCGAAGAACTCAAGGAGAAGTATCGTGAGGGGGTTGAAGTCTTCTCTTTCGTCCCACAGGGACATCAGGAACATCACGGCTGTGAAGAGCCCAATCTCTGGCACATACTTCGTGGGGAACTCGCGCCACGCAATCCTCAGTAGGGGAACCGAGAAGGTCAGTGCAATGGAGTTTAAACTCCAGAACCAGGCGAGGTAGGGTATCGAGCTCTTTCCCTCATAGTGGAGCTGGGAAAACATTGCCAACGTTACCATTCCCACCAGAAGCGTCGTAAAAAGACCTCCAATGCCCACGATGAGTGCCAGGGTTTCCCTGCCAGTGTCCTTGAGGTACGTGCCCAGGTAGGTTACGAGCACGAAGGTGATGAGGCTGGTCACGAGGCCTGCCATAGCACCCATGGTGCCGCCCGCGAGGGAGACGTCCTCCCTGGGGTCTCCAATGGAGCACTCCTCAATGAGGCGGGGGACCAAAAACGTGGCAGCGAGGCCGGCAAAAAACCCCAGCTCCGGGTTCTGGACACCGTGGAAGTGGGCGTAGAAGAGCCACTCCGGAAGGACGTTTTTATTGACAAGGTGGGGGACGAGCATGAAGAGCGGAACAGCAATGACGAACATCGCGGGCCCAACCGGGTATGCCGTCCCGTTATTGAATCTCTTCTCGAAGAATGCCCTTCCGGTGAAGGCCTGGAGGGCCGTCGGGATGAAGGCGAGGGGTCCAAGGGTCATGAAGTAGAGAGAGATTATGAAGACGTCCCCCTCGGCCATCTCCTCCACGATGGCGTTCTCTATTATTCCAACCATCAGGCCGATGAAGGCCCAGTTTATCGGACTCGAGACGGGGTAAAGGTAAGAGTTAACTAATGCTATGGGTATGGACAGGAGGAAGACGACGGTGGCGGCCCTTTCCTTGTTGGCGCTCGTTAGCGCCGCGAAGAGCACGAAGGCGAGACCTGTCGGCACGCCGTAAAGGAGCCCCTTGAGGTTCCCGATGAGGAAGCCCGCTATCGCACCGAAGGCGGGGTACGTGTAGATTATGAAGGAGAAGTAGTCCGTCCACGCAAAGAGGAGAAGAACGTAGCCTATGGCGAACGCGAAGGTCAGGTCTTTAGTGGAGGCTATGTACGTAAGGGTCGCCAGCAGGAGGATAAAAAATCCTATGATCCTCCTCGGTGTCTCCCACATGGTGATCTTAAGCTTCTACGAGCAGAGTAGAAAAATCTTTCGGTGGCTGTGGGTTGTTGTTTCCTCCAATCTGGAAACGTTAGCGCTTTGGTGGGCCTCTTCTGGGACGATGCGGCGGTGCGCCAGCTGGAATTTTTGAACTGGGATACCAGAACAGGACACCAAAACGGGAGCTCCGGCAAAGTTTTCAAACTGCCTAACATTGGGCGCTTACCTTCAACAGAAGTCCAGTCGGTAAAGGCCCTAAAGACCTAAACAAGTGTAACAATTGTAACAATAATAATATATTCCCAATCGGGATCGCACCAGATTTCTTTTCTCCTACCATCGTAATCCACCACCAAAAGGCTTATTAGTTCCGCCTTGTTATGTGTATGCGGCTGATGCTGACCTTCCGTCCGACCGAGGGCGCTCCGCAGGATTCCGTGACGAAGCATACCGTCCAGGGCCTTATATACTCCCACCTCTGGGACACCGGGTACTGGAGGAGGCACGACGAGGCGCGGTTCAAGTTCTTCACGTTCTCGGACATCTTTCCACCGGGGGACTTCAGGGCCAGGGAAGAGAAGTCAGTTCTCATCAGCTCCCCGGACGAGAACTTCATCGAAGTCCTCCACGAGAGGCTTAGCGAAAAGGAGAGCCTCTACCTCGGCGGGCTCAAGGTCGAGCTCGTAAGGCTGAAGAAGTTCTCCCTCAGACCCAGGGGAAGCTTCGTAACCGGCTTCCCCGTCGTCGTCCGCTCGATGAACCCCGATGTCAGGGGCTTCTTCACGTTCTACCACGAGAAGAGCCTCGACTATTTCATATCCCGCATCACGGAGAACGCCCTAAGCGCGTGGGGACTGCTCCAGAAGAGAATCATCCCCGACAACCGCGACTTCTACGCATTCCTTATGGACGCAGGCCTGGGCGAGCTCAACTCCCTCGGCTTCCTTAACCCCATTAAGGGAGGTATCCAAACGGTCTCGAAAATACTCAAAAACGGAATAGGTTCGTGCTCATTGGGACGGCGAGCTTGGTCTTTCTTTACTTCACTCTCACCCCTAAGAGCACCGAAAAATTTATAAATCCTTAACTTATCACTGTAAGCCGGACTGCCGCACTCTTCTGCGCGGTGGTTGTGGTGTATGCAGTGGGTTTTGATTACTATGTCCTTGAGTTAGAGGGCGTGGACGGGCCCATCAGGGTTGAAGTCGAGTTCGGCCCCAAAAGCTTCGAGTTCGTCATCGCCGAAGGCTACGACCGCTACTACTCCAAACCCATCGACTTAACTCCCGAGAACGTCTTTCTCCTCGTCTACCTCCTCTCCAAGTACATCGAGAGATGCCTGAGCGAGGAAGAGATAAGGGCCCTG
>Ga0256842_1001301_pt1 | contig 20322 bp, 20 predicted proteins | sample 4559240metaG_FD_185973 | JGI IMG/M metagenome (GOLD analysis project Ga0256842, IMG submission 185973) | Hydrothermal vent microbial communities from Guaymas Basin, Mexico - 4559-240 | ecosystem: Environmental > Aquatic > Marine > Hydrothermal vents | place: Mexico: Guaymas Basin | collected... | reverse complement strand
ATAAGCCTCTGTGCATCATCTCTCATCTTTTTTGCTTGAGCAATAAGTTGCATTTTTGGGTAAAGAACCTCAGATAATGATATAAGTTGCTCCTTATCTGTATATCTAGGAATTGGTAATTCCCTTAATTGAGCAGAACTAAGTATCTTTCTATTAGGTTTTCTAAAAAGTTCACTATAGTGATATTGATAATCTGATAGAGTTAAATTTATATTTTTATTACTAAAGCGTAGTTTTTGTAATTTTACAAAAGTATCACTTGCAATTGAGTTGCCTGCTTGCTCATTAAGATATTCTAACACATAAGGCAACTGTAGATACAGTTGCACAAACCTAGCTGTATCTATAGAGTCATTATTAAATTGTACTCTTATCATAGAGTTATTACCAACAATAACTTTTTTATAGTTCTTACCAATAAATCCAACTTTCATCTTAGCCGTTCTTTGATTTAATATTAAATCACCATAATGTAAAGCTTGTGCATTTATAGCAGTAAGACTAGCTGGTCCTTGATTCATAAATCCATCTGGTATATATACAACACCATAATCATCTATATGGTTTAAGGATATTTCATCATAGTTAGTACATTCCCTTCTTTTAGTAACTCTAACCTTTGAGACTATAGCTATCTTTTTTGTGATATCTTTTAATTTTACAATCTTAGTATCTTTAAACTCTTTTTCTAACTTCTTAGTTAATTGTTTTTGCGTCATACCTAATAATCCTAAAAATTGTAATTTTATTATTATCCACAAATAATAATTTTGGTAGTCAATTATAGCATAAACGATTAAGCATCTCTTAATAATGACTACCGTAATATTTTCGTAGGGCTTTACTTTTTCTGTCTTAATTGCTAAACTACAACCGAAACAAAATTAACAAGTAGTTTAATCACTACATAAGGAGATTGAGATGACAGTTTTATTTATATTAGGGTTGATAGCAGTAGCAGTTGCTTTATTTATGATGGTTAGTTGGATAAATACATATAGTCAAAGACATTACAACTATGAGTTTTTCAATATAGGTAGCTTTATCATTATTGCTATTGGCTATGGTTTAGTTTGGTATGGGTGGACTTGGTTTAATGAAGCTGTAGATACAGGAGGAGATATATTGAATGGTCAAATTCTAGTTGGGATTGGAGTGATGTTTGTAGCTGGTGTATTTTTGAATAATATTAGAAATACAAGTTTAGAATTCGGTTTTTTAGCTGGTATATTTCAATTAGTTCTTTTTCTACCTTTATCAGTAGCAGCAGCATTTGCATTTATTGTGGCAGCTGCATGGATGGCAGAGACTAAACCAGTTTACAATATTAATTAAGGAGGTACTGTTATAAAGCGAAATAATGTTTTTGTTAAAGAGTGAGATATTTTATAAGAAAAGGAGTTAATATAATATTTTAGTATATAAACCAAGGGTTTTATCTCTTGTCTGGGATAGTGGTATTTATTTCAGTTATTGCAATGGTGATGTACTATCATGAAAACAAGAATAAAGAGGATAGACATAATATCGCTATTTTTCCTCTAATAATGATTATATTTGCTATAGGTGCACCACTTTATATCTCTTATCAAAATAAAGTACTAATAGATGAGAATATAAGATTATTTAAAATAGGTCACGCTTTAGAGTGTGGGAATGGATTTAAACTATTGATTGTCTCTAAAAATAGAGATTGGCAAATAGTGAAAAAAGATAGCTTCACAAAAAATGATTTAATCATAAGAGCTGATAGTTGTGAACTAAATAAGGAGATAGCTAGATGATAGATATAGAAAATATGGCAGATAAGATATATGTGGTATTAATGCCAACTGATATGAATGGGATGGATGTTTTAGTGCTGTTAATGTTTACAGGGATAACTACTTATACTCTGAGTAAATTACTTACAAATTCCAAGTATAAAAATACACTTATCGTTAAACTAATATATAAAATATTGTAACCATTCAGCACTCAACCCTAACAGGAACATAAGATTTTTCAACTAAAACATCTCTAAGACCTTGAAGCACTGCTATAATATTTTTTTTTAGGAGTAGAAATATAACTTCTGATTCTACAGAATATTTCTCCACCTCTAAAACTAGCGAATGAACCTTAGATTTTTTCTTTAACTTTAATCATTCGTAAATCTCTTTCAGCTAAATTATTGGACTTTTATTTATACTTTAGTTCCGCACTAAATCAAAAATTTCTTTAATAGAATAAATCATCAAGAAAATCATCAATTTCTTCTGTTTTTGCAGGTGAATGTTTTTTACTACTTATATAATTAAAAACTGTTTCATCAGTTATTCGATTATGAATAGTAATTCTATTCGCATATGCAAAAGGAGAATCATGCTTTTTTACAGCTTTTTTATGAACAGCATTTGTGTTTCCACCCATACCCATGAGAAGTCCAATTAGCATCATTGCACCTCCTGTTGAAGAGTTGTATTGTGATGTATTTGCACCAGTTACAATGGCATTTGTTGCATTAGGATCAAATTCTTTATTGCTTTTAATATGATCACTATTTTTTGTTGGTTTTGTAATATCTTTCAGTGCATTTTGTAGGATTTTATCTGAATTATCTTTACATAAAGTTGCTGCTGTAAATAGCTCATAGTCAGCTTCATTAGAATTATTAGTAATTTTCCAACTATGCTTTTCTAATAATGCTTTAATTCTTGGAGTAATATTACAAGGACTCGCTTTGTTGTATGATTCTACATAAATTTTTCCACTTTTCTTTGGATAATCAACTTTCATCATAGAACATCCTGAAAAAAATACAGCCAATAATATCACACCTTTGCAAAACTTCAAACTATCTTTTAACATCTTTTTTTAGCCCTTGCTCTTTTTAATTAATAACTCAACTCACATATAGATCACACTAAATCCATAAACTTAAACTGAGCATTAAAACCCATGAATAGCCACTTTTCAGTATAATTTTGTGGCATATTACAATTAAGAAAAACTATTTTCATGAGACTTGTAAATTATATCAACTATGCTATAAAGATTTTATTAATTAATCCAATTCTTGAAGTACTTAAGAGATTAAAATTACAAAGATATTAAAGCAAAGCAACTTTGTAAAAAGAGATATAGGCTGTTTCTTTTCAGATTATTCTTCTTTTATCAACAAAGTGGCAGCGCATTTGGTAAAGATACTTATTATAGATTTAGAGAGCCATTATAATTGGCGAAAACTGTTGCTACTTGCGACAATAGCATTATTAAAAAATATAATAACAAATGCTCATGTAATAAAAAATGCTGATGTAATTACTGTAATATTGCCAAACATAAATACAAGTGATTTTACAATCTCAAATAATTATTTATTTTTTGTACTGATCTGTTTTAACTCTTTATTATTTAAAATATGATTTCTCAAACCAACATAAGTACCAAATTCAATAATTTTGTGAATAGAAGTAATAGATACATCTTTTAATAGCATCTCTTTAATCTTCTCAAAATATGGATCATATTTACTTTTAACTTTTTGACCTTTTTTACGACCAAGTTTTTTACCAGATGCTTTAGCCGCTGCAAGACCCTGCTTAGTTCTTATTGATATAAATTCTCTTTCGCTCTCTGCAAAATAACTATAAATGGCGAGGAGCAATTTATTATGAGCAGAATTAAATGTTGATAACTCAGGTTGACGAATAAAAATAAGCTTTATTCCTTTATCGCTCAGTTCTTGAATTAGATTCATTACATCCAACATATTTCTTCCAAGTCTACTAAGTTCTGCAACTATTAAAGTATCATCTTTTTGAAGTTTATTTTTGAGTTCAGTGATTTTTCTTAACTTTTCACTTTTTCTTGAACTAATTTCAACTTCTATAAATTCATTGACTTTTAAATTATTAGTATGGGCATACTCTAATATTAAGTGTTTTTGCTTTTGGTTATCTTGTTTATCAGTAGACACACGAATATAGCCTAAAATCATTAAAAAAACCTCTGTTTTATTTTAGACCAATTATACTCTTTATAAGATAATATAAATATATTTTAAACTAATGGTTTAACTAAAATATATATTTAGTTTATACGGTCGTTTATAATAAAGTATTTTATAATAATAACATTGCCGAATTTTATAAGTTCCTTTAAAGGGAATTTAGTTTATACTTCACAAAATGAATGTAATCAGTAAAAGAACTCTCATAAAATTTTATGAGCAACACCCTCAAGCTAAATCAGCTTTAGAAGTGTGGCATAGTGATGCCAGAAAAGCTATTTGGAGATGCCCAGATAATATTAAAAAAATATATGCATCTGCATCTTTTTTGGCAGACAATAGAGTGATATTTAATATTAAGGGAAATGATTACAGATTAATAGTGCATATAGATTATCCTCGAAAAATAGTAAGAGTTAAATTTGTTGGCACACATGCCCAGTATGATAAAATAGATGCGAAGGATATATAAAATGTTACTCAAGCCAATTAAAAATGAAAATGATTATGATAAAGCACTAGAAAGAATCGATGAGTTAATGGATTTAAACCCAGATCCGTCAACACCACAAAGTGATGAACTAGAAGTATTGGCAATGCTTATTGAAAAATATGAAGAGCAAGTATGGGCTATTGCAGAACCTGATCCTATAGAAGCTATTAAGGTAAGAATGGAACAGATGGACCTTAAACAAAAAGATTTAGTTCCCTTTATAGGTAATAAAAGTAAAGTATCAGAAGTATTAAATAGAAAAATATCTTTATCACTGAAGATGATTACAAATATAGCATCAGGCTTACATCTTCCTCTTGAGAGTTTGATTCAGCTACCTAAAAAAGAGTTGCGTTACTAAATTTTTATCCTCCGAGATAATGTTCGGTAATTGAAGCTCGATTGTGTTTCATTTCAGAGCTAACTCCAAATAGGCTATCTTCATAGCTATAATTTGCTTTTGCATATTCCAACATTCTATTTTTTGCAAAATTCCACCTATATCCATGTGAACCCTCAGGAATTTCTCTCGTAGATACACATGCCTGTTTTATATCATCATAATATTTTTGTCGTTTGATTCTAAATGAGCCATTTATAGAAATATAATTTTGTAATTGTTTATATGTGTTTACGGCAACTAAAACATTTCCTTCTTTTCCACCTTTTTCTTTTGTAAAGATAATCCCTTTTTCAGTTTTAGTTATTTTATCAATTTGATAACCGAGTAATTGTTCTTTTTTTATAAAAGCTACACCCTCGATTCTTGAACCACCTTCAAGTTGAATAGTCGCAGCTAATTGATGTTTATAATCTTGAAGATTTAATATTAGTTTTTTAGGATTTTGATAGGTACGATTGTGATAATTACTTGCCACTATTTTTAAATCTCTGAATTCATTTAAAATATCTTGACGAATTGAAAAATCATAATATTTACTTTTGCCATAAACATCTTTTGTAAAATATCTTAATGCTATCTCAAGTTTGCCAAGAGCAGCAGATATTTTTTGAATATATTGAACTGAAGGATAATATTCTAGCTTGTATAACATGTATGATTCTACATGAAAGTCTTGAATTAATTCATAATTTTTTAGAGACCAATGTTCCTTGAGGTAGTTGAAAAAATTATTCCAAATATTTCGATAAGATTCCATTGTTTTATATGAAGAAACTTTTTGATAATGTTCATTATTTTGATCTATTTTTTCAGTTTTTTTTATTGATTCCTGAAAGATATATTTTGTTAAAGTTGCAGTCTGATAGTATACACTTCCTCGCAAAACTTGTTTTCCTTTTATAAAAAATAATGATAGATTAAGCCACTATCTGAGGCAGGTTTTGTTAAGTCAATCTGCTTATGATTACAAGCTAGCATCTACTCGGCTCTTTTGATTACGATGGTACATATACCCGTAGGTATATTGAGCTCCAACGATAAAGTTCTATGTGTCATAAAATTTTTTATGTTGGACTATAACATATATTTTTGTTTGATTTATGTTTTGATGTTTTTGAGTAGATATAGATGTTTTTTTAAGTTTCCATTTTACTTAATATAATTAATATCACGCCTAAAAATAGGTGTGATATTTAATAAGATGAGAAGTGTACAAAACTGCTAATAAAACACTTTTTGAACATTTTCATGAACATTGAATGAATCATAGTCCAAGAGCTTTTTATTAATATTTAGCTTATATTCAGAAATTGACAGTAAACAAGTGTTATTTATTTCACTATCTTCATATGGATATTCTTTTGCATATTTTTTTGAATTTTCAAAAGTTGTATTGATAAAATTGAATTGTTTATGATGATTTTTTATCATTTTTATAACATCTAAAACTATATGTTTATTATCATATTTATCTAAAAATATTTTTGAAAAATTCATGCTATCTATATCTTTATATACAGTTGACATCGATCTAAATAAATCAACTTTACATAGCAATGTCGCTAACAAAATATTTTGAATATCTTTTACATTATATTCATTTTGTACTTGATCATAAACATTTTCAATAGTAGAAAGAATTAACTCTTTTAGTGAATAAACTTTATATGCATATGCTGATGAATTTGTATTTGCAATTTTAATTTTAAAGCTTGCTGTTGTTTGACTTTTTATACAATCATCATGATCATATAAAAAATTTAAAATTGTAACAAAAATTGTATGAAATGGCTCCTTAATCCAATTATTTTTGATAATTATTTTTGCATATAATTCTTTAGATTTATAATCTTTAAAATAATAAATAGGATAGTAATAATATTTTACAATTGATTTACTTCCTATATCAATATAATATTTTTCTTCTTCAACAACTGATTTTTTTTGGATTGTTTGTTGAATTTCAGGTTCTGGTACTTTTTTATACTTGAGTATATAAAAAATATAAAGACCAATAATTATTAAAAATAAAAATAAAAATAAAAATAAAAAAAGAATCTGCATATTTAATCTTTATCGTCTAATAAATAATTGTTATATAGTATATTAGTCCAGCTTTGTAATGTTTGCTGTGTTTCATATTCAAGAATGCGAGCAAAAGAATATCCTTGCATAGACATGTTGTACAGAGACACCATTGCTCTAGCTTCAGAACGAGATATAAAAATTTCTTTTTCGTTATCCAATTTTAGTTCGAGACTTATAACATTTTCATCTTCTAACTTCCTTTTAGTTAATTTTAAAAACTTATTTTGACCATCTCCTTTATCAAATAATATCAATTCCTCTTTAAAAAGCACCGAATCGGCCATGTTATCTGTTACAAATTCATTATCAATGATAAAAACTATATTTCGCATATACTTTTTTTTAGTTTTTGTATCAATTTCAAAGGCGCGGCCTAAGCCTATTCTGTGTTTATTATTTAGCGGAACAACCGTTAACTCTGGTTTGTTTATCGTATCTTTATTTATTAATTCATCCATTGTTTTTTCCTTCTTTTTCTAGTTTATTCCATATTTCACAAATTGTTGAATATGAAACTTTTAATTTATGGTATTTTTGCAAATAAATTGAAATTTGCCGGAAACTTAATTTCTGTTCAATTCTCAATTCTTTCAGCAGCGACCATTTATTAATTAATTGCTCAGATTTAGGTTGTTTTTTATAAAAATTTCCTTTTATTTTTTGAGCATTTATGTTTACCTTGTTTTCATCAATAAATGATGAAATTGCTTTTATTAAAGCAACATAAGATAAGATATTGGTAGCAATATCTCTATTATTTTGCCGTAATGAATGGAATGCTTGTTTGTGCCCATCCATTACTATTGCTTTTTGTGCAACAGGCATCTTAGTAAAATGTCTTAATGTGCTTTTTTGTTGTTCATTTGTCATTTTTAGGAACTTTAGTGTTATATCATGACCCATTTTCACTACTTTCAGTGTCTAATTGCCATTTTGCAATATTTATTAGTTTCCAACTTCTTTGTTGTCTCTCTGTCTTGGTCCATTTTGGCAGTATATTTTTCTCTAAAATTACTATTTTTGGAATTGAACCTTCCCCATTGCCTAGCATTTTTGAGGCCTTAGAATAACTCATTCCAAATTCTTTGTAATTACATGCTTCACTTAAATTTATCTCTAATTTTCCATACCTTTTGTAAAGGATTTGAAATAGTTCTTGATCTGTCACTTTTAGTCCTTGTATTTAAAATATTAACTTACAGCTGCTTGTTAAAATAAAGTATAGTAAAGAATTAAAAAGAAATCAATTGAAATAAAATAGGGAAAATTATGGGATGAAGCCATATGAAATTATTTGAAATCATATGTGATAATTGTAGATTAGGGCTAAATTTTACAAATTACTGTATTGTTACTAGTTGTAACATGTAGTAATGAAGAAATGCTTATTGAGGCAACTCCAACCGCTCTTTCCTCTTCTTCCAGTCAGGCATATAAGTACTTAAATAGTTATAAAATTCTCTACTATGATTAGGGTGAATCAAGTGAGCCAACTCGTGAAAAATTACATATTCTATTGCATTTGATGGCTTTTTAATGAGTTCACTATTAAGATTTATATATGATTTAGTACTATTACAAGAACCCCATCTAGTTTTCATTTGTCTAATTCTAATGTTTTGAATATCAACATTAACTATACTTGAATATTTAGCAATAATCTTTTTAAAATAATTCTCTGCTTTTAAGAGGTACCAATCATTAAGAAGTTTCTTTTTCTTCTCTAAATTACTTTTATTTTTAATGAATATCTGTATATAACCTCTTTGAAGTTTAACACACTCATCATCACATTGAATCACTTTCAATCTATAATTTTTACCTAAATATTTAAAATTTTCTCCACTAACATATTCTTTTATTTGAGGTTTATAGTTTGCTGTGTAAAATGCTATTTTTTTACTAATCCAATCTTTTCTTTTTTTCAAAATATATTCAATATGCTCATCAGTAGTGAGTAGTGGAGCAGTTAAAATTACTTCACAAGTAGGCTTTACTTTCAGAATGATATTTTTAATATCTTTTTTTATGATTTGTATATTATTATTATGAATAATTACTGATTCCAATACTTCTCACTTTTGTTATAATTTTATTTGTATCACTAAAACTAATAGCATACTTATCTTCTAAATTCCATAATATATTTTCAATTTCCTCATCTATCTGGTTTGTGACATCTGTATTATTTACCCAATCAGGTTTTTTACTAGATTCTTTAAATATATCATTAAAAGATATAGATACTTTTTCTAAAACTTCTTCTGAATTACTTCCTAGTAGTTCATTGAACTCATCAGTTATATTATCAAAGATAGCTCTTGCACATTTATTGTGCTTTATACTCTCTGGGTAATTATCATCAGTCTCTACATCTTTTGCAACAAGTAGGTTTCTAATATCTTTTGCATTTTTCAACTTCTCTTCATCAGATAGTCTATCATTTTTATATGCTTCTATTATCTCTTTTATTCGTAAAGATAGTTTCTCATAGTAAGCAGGGTTAGAATCCATTTTCTCTGTTATACTAGCAGTTAAAGCACTTAAAATTGTATCTGCTCTCGCATTGTCTCCTACTATCCTTTCTATCTCTGTTTCAAAATCTTCATCAAAGATATTCACTAGTTTTGTAAGTTGATGAACATCTTCTGCACTTATAAAAGTATCTAAAAGTTTTTGCATCTGTTTTTCATACTTACCAAAATCTACACTCTCGTGATATCTGATTTTTATACTTATTCGTAAGTTACTATAAAACTTCATTTTTAGTTTATATTCTTTAATCTCTTCGTAACTGAAAATTTCATCTATCTTATCACTAGAGAGTGCAAGTTTTAAAGCTCTTCCATAGTTTGAAAGATATTCATAAAACTCTTTTCTTATATCTTCATCTGCTAAAAATACTTCATAACTCTCTTGGTCATTTTTATTTTCTACATTTTTAAATAACTCTTCCAAATGAGAATAATATGTTTTAACTCTTGCTATCTCTTCCTTAATATCAATAACAGTTCCAACTAAATCTTCTTCCTCAAATCCATCAAGTGAAGAGTAAGAGGTTAAAGCACTATCAAGATTACCTAATAATCCACGATAATCTATAATAAAACCGAAGTCCTTACCATCATAAAGTCTATTAACCCTAGCGATTGCTTGAAGTAGATTGTGTTCTTTTAACTCTTTATCAATATATAAAATAGTCGCTTTTGGTGCATCAAAACCAGTTAAAAGCTTACTAACAACAATAATAAGTTCAATCTCTTCGCCCTCTACAAACTCATCTTTAACTTTTTCAAGGTATCTGTCTTCATCCCCATATTTCTTAATGATTTTTTGCCACTCTTCATTTATAAATGCTTTATTATCATCATCAACACTTTCATAACCCTCTCTACTATCAGGTGCAGATATTACAAAAGCAGTTTTTATATCTCCTAACTCTTCAAATAGTTTATGATATTTAATAGCTTCATATTTAGAACTAGTTGCAAGCATTGCTTTAAAACCAGTACCTTGAATATTTTTGATAAAATGTTCATTTATATCAAACATAATCATTTCAAGTCTTCTCTCACTACTTGCAACTTTTTGAAATCTTGCCCACTTTCTTTTTAAGTCAAGTTTCTGTTCGTCATTTAAGTCACGAGACAAAACATCAAATCTTCTATCAAGTCCTTTTTCATCACTAATCCATTGGTCAACTAATCTTCCCTCATATAGTAACGGTAAAACTGCTCCATCTCTTACTGCTTGGTCGATTGTATATTTATGTAAAAGTCCACCAAATTTAGAGATGGTACTTTTTTCTTTTTTCATAAGAGGAGTACCAGTAAAACCAAGATAACAAGCACTAGGAAATACTTTTTTCATAGCCCTGTTCAAATCTCCCTCTTGTGTACGATGTGATTCATCTACAAGTATAAAGATATTTGGGTCGTCTAGTATCACTTTCTCTTTTTGAACTGTCTCAAACTTATGTATGAGTGTTGTTATAACACTTTTTCCACTTTGAAGTAGTTGTACAAGTTCTTTACCACTTCCTGCTCTTGTAGCCTCTATCTCACTCTTGTTAAATGTAGAGTGTATTTGTCTATCTAAATCTTTTCTATCTGTTACTACAACTACTTTTGAGTTTGGTATCTCCCTTTTTATTACACGAGTTAGCATTACCATAGTAAGAGACTTTCCACTTCCTTGTGTATGCCAAATAAGTCCTCCACCTCTTCGTCCAGTAGAATCTAGCTTATCTATCTTTTTAACTATCTCTTTTATGGCGAAATACTGTTGATACCTCGCTATCTTTTTCACTTTGTTATCAAAGATAATAAAGGAGTGTAAAAGTTCTATAACTCTCTTTTTTTCAAACAAAGAGTAAATAGTATTATCAAGTTTACTAGGTGTCCTATCTTTTACTAGTGTATTGATATTTTGTCTTACATCTTCTTCCCATGTAGCATAGAACTTTTTAGGTATTCCAGTAGTTGCATACTTAGGAGAGTGGTTATTTCCTGCAAGAGTTATCTGTGCAAATTTAAAAAGGTGTGGTATTTCGCCTTTTAACTGATTCCGTATCATTTGAGAGATACCTTGTTCTGTTTCTACACTAGATTTTTTAAGTTCTATTACACCAAAGGGAATACCATTTATAAACAATACTATATCAGGTCGTCTAGTTTTATCTCTCTCATTTAAAGTTTGTCTTGATACACTAAACTCTTCCGTAAAGTGAAATAAGTTATTTTGAGGATTTTTAAAGTCTATATATTTAAGTGAGAAGCTTTTTTTAACTCCATCTATCAATTCTTCTTGATACGAGTTACCAAGAATTAACTGGTCAGTTATTTTAGCATTAGCAGTCATAAGCCCTTCGTTTAAAGACTCATCTAAACTACTAATTGCATTAGCTATATTTTTTGGAGAAAAAGGATAGGTTATACCTTTATACTCAAAACTATTTAACTTTTGAAGTTGATTTACTAAAACATCTTTTAGTAGTACATCAGATAATTTTCCATTGCGAAAACTTACATTGTTTTCTTGAGAGATAAATATATATCCCATAGATTTCAGCAAATTTATTGTATTGTCTTGTATAACTTTTTCATCTGTTTTTGGTGTCATATTAAAACCTTTTATTCTACTTTATTTTTAATATAAAGTCTTATTTTATTTCTCTTTTCAACTTTATCTTTAGTAATAAATTCTCTATCTTTTAGTACTTTAATTAACTCTTTATTATAATTGTTTTCATTTAGAGTCGTTTGTTTACCATCTAAATTAGCAATTTTATTATACTCATTCGGTAGTAACTGTAAAATTTCAATCAACTCTTCATCATTGAACTCACTCTTTTGTTCAACTACTAAATTTATTTTTGATTCTAAACTTTCTAAGCTCAGCAACATTTTTTTAGTATAATAAATAGATTTTATAATTGTCTTATCTACATACTTATATATTAACTTTGCAATGTTTGCATTTGTTATTAAGTCATAATCAATTTTTTCTATTAAATCTTTTTTTATACTATCAGATAAAATATTTCTATCTAATTGAAGTATCTTAATTATATCATCAGTCTCAAATTCAAATTTTTCAAACTCTTCTAATAAGCTATTTTTATTTTTTTCTATTAGTGATATATGTAAAGTATCCGTATTCTCTTTTAAAGTGTCAAAGCATACTTTCTCAAACTGAAACCTATTGTATTTAATAAGTAATAATATCTTATCTTCATCGACATTAGATATATCCAAATCATTATAAGACCAACCAGTATTTTTAATTAGGTATTCATAAGACTCTACAGTGAAGTCATTTGTCTTAATTATTAATTTTAATAATCCTTGTGTAAAAAATTCATTTTCTTCACTATATTCCTTGCCACACTTAATTTTAGATACATTTTCTGCATTTTCTTTTATATTTAAATAATCAATTAATATAGTATTATCTGTATCATTATTATTGTAGTACTTAAAAGTATTAGACCAAACAGAAACTACTTTATTGTTTTTAAATAAATATTCCCATAATGTTTCATCAACATTATTAATATTTGATATTTTGACTTCTTGCTTTTCAATAATTTTAACTTTTAAGTTCTCTTCTATATCATCATTATTTAATAATTCAATAACTACCTCTTCAGATTCTTTTGTGTTAGTATCTATTTCTAAGAATACATTTTTAATATATTCATTGATATTATCATTAATATACTCAATTAGTACATCCCCATCTTTCATTAATTTATCAGATTTTATTGTAGTAAGGTGTGCATTTTTTAAATACTCTTCAATTTCACTTTTTGGAGCACATTTATTAAAAATCATTTTATTAACCATTTGTGGATTTAATTCATAATGTGATTTGATAAAAATAAAATCAAGTAATCCAGTACTATCAAGTGAATCTAGCCTAGAAAACTTTATATCAAAACTTTCAATAATTTTAATAACTTTCTTTGCCTCATCTCCGCTGAATTTTTGCATATATGATATATTTGTCAAATAATTTTTTAAACTATTATTTTCATTTAGCTTTATTATGTCTTCATAATTTGTATAATGTACAACCCAACCAAAATATGTATTTAGTTTATCACTTTTCTTATCTACAAGAAATAACCAAAAATTTTTATAATACTTAACAATAAGTTTTACAAACTTTATTCTTTGGTTACTAGTATCTAAGCAATATAAAATAAATTCTTTTGATACTTCACTTTCGTTAGGTAATTGTTGAAACAATACTTTTACTTGCTTTGGATATGTGTCTTGATTTTCTAGTATATAATCAACTAAATTAAAATTTAATACACTCTCTTTATGAAATTCATTTTCTGTTAATCTATATTTCACAATTTCTTGTAAGTTTTTTAATTCATAGTTAAATGAAAGGGCTTTACCATTATTTTTTACATTTCGTAAAAAATCTTGTTCATCCTTTGTAATACTAACTCCAAAAAAGTTTGAAATATACTCTTCATAGGTTTCATCTATATGCCCATAGCTAAGTAAATATTTTAGAAGTTCTTTATTTTCAAAGCTTTTATCTCCTAGAATAGTATTATCACTAAAGCTTTCAAGTAGTTCTTTAATAGTAATGTTATTTAATTTTTCTTGACTGTCTTTGAAAGTTTCTATCTCGTTAAGTAAATCACTTTTTTTATTATTAATTTTATTTACAATCAGCTGTTCTCTTCCATCATATTTACCAATTTCTTGTTCAATATTTTCAAAGATAACAGGCTGAGAATTGTGTACTCCATGGCGACCATTAATGAAATATCTTGATATTATATTGTTCGATTCTTTAATTAATTCAAAACTGTCATCCTCAACACTATCTTGAATATTTATGCTTTTACCGCTTAGATACAAGTTTCCATCAAATTGATTATTTAAATTTTTGATTATCTTTAAAATATATAGTTGTCTTAACTCTTTTATATCTTCTCTTGGCTCATTAGCTATTTCATTGATTTTATCTTTAATTTCATCTATATCATTCTCAATATCCGTGATATATGATTTTATATGTTCTTTTTTCGAATTAAATACATCATAAACTAAACCTTTACATTTATGAAGTAATTCAAAATCTTGTGGTTCAAAGTTTTTATAAATTATCATAGCTAGGAGTTTTGTTTTATCTAACTTTTCATCCAAATTATTGCTATAAATTAAGTATTCATTATAAATATTTTTAAGTAACCTCATATCAGATATATAAAGAGAAATATCATATAAAAAGTTTTGATTTACACCTTTGAAATAGTCTAATAATATATCCTTGGAGTTTGTTGCATTTATATAAGGGATAATAGGTATAAGAAAGTCAAAAAACTTAGTTCTTTCATCTGCATTTGTGAACATTTCATCTTTTACTGCATAAATAAAAACTATCTTTTTATTTACTTGTTCTGAGTTATTTATAAAATTATTGAGTTCCCTTAATTTTGTAAAAATATCAAGATTATCATATCTATCTAAATCTTGAAATACTACTACATCAAAATTTGTTTTTTCAAAAAAATATAATATTTCATCTAAATATTTATTTAATAAAGAGCCACTATCATTATTTGACACTAATTCTAAATTTTGTAAATTTAATTTTTCGATATTAGTATTACTTAATACAATTAGTAATTTTTTTAAAAGATAATATGCACCCAAAAATAAAATTATTATAGGTAAATATTTCAAATATTCTGTTGTATTAATTTGAATTAGGTCTTTGAAAAAGGTTATCGTTTCTAAGCTTTTAGGGCTAAAAACTATAAAGTATGATAATGTGACTATCAATATGGTTACAATTTTAAATGGCATCAACTTTAATCTATCAATTTTATTTAATCTTGATTGAGGAATAGTTTTATTTTTCACTTTATAAAACATTTGCTCTAAAATACTTTTCTCAATCAATGATAAATCTGGTTTGTTATCCGTCTCCTTTATATTTTTATTTTTAAATGTAGCTAATGAAATATCTAAAAAATTATATTTAGCATTATTTTTTTCAAAAGTTTTTATAAAACTACTTTTACCAGAACCATAAGAACCAGATATAGCTATATTTTTAACTTTATTATCTTCTAATGCTTCATTTAGTGCCTTCGTATATTCATCAATATTCTCTGCTTTATCATTTGCTGTTAAAAATTGATATGTACTTTTTGTTAGGTTATATCGATTAATTATACTTAGATGAAGTCGATTTATCTTTTGTAAAGATAACAATAAAATCTCATCTAGTTTGTTTAGTATTTTTTCTTTCATACTTTTACCCTCACTTCACCAGTTAGTAATTTTTGCATTAGTCCTTTTTTCTGCTCTTTTAACTCTTGTAGTTCATTTTTTAGTAAATCTATCTCTTCATCGGCAAGACTTAATATTTCAGCTACTTTTTTTTGTTTATCGAATGTTGGTATATTAAATTTAAAATTTAGTAAATGAGGTACTTTTATACTTGGTTGTACTGCACCCATAACAACAGCTTTAACTTTTGAAAAGTACTTATCTGTGTTCATTAAATAGTACATATAGTCAGGTAATATTTCTTTTTTAAATCTTAGAGCAATTAAATTCTGTGCAATACATCCTCTATTTTCTTTTACAAGAGCATTAGCCCCTGCATTACCTACTGTTCCAACTAGTATATCTCCTTTTACAGGATGTCCTTTTCGAAACCATTTATTATAAACTTCTTCATTAACATATTTTGTAACTTTTTCAAAATTTGGGTATTTAGATAATACGATACTATTAATTTCAATTAATTCATTTCCTTCTTGAACTAATGGAGGGGTTTTACCTCTATTATCTATTACCTTTACAACAATTTCTTTTAAGGTTAATTCTTTATCTAAAGAAACTAAAAGTTTCTGCATTAATCCTTTTTTTAATTTCACTTTAGCATTTATGAACTCTTCTTGAATTCTAATAGCATCATCCCATGTAATTAATATTTCAGCTACTTTTGTTTGTTCTTCTAATAATGGTAATGGGATTTTTAATTCGGAGAACTCTCCTTGTCCTAATGTCTTATTTCGTCCTGCTCCTCCTGGAGATGCAAGTCCAAGTAAATGTTTTCCTCTTTTAGATTTAAAAAAATACAATAAATAATCTATGTCAACTTTACTATCTTTTGGCTGATACATAGGAAATCTATGAGATGCTATCATACCTTTTTCATTTTTAGTTGTTTTAGATACTGCTTGTTCCCATGCAAATACAATATTTACTATAAAACAATCTTCTTCTATCCAAAATACAGATTTATTACCTAACTCTTTACCAGTTACTAACTCTTTATGAAATATCCCTTTTGCATGAGAACGAATACCAATTTGTTGATAATTTATTTCTTTTTCAACTTCAACCTTTTTTCTAATTCGTTGTAATATATTATCAATACGAAACAAATCCCAATCGTTTGGGATAATTCCAACTTTTGTTTTTTGATAACCTTGTGGTATTTCACTCATACTAAAGCCCTAATTCTTTTAAGTAGCCACTCATCCTAGATTTAACTTTAACTAATTCATTTTCAATATTTTCAATATTAGTTTTAGTAGCTTCTATATTAACTACCTCTTCCTCTTCAAAAGTATCTATATATCTAGGTATATTTAAATTATAATCATTCTCTTCTATCTCTTCTAGTGTAGCAACATGAGAGTACTTTTCAAGTTCATTACTATTTTTATAAGTATCTAATATTTTTTGTATATGCTTCTCATCTATAATATTTTGATTTTTCTCTTTTTTAAAATGTTCTTTTCCACTTGCATCTATAAATAGAACATCTGTATTCGTTCGTCCTTTTTTATATACTAATATACATGCAGGTATAGAAGTACCGAAAAATAGATTTGCAGGTAAACCAATAACAGAATCCAGTAGATTCTCATCTATAAGTTGTTTTCTTATTTTACCCTCACTTCCAGCTCTAAAAAGAACCCCATGAGGGAGAACTACTCCCATTCGTCCATGCTCATTTAGTGAAGCTATCATGTGAAGTAAAAAAGCATAATCCCCTTTACTTTTTGGTGGGACTCCTCTCTCAAATCTTTTATATTTGTCTTCACTCGCATTATCTGCACCCCATTTGTCTAAACTAAATGGAGGATTTGCTACAACTACATCAAATTTCATAAGATGTTCATTTTCTAAATGAAGTGGATTACCTATCGTATCTCCCCACTCTATAACTGCATCATTTATATCATGTAAGAACATATTCATTTTTGCTAACGATACGGTTGTTCCATTACTCTCTTGTCCATACAGTCTAAAGTTATTGTTTCCTACTTCTTTACTCGCTTTTATAAGTAAAGAACCTGAACCACAAGTTGGGTCATAAATTCTATCTCCCTCACTTGCTTCTACTAGTTTTGCAAGAAGAGTAGATACAGCACTAGGTGTGAAAAACTCTCCCCCTTTCTTACCTGCATCACCAGCAAAATGAGATATAAGATACTCGTAACTATCTCCTATCACATCATTACCACTAAGCATGCTCGGTCTTAAATCAAGTCTAATATCACTAAAATCTTCTAGTAGATGTTTAAGTATTTTATTTCGCTCTTTTGTTCTTCCAAGCATAGTTTCACTATTGAAATCTACATTTCTAAAAACACCTTCGAGTTTTTCTTTATTGTCCTCTTCTATTCTCTCCAAGACTTTGTTTATCTCTTCCCCAAGGTTCTCTGCCTCTTTTTGTTTTAGTAGATATTCAAATGTACATTTTTCATCAAGTTTAAATTTCTCACGACTTAAACTTTTTTGGATTCTATCTTGATTGTCTCCATGTTTAGCTTTTAACTCTTCAAGTTTTTCTCTATAAAAATCTGATAAATATTTAACAAACAACATAGTAAGAACATAATCTTTATACTGAGAACTATCCATCTTACCTCTAAATGTATCACATGCTTTCCACACTATACCGTTGATTGTTTCTTGACTTGTTTTGCTCATTTGATTGCTCCATTTTTTAATATATTGTTAAATACTTCTGCATAGTATTTTTCTTTTTGATTTTTCAACTCTTCAAGTAAGTCTATCTCTTTATTTGTTAAGTCTAAAAACTTCACTATCTTTTTTTGCTCTTCTAAAGATGGAAGTTTTATCTCTAAATCTTCTAACTCTTTAGTTTTAATCATATTTATAGCCGTACCAGTTATAGAACTTTTTAATGCTCTTTTGGCAGTTGTTGAATTTAAATAATATGTTAGAAATTTACTATCAACACTATCACTATCTACTCTTACAGTAGCAACAAGTGATGGTATAAGTAAATTAATATTATCCTCATCTATCAAAACTGCAATATTAGGTTCTCTTAGTCTTACTAAGATATCGTTATACTGAGTTAAATAGTTTTTATTGATTTGTTCTTTTGATGTAAAATTATCTAAATACTTAACAGATAAACAACCATTACGATTAAAAGACTTTAAGGTGACTGCTTTATAAGAGTAAGTGTCTCCATCAACAGCAGAAGCTTTTTTTCTTGCAGTTACAAGTCCAGTTCTAAGATTTGATATATCTTTTAACTTCAATTCTCAATCCTTTAAATTGTATATAGTGAAATAATACAGTAATTTACAATAATAAACAAGTGTATATTGCTATGTAATACAATTATTTACTTTCTATTTACTTTCTTAAACTACAATTTTTGAATGGGTGCGAACGATTGTTTATACCGGAGGTTTAAAACAATCATAATTAACAATACAAAAAAGCTATTAGCAAAAATAGCAAAAATAAAATTGAACTCAGCATTTATTGCTGAATAGTGTCAAATTAAAATAACACATATTATAAAGATATGATTGCAAATATATCTCTTTATGTTGTTGGATTGATAAAGATTAGGTTGCGCAACCAAACTGAGTGAAAGCTTAGACATGCATAAGGAAAACACAAGAAAATATAGAAAAATTATTAATTGTGATATAGAAATTAAATTTCATAATATCACAGGATATAATATAACCTTAGCACATAATAAATTTATTATAAAGTGAGTTGATCACTCACTGATTTTAAAATATTTTGTGACTTTTTCTATTAGGATTTTTACTCATATGAGTGAATTTACTAATCATGCCATAAACTTTTTTATCAAGTTCACGAAAATTTTTAAAAGAATAAAGATTTCTGATGTTTCATCTAAGAATCTTTTAACTGAAGAAGAATTTGCACTATATATTGGACGCAGTCCAGGTTGGGTGTATGACCGTTTACGAAAAAAAGGAGTACTCATGGAACATAAACACTATTTTGATGTTTGTGGTGTGATTTTATACCTTAGAGAACAAATTGAGCAGGACATTATTTCTTGCTCATTAAATCTCAAAAAATAAAATAGCTCACCCAAAATACCTCCAATCACATAAATGTCTAGTAGTATTACTACTGGATATTTCTACAATAAGCATTAAGTAATCAAGCATCAATTTTCTAAGATAAACTTTATTATTTTGCAGCTAGTTTTAATATTCTGGAGTGAGGAGAGAGAAAGAGACTGTAGCAAGGGCTAGTAATTACTCAAAAAATTGAGTAGATTTCTCCACTCTCGATTTTTCACATACTAAACATATGTTATAATTCTGTCGTTTCGATCGGTCGGTCGATTAGTCTCTTCGCCTTTTTCATGCTAAGCGTGAGTATACCATCAACTGTCGGTTGTGCTGTACAGTTTGTTCCATGTCTAATATGTGAGAGTTTTAGGTTTAGGTCAGTATAAGAAGGTGTAGAGAGCATAGTGTCTACCACAGCGCCCATCTATAACTAAGTTCTTCTTAGCTATATCAATCTGCATGTA
>Ga0256842_1001300_pt1 | contig 20344 bp, 5 predicted proteins | sample 4559240metaG_FD_185973 | JGI IMG/M metagenome (GOLD analysis project Ga0256842, IMG submission 185973) | Hydrothermal vent microbial communities from Guaymas Basin, Mexico - 4559-240 | ecosystem: Environmental > Aquatic > Marine > Hydrothermal vents | place: Mexico: Guaymas Basin | collected... | reverse complement strand
CTCGGTGCGGAAGTTACCTGGGATGCTACAACAAGAGTAGTAACCATTACTCTCGTTCAGCAGCCGTAGTCTCTCAGCAGTATATAGCTCAGGCCCCTACCGAAAGGTAGGGGCTTTTTTATTATCGAGGGAACACATTTCCCTCGAACCTCCTATTGAACAAAAAACGAGATTCAGGATCAGGTCCGGAATGACGAAAAGACGAGACTCTGAACTCGTTTCAGAGTGACGAATGACGAGGTGCTGAAACAAAACTCGTCGGGGTAATACATCCCGAGGAAAAGAGTGCAGGACGACTTTTTAGTTAAAAGCAGAGAAAAATTTATGAACAATTCGATGTTTCCCTTCCCGATATCTGAGAAAAAGGAATATAATTATATAGAAGAGGGATTTTGGGTTATGTAGAATTAGACAAAAGCAATTTTCTTGTGTTTAACACGGATGTCAACAAATAAACTTGCTAATTCAGGTTAAGTTTTAAGAATGCCTGAACGAAAATCTGATATCTCGGCAGAGCAATTCGTATGTTTGTGTTTTTCGGCAAATCTTTTATAATTGTATAAATAAAAAGCGATTGTAGGAGGTAATTATATGAAAAAGTTATTTACTTATATTTTAATATCCGTGCTTATTTTGAGTATATTCTCCGTTGCATATATGCCGGTTGTATTTGCGCTTGACGTTGAAAGCGTTACTGTTACTCCCAACACAGCCGGGGCGCATGCGGATTATAAGATAAAAATGGTAATAAAAGCAGAGGAAGGACTAAATCGGAATAAATGGATTAAAGTGCAGTTTCCTTCCGCTTATTCCCTGCCCACTTCGATAAATACGAGTTCGGTGTTGGTTGCAGGCGATCATCCTGCTTCTGTTTCTGTAGACTCCTCGACTAATACAATTGAATTAGTTATATCTCAGCCGCTTGTACAGCACCAACGCGTTACCGTGGAATTTTATGAAACTGCGGGGATTGTAAACCCCACAACCCCTTCGACATACAGTTTGAATATATGGACGGAAACAGAGCAGACCCCTGTAAGCGCTTCATTTGTTATCACCGCATCGGGAGGCGGCGGAGGAAGCGGCAACACCGTTTCCGGGCTTACCGTGCTTGTTAACCCTGCCGATTCGGGAAAACCTGCGGATTATACGTTGATGTTTAACGTCAGCAATGACGGTGGTTTGGTGTACTCGAATAACGACTATGTTGATGTTTATTTTCCCCAGGGCACGATAATGCCCGCTCACCCGGATCCTGCCGAAGCAAGGGTAAAAACTTACCCTGCAACGCACGTGGAAATCAGCGGGACGAAAGTCAGGGTTTACATACCACAATCGTTAGGACTTGTTGCGCCGGGTGCCCAATGCAATATAGAATTTACCAAAAATTTCGGCATCAAAAACCCGGAAATGCCGGGAAATTACGCCCTGCAGGTCGCAACGAGCAAAGATACGGGCCTTGCAACCTCAAACATGTACCAGATAGTGGGAACTTCTATTTCCAATGTTTCGATTACCGTGAACCCTTCAACTCAATCGGCCGTTGCCGAATACAAGATCGCATTTGTTACTTCGGCTTCCGGTTCGCTAAATGCAAACAATGATAAAATTAATGTGATTTTCCCGAACGAAGTGACGCTTCCTTCTTCCGTAATCCCCGGAGCAATTCTCGTTGAAGGCGCACCTGCGGTTAATGTAGCGGTTTCAGGACAAAAAATCGAAATCACCACTCCTGTGAATATTTCAGCTTCTCATCAGGTCAACGTTGATATCACCAAAAATTTCGGAATCAAAAACCCGGAGGCAACGGGAACTTACACGGTATCCGTATATACCTCCGAGGATACTTCTCCTGTCAATGCGAATTTTACCATTACCACTTCGCAAATTAGCCAGCCGTCTGTTCAACTGTCCTCCAATAGCGCCGGCGTTGTCAGTGCTTACACGATATCTTTCACTACAGGAGCAAGCGGCGCGTTGAGCGGCGGAACCGATAAAATAAACGTTATTTTTCCTGTGGGGACAACGATACCGGATTCTATCCCTTTATCCGCAGTTACGGTAAATAACATACCTGCCACTTATGTCGCGATTTACGGCACAACCATAACGGTTACCGTGCCCAATAGTATTCCTGCGAAAAGCAATGTGACTGTAATTTTTTCCGAGCAAGCAGGTATTAAAAACCCCGTGAACGGAGGAACGTATTTCTTGTATGTTAGTACCACTAAGGAAACGGCATCGGTTGCCTCTGAAAATTACGTAATATACAATGTGCCTGTTGCAAAAGCAACGATAATTCCGGGAACCCCGGACGGTTTGAACGGATTTTACAAAACAATCCCTCTTATAACCTTATCTGCTACCAGTGCAATCGATCCAAACCCGAATATTTACTATTATTTTGACAATAACTCTCCTATTCTTTATAGCGGCCAGGCAATCAAAGCTCCCGAAGGCGTTCATACCCTTCATTATTATGCGGTTGACCACCAAGGCCATGAAGAAGAACCCCACTCTATGCAGATAAAAGTGGATACGGTGCCTCCTCAGCTTGTTATCTCGTCTCCGAAAGACGGGGAGGTTTTGAACAGCAAAGATGTTACCGTTTCCGGAACCGTTGATGTGGGTTCTACTGTAAAAGTGAACGGAGAAGCCGCAAATGTGGACGGCTCCGGCCATTTCAGTATAATTATTCATCTTACCGGTACAAGTGAAGTTCTCAATGTTACCGCAATTGACCTTGCAGGCAATACATCCAAGAAAACACTGCATGTTTCGGTAGATACCACTCCCCCGGCTCTTACAGTGACAACTCCTGTTCCTTTTCAGGAAGTACACAGACTTCCGCTTTTGGTGAAAGGCGTAACCGAAAAAGGAGCGAGTGTGACAGTAAACGGTGCTCAGGCTTCCGTGGATGAAGACGGGAATTTCTCTTACGAGATTACGGATTTAAATACCACGGGAATGACTATCATCACGGTAATGGCAAAAGATGCGGCGGGAAACACGTCCAAAAAGACCATAAACGTAAAGTATGTCAAAACAACAATCGTTACTTTGCAAGTCGGCAACCAAAATTCCTTGATAAACGGGAAGAAGGCAACTCTTGATTCTCCTCCTGTTATAAAAAATAATAGAACACTTGTTCCTCTGCGTTTTATAAGCGAAGCATTCGGCGCCGCTCTCAACTGGGACCCTATTTTTCAGATAATCGACATAAAATTGGATAATAACAGCGTAAGACTTCAGATAGGTAGAAAGTTTGCGGCGGTTAACGGGAAGAAAGTTATGCTTGATGTTGCTCCGGTTATTATCAAAGGGAGGACTATGGTGCCTATAAGGTTTGTCTCGGAATCTCTTGACGCCCAGGTTGTGTGGGATGCAGCGACTAAAACAATTACAATAGTGTATCCAAAACCCTAAGAGGTGGTTTAATGAAAAAAACTGTTTTAATAATTACGATATTTTTATTGGCTTTTAGCCCTTTGTTAGGTGTTAAAAGAGCTTACGGATTTAATAATTCTCATTGGTTTCATGTGGATGTCAGTCCGCCGAATGCCGGCGTTCGTGCGGCGTACCATATTTACGGCGGTATATCCGACTATAACGGGATAGATGCTTTGACGATTTATCTGCAGTGGACAGGCCATAAATTTAACCATCCTGCTCCGTCTGCAATTGTTGTGAATAATGTTCCGGCAGCCTCCGTATATATGAGCGATGTTCCGGACAGAAGCACGTCGAGAAACAACCTGAAAATTGGAGTAGTCTTAAATAAAAAAATTAATAAAGGTGAAACAATTGACATTAAAATCGGTAAAGAAGCCGGCGTAATTAATCCTTCTGAACCGCGTCCTTGCTATCAAGTGTCTGTTTATCTAATTAGAAATGGTGTGGAGATTGGTTACATCGGTTCGGAGCAGTACGAAATTACGCAATCAATTGTTTCTACGCCGAAGATCACAGTGGAACCGGCGATAAAAGGTATGAACGCAGAGTACACTATTAGTTTTGTAACAGGTGTCAACGGAAACCTGCGTGCAGGCGACGATATAAGAATTAAATTTCCCGCCGGCACGATAATACCGGCAAACCCATTCTCAAAGTATATTTATATGAACGGTAAAACCATTACAAACGGAGTTTACAGGGACAGCTCGGATCCCAATATACTGCGAATATATCTTTCTACGGGTTTGGACGCAAGTACTCCTGTTACAATCCAGATTAAAAAAGGATTAGGTATCATAAATCCTTCGAAGCCCGGAAAATATGCTCTTTATATATCTACCTACAAAGAGCCCGAATGGGTTAAATCGGAACCATACGAGATTGCCTCTCCTTCCGTTCAGAATCTTGAAGTGAAATTGAATTCCGATATAGTATCAACTTATGCTTCAGTTCATCTGAGTTTTAATACTTCTCCCGTAGGGCATTTGAAGAAAGGCGATTATGTGTATATTGATTTCTCTCCGTACTTTTCTTTGCCGTCTTTCGTGGATTCCACGCTTGTTACTTTTAACGGTGTGAATACCGAAGCGAAAATTCAAGGAAATCGCATTGCGATAGTTGTGCCTATACCTGTTCTTAACTTGGAGAAGGTTGACATTGAAATTTCTGATAAAGCGCGTATTAAAAATCCTTCCCAATCCGGAGAATACAAAATTTCGGTTAGTACCGACAGTGATGATGTTTCTGCCGTGTATTCCGTAACAATTAAGCCGTCTGTACTGGGCCAGGTAAAGTTTTCGGCCCTATATACCGGTGTGGGAATATCAAGTGATTATGAGATTTCATTTATTACCGGCGCTGCCGGTGATTTGAAAAACGGTGAGGATACGGTAAATATTGAGTTTGGGAAGGGTTTTAAAATTCCTAAACAGGCAAGCCCGGCTGACGTGCTTATAAATAAAGTTCCTGTGAATAACGTGTCTATTGATGTGTACACTGTAATAATCACAGTACCTGTGGACATTGAATCGAACAGCCCTGTAACTGTGGAAATTAAAGAAGACTTTGGTATTAAAAATCCTGAACAAGTCGGTAAATATACGGTTAAAGTTTCGACGTCCAAGGAAAAAACCGAAGTGGAGAGTAATTCTATAGATTTTACCGAGCTTCCTGTGGTAAATTTCAGTATATCGCCCAAAGAACCCGATGGTGCAAACGAAATTTACAGGACAAAACCCACTGTGCAGCTGTTTACTCCTAACGGCAAGGACATATATTACTCTATTGACGACGGAAAATTTGCATTGTACGGTGGGCAGAGCATAGTGATGCCCGAAGGGGTGCATAAGTTATTTGCTTATGCGATTGACAGCAAAGGGAATAAAGGCATTGTAGAAGAAAAAGATTTTACTGTGGATAATACGCCTCCATCCGTAATCTTTGACGAAGGTGAAGGGAATTTGTATGTAAATACCACTCATCCCACAATAACGGGTAAAGTGAGCGAGCCGTGCGTTTTGCAGATAAACGGTGTGCCCGCCACCGTGAATTCCGATCTTACTTTTAGTGTGCAGTTGGATGTGACAAACGGAGCGCCTCTTGCTATTTACGCAAGAGACCTTGCAGGAAACTCCGTTTCAATAGTAAAAACCGTTTACGTGGATACCGCACCTCCGATTATAACGCTAATTTCTCCGGATAAATCGGAATTTTTCACTACCGAGTCGAACTTTGTCGTAAAAGTTTCTCTTAACGAAAAAGGGGAAGTTACTCTCAACGGAACAAATATGGATTTCGAAAACGGAGTCTTTACGGAACTTGTGCAGCTCTCCAAAGGAGAAAATAACTTTACGATTGTTGCCCGGGATATTGCGGGTAATGAGGCGGTAAAGGAAATGAAAATAAATCTTACGGATCAAATAATTATAAAATTGCAAATAGGAAATGATAAAGCCTATATAGGCGGCCAGGAAACAGGCCTTGATTCTCCGCCTGTTATAGAGAATAATAGAACGCTCGTTCCGTTACGTTTCATCTTGGAGGCATTCGGAGCAAGGGTTAACTGGGATGGGGCGTTAAAGATCATAACAATCATTACGGAGGATCATACGGTTCAGCTTCAAATTGGTTCCAATATTGCCTTGATTGACGGGAGTGATGTTGAGAAACTTTCTGTGCCGCCTGTAATAAAAGATAATAGAACACTTGTCCCATTGCGCTTTATAGCGGAAACATTCGGGGCAGAGGTTAATTGGGACGGAAAAACAAAGAGCATCGAAATAACTTACATGCCCATGCCCTAAAACTTGTATACTTGCGTGCTTTTTCTATTGATTGTACGGGGAACATATGTTATAATAAAAAATAAATAAATTTTGGTAAAGGAGGCAGGATGAAAAGAACATTATCGCTCTTTATTGCTTTATTAATGGTTTTTTCGCTTTTTGTTGGGTTCAGTGGAGCTTCACCCGCAAAAGCGGACAATGGACCAACGACTCAGCAAATTGTTGAAGCAGTACTAAGGGCAAAAGCAGATCATTTGAAAGAGGTGTCAAAAGCTCCAACCGGAGGAAAGAAACCCGCGGAATTTAAAGACAAGATTCCCACGGTGAAAATCGATGGCGTGCCCATCCCAAAAGATGTGGCAGAAGCGAAGCATATAAAAACCGGAGACGATCTTATTCAAATTGCGGTTGATTGCCCAAATGAACCACTTCTGAAATATGCTAAAGACCACAACATCACTCTTCAGCAAGCAGCTGACCAAAGGCTTGCGGTGATGAGGCGGAATCATGAGGCTTTAAAAAATAAACTATTGCAGGTTGGAATTAACATTACAGATGTTCACGATATGTATGTTGCCTACAACGGAATAGCCTTTAATGTTCGCGTAAAAGATATTAAAAAGATGTACAATGATTTTGGTAGAGATAAAGATATTGCACACATCTATAATGATGGTTTTAAGAAAAGCTATATCCATATAGAGAAATTGTACAAGCCCGTTCTTGATTACAGTGTCCCGCTGATTGGATCCGGTAGCAGCGGAGTGTGGAATGATCCCGGAGTTGACGGAACTGGTGTGTATGTTGGAGTGGTAGACACAGGAATTGATTACACGCATCCCGATTTTGGCGGAAACCCAAGCATAACCTTCCCTACTACGAAAGTTCCGGCGGGGTATGATTTCGGAGATAATGACCCAGATCCTATGGATTGCCAGGGACACGGTACGCACGTCTCCGGAATTATTGCAGCGGACGGTGCGGTGGAAGGTGTTGCACCTAAGGCAAAAATTGTTTTTGCAAAAATTGTTTCTGGTTGTACGGGTTCTGCATCCAGTATTGTTATCGCAGAGGCATTTGACTACATGGCAGACCCCAATAACGTTGACGGTGGTCCCGAAGGGACGCATCCGCCTGTTGCGTCTGTCAATATGAGTTTTGGTGCGGATTACGGATTTGTTGATCCAACCGAGCCGGATCAGCAGGCAATAGAAGCATGTATTGGTTCAGGTATTTCTGTTGCACTTGCAGCAGGTAATGCATACTGGTCGTATTATGATTTTGGTTATTATCCTTGGTTCCCTGATTATGCATCTATCGGCTCACCTGCTGTAACTCCGAATTGTATGGCTGTAGGTGCTTCATGGAACACTGCATCACGTTATCCTGCACTTACCGAACTTTCGTCTTCTGCAAATTATGCATATACGGTAGGCGCGGAATCTCCCGATCCCGTTACTGCACTTGGAGATAATGGTGGTGCAGGCTATGAATACGTTTATTGCGGATTAGGCGGCAGCGCTTCCGATTTCCCTGCGAGTGTAAGCGGAAAGATTGCTCTCATTCAAAGAGGATCATATACATTTGAAACCAAGATTAACAATGCAGCGGCAGCAGGGGCTATTGGTGTAATTATATTTAACCATACATCTGGTGGAGATTCCCTTATAACTATGGAAATGGGGAGTGCCACTCTTCCGTCCGTGTTTATAGGGCATAGCGCAGGTACGGCCCTCCTTGCAAAGGCACAGGCGCCAGACGGAGACGGAACGGGAAGAGTTGCCTTCTATGCAAATACTTATGTAGATGCACCAAATGCAGTTGATACGATGGTTGATTTTTCATCATGGGGCCCGCCTCCGGATCTTTCGTTCAAGCCTGACATCACAGCTCCGGGCGGAGGCATTTGGTCAACAGTGCCAGTTGCTCAGGGTAGCTATGCAAATTTCTCGGGAACTTCAATGGCGTCTCCTCATGTGGCAGCTTGTATGGCACTTGTGAAAGAAGCGCATCCTACGTGGACGCCCGACCAAATAAAAACTGCTCTAATGAATACATCAAAACTTCTTGTCGATGCCTATTATGGTGTGCCTTACTCCCCGCATTTGATGGGTGCAGGAAGAGTGGATGTTTATAATGCACTGCACGCCGACGCAACTGTTGTAAATAAGGCTGATGGCAAGCCTTATGTTGCACTTGGAGAAATTCCCGATTACAAGACAAATCCGATAACGTTTACTGTAACGCTTACGAACAATGGTTCTTCCGCTGTAACTTACAATATTTCCGATACCGTTCAAACTACATATCTTAACCTTCATTCTATAGATCTTACCTGGTTTGGTGCAACGATTTCCTCCAATCCTTCTAACACAGTTACAGTTCCGGCCGGGAGCAGTGTAGATGTTACTGTGACAATTGATGCAACAAATGTCCAAGATTGGTCTGGTTGGCCTTATCTTGAAGGGTTTGTAACGTTTACTCCGCAAGGTGCAACGAACGACCCGGGAGGAGTTCCAGCAGGGCAAGTTCACATTCCTTATATGGGATTCCTCGGCAGATGGAATGACTTTAATGAAAATGATTGGCAGTTTAACCCTGTAATGGACCCTGCGGCAGATGATCCGATGAACTTTATGTCCTGGTTATTTAACTCTCCTGTAACCTGGCCATGGGTCACAAGTGGTCCTTACGGCTATTATTATGCAGGTGTCGATTTTGATGGAAATTTGGACAGAGACGCCATTGCCTTTAATCCTAATTCAGCGTATCTTGAAGCAGATGTAGGGCTTTTGAGGAATGCACAGAACCTCACGATAAATATTTCTCAGAACGGAACGCATATTACAACTATTGATTCGATTGACGAATTACCAAAAAATCCTGCAGACTGGTATGGCTGGTATTGGTATTACTTTAATCCAAATACAGGAATGCCCTGGTGGTGGGATGGAACAGATAGCTACGGCACTCCCGTTGCGGATGGTAAATATTCGTTGGATCTTTTGGCAACAGCTCCAAAGATCTTTAACAAGTCTGATTTTGACGATCCTCACGTGATCCAATTCCCTGTAAGTGTTGACAGAGTACCGCCGACAACTGCGGTTACAACAAAAACAAATACTGACGGTAGTGTTACATTAAGCTGGACTGTTTCCGACGCATCGCCATCGAGTGGTATCTGGGGATATGGATTAATCATTGGGGACGATTTAAGTAATGTTATTTTGCTACCGCCCACAACAACATCTTATACTGTGAATTCTATGCCTGCCGGTCCTCACCCATTCAGAGTGATGGCAATTGACAATGCGAATAATGTAGGTGTTGGTAACCCTCCGACAGTAAAAGTTTCAAGCAAAGTGGTTAGTGTAGCCGTAGGCGGAGTGGCATCTGACCCATTTAGAGCGACTGATCCCGATGGTGATACGTTGAAGTATTCCGTCACTGTAACGCCGGTACCCGAAGGAGAATATAAAGTCAAAGATAGTACCGTATACTTCAATCCTGCCCCAAGCGATGTAGGTAAGGAATTCACCTTCACTGTAATCGCTACGGATCCTGCGGGATATTCGGGTTCCGATACGTTTAAGGTTGTTGTGATAAAACCGCAGGATACAACGCCTCCTCAACTGAATCTTCCCAATGTGAGCCTCAAAACGAAAACCTTGCTTTCTACCGGTTCATTTATGCTTCAAATAGTGGCAACTGACGATTCGGGAAATATTGCAAGAACGGTAATTACGGATAACGGAACAGTGATGAAAGATGTTTACGGATATATCGATAAAGTGAACATTCCTCTCTTTGAGGGAGAAAACGATATTACCGTAAAAGTATTTGATAAGGCAGGCAATGTTGCGACAAAAACATTCACGTTAATTTCCGATACAACCGCGCCGAAAGTTTCCCTCAAAGAGCTACCGAAAACGGTAACTTCCAATGAATTTGCCCTTAGTGGTACCGTATCTGACGCGGTGAGCGGTATTGCCTATTTAAGTGTAAATGGCAAATCTGTTTCTGTGAAAAATAATGGCCGATTCTCTGTAACCCTGAAATTGAAAGGCGGAAAAAATAATATAGTAATTACCGTAAGAGATAAAGCGGGGAATAAAGCAACAGAGACATACACCATAAATTATGTTCCTCAAAAGGTTAAATCCGTTATGGTGATGGTACAGATTGGAAGTCCTTTAATAGAGGTTAACGGAGTTTCAAAGAAGATTGATGCACAAGGTAGTAAACCCGTAATAAAGAACGGCAGAACGCTTCTTCCTATAAGAGCACTTGTCGAATCTCTCGGAGGAACTATCACTTGGAATGGAAAAACAAGACAAGTCGGCATTGAACTTAACGGCCATTCCATTCTTCTTACGATTGATAAGAATGTTGCGCTCGTTGACGGCATAAAAACTCCTATTGACCCGAATAATCCAAGTGTCACTCCGATAATAATAAACGGTAGGACTTATCTCCCGCTTAGGTTTGTTGCAGAGAACCTCGGAGCAACTGTGGATTGGGATCCTTCTACAAAAACTATTACGGTTTATTATATGCCGTAATATTGTAATGATTGATTAGTAGTTACGTCCTAAGCCCTGCGAATTTTCGCAGGGCTTTTTCATTTCTTGAGCAGTGTGGTACACTACTTTTGTAGAGAAAAGTGGAAGGAGGAAAGATGAAGAAAAAAATTTTGGTATTATTGCTAACCATCGCAATGGTTAGCATGCTGTTTGTGGCAAAACCTATTTCTGCTACGGCGCATTCCGAAACTGCAAAAATCTCCAATGAGTTCACTATGAATCAGTTAACAACCGACGACTATATTTCTGTTATTGTAGAACTGTGGAAGGATCCGGTAATTCCATTCCAGATTAGAAATGAGGGTAAGCCGTTTTTGCAGAGCATGCTCGGTGCGTACGGGGATATGAGTTATGCCGAAAAACTTATGCTTTCTCAGCAGAAAGTTTTTAGTGAAATCAAAAAGCTCTGTCCGGACGCAAAAAAGGGATACTCCTATCAGTATGTTTACAACGGATTTACTGTAAAGGTAAGAGGGAATGAGGTAAGGAAAATTTCCGAGATAAAAGGTGTGAAAAAGGTTTTCCCTGTTCGTTACTTAAAGATTTCGGGGGATTTCGGGAATAAGGTGATAGGTGCACCCGATCTGTGGAAACTGAAAGATTCCAATGGAAACCCGGTTGACGGTAAGGGAATGCTTATCGGGATAATTGACACGGGTATCGACTACAAACACCCCGATCTCGGAGGAGGTTTCGGGCCCGGTTACAAAGTATTGGGCGGATACGACTTCGGAGACAACGACCCGGATCCGATGGACCAGCAAGGCCACGGAACACACGTTGCAGGCATTGCCGCAGCAAACGGAAAAATTAAAGGAGTTGCTCCGGAAGCGAATTTGATGGCTTATAAAATTGTTCCCGGAGGGCAGAATTCCGCTTCTACAGGGGCGATTATCGCGGCGATTGAGCAGGCTGTTAAAGATAAGTGTAATGCTGTGAATTTATCTTTCGGTTCCGGAAGTTTGGGGACTGCCGATCCTGACGATCCGGAAAACAAAGCATTTGACAATGCCGCGGATGCAGGCGTCCTTTCCGCAATTGCTGCCGGCAACCAGGGAGCAAGGTCAAAATCTACTCCATATCCCCTCGGCTCTCCTGCAGGTGCTCCGAAAGCGATTGCCGTTGCAGCTGCCGATGATGCGGCACATCCTTCAATAGAGGTAGTTGCCCCGAGAAGATTTGAGAAAGAGATTATCGGCGATTATGCGGATGTTTCTCCTCCGTTTCCTGCGGACAAAGAGTTTGATGTGGTTCCGTGCGGCTACGGTTCGAAGACGGATTTTTACGGGCTAGATCTCAGAGGTAAGATTGCCCTGGTGAGCAGAGGGCCAATCGGAGAGAATGCGCTTTATTTCCGCGACAAGGTTTTGAATGCGGAGGCAGCCGGTGCTGCGGGAGTAATTATTTATAACAACATACCGGGCATAGTTTCTCCGACACTTGTCGTAAACCCTGACGATGCAAACAAAAAATTCATACCGACCATTTTTATTACGGAAGTTGACGGAAGGTACTTAAAAAAACTTCTGCACAGAGGTTTGAAGATAAAATTCGGTGTTACAAAACCGCTTGATACTATAGCGGATTTCAGTTCTATGGGCCCTACGTCCGACTTCTTCTTTAAGCCGGAAATTTCCGCACCGGGAGTTGCCATATATTCCACTATACCCGGCGGAGAATATATAAATATGCAGGGGACATCTATGGCAACTCCATTTGTCACGGGTTCTATCTGCCTTATGAAGCAGATGCACCCCGGTTGGACTTCCGAGGAAATCAAAGCGGCTTTGATGAATACGGCACGTATATTGAAAAATCCGGACAGCGGGCGGGTTATCAGTTGGACTTTGCAGGGAAGCGGGAGAGTGTACTTGCCCGATGCAATTAATACGGATTCCGTAGTAACTCCTTACGATTTGCTTGCAAAAGTGGAGGATTTTAAGCCGGTTAAATTTACGGTAAAAAATCTCGGCGATCAAAGTGAAACTTTCTCGGTTTCAGTTGAGACGACTTCCGTAAACAATGACGGTATAACTCTTCCCAAAGACACAACGGTTACCGTTCCTGCGGGCGGAAGCGGTACATATACGCTTAATTTGACATTTGACAAGGATAAACTCTCAAAAGGGCCTCATGAAGGAGTTATTTATTTTAAATCTGAAAAAGAAACTCTGCACGTTCCGTTTATCGTTTGGAACGGAGATGTGGAAATCCCTAAAACTTTGAGTGATGTCAGCACGTCGACGGATACGATTACTCCCGGAAAAACAACAATGAATTTTAACTTTACGTTGGGTACGGGTTCTATTATTCCGCCTCCGGAGCCGAAGGACAGGGCGACAAATTCCAACATAATAGACGAAATGCAGATTAGAGTTCTCGATGAAGATGGCAACCTTTTAGGGCTCATATACGACAAGGCGCTTTTGCTTGTCGGAAGTTACACTTTTGTTTGGGACGGCAAAGATGTCACAGGGAATTACTTCCTGAATGACGGAACTTATACCTATCAGGTTGCAGCCGTAGAATCCAACGGCAGCGAAACGAATCCGAAAATAGACGATGCCGCGGTTGCAATGGGTACTTTCAAAGTTGTTAACGCTCCTAAAAACCAGATCTCTGCACTACCTCCGTCAGATGCCGTAATACAAGGAAATAAGTTTGATATCTTGATAAACGGGAATACTTCCTCTTCTCTCAAAGAATTGAAATTCATCGTTACCTTCGACCCGTCTGTTTTTACCGTGGAGCCGGATAGCGTGAAACTCGGAGATTTCTTTAAAAATTCCTCCGTTAAGCCCGATTTTGAAGTGGATAATGTCGTAGGCGAAATAAATGTTGATATTCAAGGAAATTTGCCCGCAGGTTCGGGTGCGCTTCTTACTTTTGAAGCTACCGCCAAGAATACAGGCAGGGCAAAAATAGGATTCAGGGAAGGCGCTCTTACGGATACCAAAGGGGATTCCGTCCTTTCTCTGTTTATCCCCGGATTTGTGGAGATTAAAGAGGCCCCGAATCCGTGGGATCTGAGCAGGGATAATAAAGTTGACGCTCAAGATGTTGAAATATTTGAAAAGAGTTTCGGAACCGAAGTAGGAGACCCCAACTTCAATCCGCAGGCTGATTTTAATAAAGACGGCATAATAGACGGCCAGGATTTGATAATACTTGCTCGCCATATTGGTGAGACGTATCAGCCGTAAAGGAGGAACATATGAAAAAGAAAATTATAGTATTTGCGGTAATTTTGAGCCTCTTGATCGGCATACCGGTCGGAAGTTTTGGCATTATGCCCGCACGTGCCGATTCCGGAGGTTTGTATCAGACGAATGTTATAGGCATTATGCCGGAAGAGTATGTCGGCGCGTTTACTCTGGAACTTGCAAATACCTATGAGGATGATTTTAAGAGCAACTATTCTTACCCTATGCAGGGAATGGTTTTTACGAAAAGCGGGGCGCTTGTAATTTGTGACACTTCCTACGGACGGGTACACGTATTTAATAAGAGTTTGATTAACCAATTCACATTCGGTGAACTTGGCAAAGGGCCCGGCAAACTTCAGTACCCTGCGGACGTTGCCGTTGACTCCGACGGTAATTTCTATGTTGCGGATTTCTTCAATAACTATTGGGCAAAATTCGACAAAATAGGAAATTGGATACTCAACGCAGGTTCCGAGGGGAGCGGAGAAGGGGAGTTAAACGGACCTTCCGGTATAGCGGTGAGCAACGGCAAGGTGTATGTTTCGGATCAATTAAACGGCAGAATTGCGGTATTTACGGCAGACGGAAAGTTTGTTAAAAATATTACCGTAGACGGGCTTAAAAATCCGGGAGGTATGTGTGCGGATCAGGATGGTAATATCCTCGTTGTTGATATGAGCGGTTGCACTGTGTATAAATTATCTCCGGACGGCCAAGTTATTGCTTCGTTTGGCTCAAATGGTGCAGGCGACGGACAGTTTGTTTTGCCTTTTGACGTGACTACGGATTCGAAAGGCAATATATATGTTGTGGACAGAGGGCTTGCTTCCACTCCTCATCCTGCTATTGAAGAGTTTGACAGTTCCGGAAAATTTATCAAAACTTTCGGGACGAGGGCAACAAAATTCCCCCAGCCCAACGGAAGCTTTTTGACACCTGCAGGTGTTGCCGTGGATTCCGACGGGAATGTATTTGTGATGGATGCGGGGTATTTCCATAATCCCGGAAACCCGTTCGGATATCCGGTCGGGGTGAGGCTTACGGAGTTTTCACAAAAGGGAGATTACCTGAGGAAGGTTGATTTTAGTATCACCCAAAAAGGAAGATTAATGAACCCTATGGCTGCCGATGTTGATTCCAATGGCAATATATGGGTGGCGAATTGGGGCAACTTCTCCGACGCCGGCGAAGTGGACGTTTATACCTCAGCGGGAAAATTCGTAAAGCGCATAACCAAGGTAAACGGTGAAGGGCTTTCTGCGGTTGGCGGGCTTGTTTCAGATGGCAAAGGTCACATTTATGTGGGAGAACAAAATTGCATATTGGAATTGGACGAGAACGGAAATTTTGTTAAAAAAATAGGCGACGGAAAAGTTTCCAATGTTATGCAGGTTACAATTGATAGCAAGGGCAATATTTGGGCTGCGAGCAACGGAACTCAAACTGTTGCGGTATTTAAACCCGACGGAACTTTTATTACCCAATACAATACATCTCATGCGCCTGTCGGCATAGCAACGGATAAAGACGGAAATTTCTATATCACCACAACTGACGACAACAAAGTTTATGAGTACGATAGCAAGGGTAATGTCGTTACTTCTTTCGGAGGGAACGGTAGAAGCCTCGGCAAGTTCTGGATTCCCTACGGAATAGCGGTTGATTCGAGCGGTGAAATTTTAGTTGCCGACACGGAAAACGGAAGGATTCAGGCATTCGATAAAAAGGGCAAGTTACTTTGGCACACGGAGAGGAATTTATATGAACCTGTGGGAATCAATATAGGTTCCGACGGCAAGGTTTATGTGGCAGACTGTTTTCACAATGTCGTAAGGGTGTTGAGTTTTGAAAAGCCGGAAGTACCCGAATATTCGTTTAATATTATTTCTTCCGTTTCCGCTCCGCTTGTCCCCCCGGGAGAAACCGTAAAGTTCAACCTGATACTTTCCAATACGGGAACAAAAGACGATTCTTATTCTTTGAATATAGAAAACAAACTTCCGTCCGATTGGCAGTTGGGAGAAATCGATAATTCGGTGACAGTCAAAACAGGTAATAGAGTTCTTATTCCTGTTACTCTGACTGTTCCAAAAACCGCCAAGCCCGAGGATACAGGTTATTTTGTAGTAAAAGTAAACTCAGAGTCCGACGCGAGCCTTGCAAAATCCGTTACTATAACCGTGACAGTGCCGAAGAAACCTCCGGTTTCCATCAGTTTGAAAGCGGATATGATTTCCGTGAAAAACCCGACGCCTGTTTCCGTGAATATAGGGCTTGTCGAGGATTTCTACGGCGTGGCAATGGAAGTTGATTATGACCCCAATGTTTTGACAGTTGAAAAAGTTGTTCCTTCCGAAATTTTAGGGGAGGATGCGGTGTTTATGGAAAACCACAATAAGCCCGGTGTTATATATGTGGGATATACGCTTAAAGGAAAATCTTCCGGCAAAACAATTTCCGGAGAGTTGTTCGAGGTTTATTTCCAGGCAAAAGAGACGGGAGATTCGGTAATTTTCATTAACTCTCCCAAATTAGTGAATTCAAGCGGTGATTCTCTTCCTGTTGAAGTAACGAACCTTACAGTGGAACTCGTTAATCCCGTTCCGCCCAAGTTAAGCGTGGACATAACAGACGGGCAAATTGTTGATGATCCTAATTTCTACTTTAACGGTCAAACGGATCCGGGAGCGAAAGTAACCATTGACGGAAAACCGGTTGATGTAGGAAGCGACGGAACCTTTATCGGAAATGTATATCTTGATGACGGTTCGAATACGATTACAATCGTTGCAACGAATAAATACGACCTCTCCACTACCGTTACGAAAACCGTGATTCTGCAAACTCAAACAGTGATAACATTGCAGCCGGGGAATCCTATAATGACAGTTAACGGTGTTTCTCAGGAAATAGATCCGGGCAGAGGAACAAAACCCGTTATAATTGCAAAATGGGGAAGAACCGTTGTTCCTATCCGCGCAATTGTCGAAGCGTTGGGCGGAACAATCGGTTGGGACGGAACTGAAAGGAAAGTTACGATAAACTTAAATGAAACTACAATAGAACTCTGGATAGGAAAGCCCAAAGCAAGCGTAAACGGAGAAATGAAATGGATAGATGAAAAAGATCACAGTGTTAAGCCGATTATCGTGAACGGAAGGACAATGCTTCCTTTGAGATTTGTCACGGAAAACTTAGGCTGCAAAGTCGATTGGGACCCGGCGACAAAAACAATAACAATAACTTATAAGCCGTAGTCTTACGGAAAGACTACCGCGATTAAAAAGCCGGATATGAGTTTAAGGGACTCTCCGGCTTTATTTTTGATATGGTTTTATACAATTTGATGTTATAATAGAAAAGGAGGTGAGTTTAATGAAAAGATTTTTGGCGGTTTTTTTAATGTTAACTTTATGTATTACGTTTCTTTACGTTAACAGTGCATACGGTGTTACAAAATCTCCTTCTGAAATTATTCTGACGAATAAAACAAAAGAAACTTTATATTACTTTGATCCTGTTCCCGATTTTAATGTGCCAGGGACTGTACAAGAGGAAGACGATGTGTTTGTATATAGGATGGGTGAAGTTATCAGAGGTAATATCGATGAAAGTATTTCCGGAACCTGGATTGTTGCTTTGGAAAAAATAGACGGAACAGTTATAGACCATGTTTCTATTGATGGTGGAAGGAACTTTTCGATTGCAACCGGCAATGTTCCCTACGACGGAAAATATAAATTAGTTGCAACGGATTCCCTTGATTCTGCCTCACAAACGTGGTTGATAAGCAAATATGTGTATATAAAGTACAATGTGAAAATTACGGATACAAAAATCTGTCAATGTCCTCAAAAGACAAGTACTGTTACGGGCTATGTAACAAGGGGAAATAACCAACCGCCCGTAAAAGCCCTTAAAGTATGCATTGCTTACCCTGACGGATCATTGGCTGCCATTTCTTCTATTCCCGCTAATTCTTCCGGGCAGTTTACTTTAAGTTTTCCTTCCACCAGCGACCTGTGGTATTATCATCTATATGTTTCCGACGAATATCCTCCCGTATCTCCGGATAACGATGCAATGATCTATGCGAGCATAGCAAATTTCAGCAATATAAAATGGACGTTGCGTCCGATAGTGATAAATCCTCTTTTGTATGATGACGAAGAAGGGGTTTTGAATCAATCGCTTACGTTGTATTTATATGATCAGGATGGTAAGCCTGTTACCGGTAAAAAAGATTATTTCTACGTAGGATCCGGTTGGAGCGGATACGGTGTTAACGAAATTGCTCCGGGGGTGTATAAAATTTCCGGAGGCGTTCTTAAAGGCGGTGTCATAGCCGTATACGTAAAACAAGCAATTCGTTCGAATATTGTTACCATAAACCTTCGCAAATTGGCATATTTTAATCCTTATATACATTTGAATTCCGTTTATTATTCTTCTCCTTATTACGACTATACGCTCGGAAGATCCGTGGGGGATCTTTTACCGCCGAATTTCGGGAATTCGTTTGAAGCGGAAATCGGGCTATATCCGATACCGGATAGCAAAGATCCGTCAAATGGCAAATATTCTTACAAACAGGATTACTTTGTGTATAAAAATGAAATTTCTTCGTTTACCGGCGTTGAGACACATAAAATAGGCCCTGATAATAGCGGAACAATCTGGAATGATCCGGCAAACGGAATTTTTACAAAACCTGTATATTTTGTTATCGATCCTTCCAATATTTCATTTACCGTTTCCGGTGTTATTTGGAAAAGAGCGAAAGGTACTTCTCCCTGGGATGGCACGGAGCCAAATCCTTTAAGTGCGTGCTGTGTTGTTAAGCCCGATTATACATTCAAATTTAATACCTTCGGATCTGAAGAAAGTTGTCCTAATATTTATGTGTCTCCGAAGAAAGTTGTTATAGGCGAGAAAGGCGATCTGAAAATCCATGTCGGTAATATGAATACAATTGTACACGTATATATGGCAGATAAAAACGGGAACAAGGTGAAGAATGCGTTTACCGCTTCGTTTAAGCTCGGGAGAGAAGAAAAGATAGTGGATGAATTATGGTATAATCCTCTTCATATAACTTCCACGAATATTCCGGATCTTCCCGTACAACTCTCGTATCAAGAGAATATTGACGTAAGCTGGAAAAACGGAGAAGTGGTTTTTAAGAATGTTACCTTCAACACCATTACCGTATGCCCGCATTGCCCGAGGAATGTTATTGTGGAAGTGTATAAAGCTGACGGTCAAACCCATCCTTTGTGTGCGATTATTCAAAATGCGGTCGAGGTGGATCCCGTCGTAAAAAATCTCAGTGCCACTTATAAGGTAGTTGCCCCCGGAGGCGGCTTCTCAGACGAAATATTGGCAGGTTTAAGAGAGTATATTTATGTTACTGCACCTTTTTCTTACTCCGACATACATTGGTCCGTAAAATATAACGGTAAACCCATAGAAGACTACGGCTTGCAATTTACTGTTGAAGCTGTTTCCGAAAACACGTACAAAATAGTTTTTGATAAACCGTTGCCTTACGATGAGAATTATTCCCCCAACAAACTCGTTATTAATGCTTTCGCTGTTAATTCTACGAAGACGAAAGCGGAAGAAATTACTTTGGACATCTCGGGGAAAAATCCTCCGGAAGATACGACTCCTCCGAAAATCGAAATTTCTTATCCTCAAGACGGAGCCCTACTTAACAAAAAGGTGATCGATTTGAAGGGTAAAGTTACTGATGATACAGCCGTTTCAAAACTTTTAATATTTAATGCATCGGCATCTTTTGAGGAAGACGGGAGTTTCGATGTGCCGGTTACGTTAAAAGAAGGAGACAACGAGGTTTCTATCGTTGCATTTGATGTTTCCGGAAATAAAACCGAGATGGTCTTGCATCTTACCGTGGATACTGTTCCACCCGAACTTGTATTGAATGTTCCTCAGGTTGTTTATAAAAAGGAAATTAAGATAAAAGGCAAAACCGATAAAGGTGCAGTTGTTATAGTTGGTAAGCATAAAATCATTGCAACGGACGGCACCTTCGAAACACCGGTGTTAACGTTGCAAAAGGGTGAAAATACCATTACCGTCTCTGCGGTTGACAAAGCGGGCAATAGAACCACAAAGATAATAACAATAATATATAAAACTAAAACCGTAATAACATTACAGCCGGATAATCCTATGATGACGGTAAACGGTGTTTCTCAGGAAATAGATCCGGGACGTGGAACAAAACCGGTAATAATACCTAAATGGTCAAGAACAGTTGTTCCAATACGTGCAATCGTAGAAGCATTGG
>Ga0256842_1001299_pt1 | contig 20346 bp, 16 predicted proteins | sample 4559240metaG_FD_185973 | JGI IMG/M metagenome (GOLD analysis project Ga0256842, IMG submission 185973) | Hydrothermal vent microbial communities from Guaymas Basin, Mexico - 4559-240 | ecosystem: Environmental > Aquatic > Marine > Hydrothermal vents | place: Mexico: Guaymas Basin | collected... | reverse complement strand
AATTATAGTCTTCCCTTATTATTTGTACCTTTTCTCAATAGAGATGATGGTACTAGATTACAGATGGCTTTATCTCAAATGAGACAGGGTTTGCCTCTTTACTATGGAGAAAAGCCTCTAGTAGAAACTGGATATGAACCATATTTCTATAAATATTTTGATGGTACAGTACAATCTATTTATAATGGTACAATAGTTTATATTAATAAAAGATTTATTATTATAAGAAACGATGATAAACCACCATTTATAGATACAGATCTTGAATTTATAGAACTTCCATATTTATCTCAGGTACTGGTTAAAAAGGGGGATAGAGTAACTAAAGGGCAAATAATTGCTTTTCTTAATAGTCCAGCTAAAAGAATGAAACACATATTAGATGGTATGAATTTACTTACTCTTATAAAGATGCATAAGGGTAAGAACTATGAGGATGCTGTTATTATTTCTAAATCAGCATCTAAGAAATTAACTCATTATGAAATAATAAAAAAGACAATTCATATTTCTGAAAATCAAATAGCATTATCTTTGGAAGAAGATACATATAAACCATTTCTTAGAAAAGGTGATATTGTAACTCCAGATAAGCCTATAGCAAGAATTAAGAATTCTAATTTAAGAGGTCTAGAAATTTTTAAAGAAGAAAAGAAAGAATTTATACAAAATCAAGGAATTATAGTAGATGTAAAGTATTTTGTAAATAAGCAGAATGTGGTATACAGAGAATTTCAAAAGTATATAACTGACCATGAACACAATAATCTTAAACATTATCAAGATATTATTTCTAAAATCAAAGAATCTTATTTTGAAATAACAGGGGAAGAACTTAAAAAGATTCCAGAATATATTGATAATGCTATACAATTTTATTCTGGAGCTTTAAAAAGGAGAGCTTATAAATCTAAAAATAATATAGTAGATCTTACAGTAGAATATACTATTATGTCTTTGGCTCCCACTAGAAAGGGAGATAAATTTGCTAATAGACATGGCAATAAAGGTGTAAATTCTAATGATTTTATTATAGAAGATGATGAGTTTATGCCTAGGACTAAAGATGGTAGAACTATTGATATTATTATTAATATCATGGGTATACCATCTAGGATGAATGCTGGACAGTTATTTGAATTGGCTGCCAGTAATATTATCTGGAAACTTAAAAATGATTTACTAAAAGATTTACAATCTGGTACTAGTATATCTGAAATTAAATCTAAGATAAAAGAATTTTATTCTTTAATAGATTATACAGAAGATAGATGGATAGAAAAAACATATTATGAGATACTAGATAGCATTCAAAATGAAAAAGAGCTCCAAGTGTTTATTTCTAATATGTCTTTTTTGGCTCCAACTTTTGAATCTATCGATATAGATAGTCTTATAGAATTGAAGAAAAAATACAATGTTAATGAATTAACTGATATATATAATCCAGTTACTCAGAAGTGGGAAAAAGGTACTGTTGGGTATATGTACTGGCTTAAATTATATCATTTAGCTAGGGAAAAACTTGCTGCTAGATCTATTGGAGAATACATACAGAAAACAGGCCAGCCCACCTCTGGCCGTAAAAATAAAGGTGGACAAAGAGTCGGAGAAATGGAAATCTGGAATTTTATTTCTCACGAATTATCTGATGCTTTAAAAGAAATGCTTTATACTAAATCAGATGATTTAGTTTCTAAAGAAGAAGTTCTTAATGATATAATAGAGACTGGTTCTGCTCATTTGCCTACAAAAACATTTTCTAAGATTTCGGAAATAGCTAAAAAATATCTAAATGCTGTTAATTTATCAATAGTTGAATCTAATGAAGAAAACAAGGAGGGTCAAAGATGAAATTAGATTTCTTTAATCCTGAAATAGTTGGAACAATAACTTCTGACAAAATAATATACAAGAAAAAATACGCATCTGATGGTTTATTTTCAGAGCAGATATTTGGTCCAGTTAATGATTACACTTGCCAATGTGGTGTATATTCAATATACGGAGGAAGGTGCAAAAAATGTGGAGTAGAGTATACATCTTCTGAAGAAAGAATGAATAGATTTGCTAAAATAGATCTTCCAATGAAAGTGGTATATCCGCCTTTTACTTGGATAGTTAGACAAAATAAGTCAGATGACTTATTACAAATACTTAATTATAGTAAGTATTTGGTTAAGTTATCTGATACTGAATTTGAGATACTTGATACTCAAGAGTTGATAGATAATAATTCTAGTGAACTTATAGATACTAATAATAGAATATTTGGGGCCGAGGCGCTTGAAATAATTTTTAATATAATGGAAAAAGAAGAACGGGAAGATTTAAAATCTTTTAAATCTCATAAACTATATAATTTATGGAAAAAGTATAAAGATAATTTTTTCATTAATTATGTAATAGTTGTTCCTCCTGGTTTAAGACCAGTAATAAAGAAAAGTAATACTGTTTTCTTAGATGATTTAAATAGATTATATTCTGTTCTTATAAATAAAGCAAAAATTATTTCTGAAAGAAAATTTATCCACACTATAGATACAATAAATTTGATAAATTTAAGAACTCTTCAGAAAGTAGTAAATGATATATATCTAAATATTTTCTCTATCTTTGGAGGGAAAACTGGTTTATTTAGAGGTAACACTCTGGGTAAAAGGATTGATTTCTCTGGTAGAGCTGTTATTGTTCCTGATCCTTCTTTAAAAATAGATGAGGTTAGGATTTCTTACTATATTTTGTTAGAGATATATAAATTTGAAATAGTTAGAAAACTTTCAATAGAAGAAAATCAATTATTTTTTGAAGTTTTAGAAAAAATAGAAAACGAACTAACTATTAAAGATTATAAGTTTAGGTTTTTAAAAGAGTTAAACGAAATAATTAAAGATAAAGTAGTAATACTTAATAGACAACCAACTTTACATAAACATTCAGCTTTAGCTCATAAAATAGTTATAGGGTTAGATGAATGTATTTCTATACATCCTCTAATATGCCATTGTTATAACGCTGACTTTGACGGTGATCAGATGGCGGTATATTTTCCTATAACTATAGAAGCAATAGAAGATATCAAAAATAAAATGCTATGTTCAAAGAATTTATTTCTAGAAGGTTCTGGTGATTTAGCATATCAGCCATCTCAAGATATTATCTATGGAATTTATCTTGCTAGCATTAGTAAAGACAAAGAAAAAATTCTACCTAAACCGTTACTTAATTATATGAAACAAAAAGGTTTAGATAGAATACATAAGAAAGATTTACTTTTATTCTTAAATAAATACATAAGAAAAACTAAGAATGTTAATATTCTTGATGAAATAAAAGATATAGGTTTTTCTTTCTCATCTCAGGTAGAAATAGATGTATCTCTAGAAGCTCTTAAGCGAGCTAATATAAATAAAGAAGAAAAGCAGAAATTATTAGAAGTAGCAGAAACTGGATCAGTAGAAGAATATCAGAAAGTTGAGAAGGAAATAATTAAGAATGTAATAAAAAGATGTTCTTTTTCTGATATAGTATTATCTGGATCCAGAGGTTCTCTAGATCAGTTAAAACAATTATTTGTGGCTAAAGGTTATGTAGCAGATTCTGAAAATAATATTATGGATAAACCTATTACTACTTCTTTAATTGATGGACTTAATTCTAAGGAATTATTTCTTTCTTCATATGGAGTAAGAAAAGGTTTGTCCGATATTGCTGATTCCACAGCTAGGTCCGGTGTATTTTGTAGAACGCTAGTTTATATGGCAATCAATACTGTTAGAAATAGAGATAAAGAATATGATTGCCATCCAACTCGATGGTTAGAAATAGATGTTAATACTCCAGAGCTTGCTAAATCTTTAATTGATAGATATTTATCTTTTACTAAAGAGGATTTTTTAAGTGGAAAATATATTTATATAGATCCAGAAAATGCTATTCAATTAGTAGGGAAAAAAGTATATTTAAGAAGTCCATTATTTTGTAAATCTAAACATTTGTGTCAAAAATGTGCTCCTGGTGAGAGTAGAAATATTGGTGTAAATGCTGCTTTATCTTTGGGTGAAAGATCTACTCAATTGGTACTTAGAACATTTCATACCAGTGGTGTTATTACTGGTAAGCAAAAAGATGACTCTAAAAATAAAGATATTACATCAGATCTTTCAGTTGTTACTAAAATGTTTTCTGATCCTAGATTTACATTAGAAAATATAGAAGAATACATACTTACTTTATTTAGTATCTTTAAAAATTATGGTATACTTAGATTACTTAATTTTGAGGTTCTCGTATCCAACCTAATGTGGGTTGATTTACAAGATGAGATTGGTAATGAATATAAAGATTTATGGAGGTTACATCAAACTATGTTACCTACATTAGTTGGTATGAATCAAGTACCTCAACAGTATTCTTTTCTAGTGTCTGCTGCATTTGGACACTTTAAAAGAAAGATAATTAGTAGTATAGGTAAAGAAATTGGTGATTCTATTTTTGATAGAATTTTACTAGGTACATTTTAAAAAAAAGAAGGAGGGTCAATATGTTGGAAATTACTTTGTATAATAAGATAGCGGAAATCATGAAAAAACATATTAGTAATGTTAGCTTTGATAATGCAGATATGTTACTTCAAAATAAACATAGGGAATCAGAGATGATTCCCTACTTTATTGTATCTTTGTTTGAAAAATTAAATTACTTATTTAAAATTCATAGAGGCGAAGAAATTTATCTTAAACGAATAAGAAAAATATTTACTAAGGAAGTAGATCCTACTTATGCTTGGAGATTTAATTTTCAAATGCCAAAGCATGAATTTGAAATCTATTTTCCTATCGTTAATTATGATGGTACCATATTATTACATGGAAATAAATATGTACTAATTTATCAGATGATAGATAAACCTATCTTTTGGAAAAAACAATCTGTAAACTTGCAAACTAACGTAGGTTTTCAAATTAGAACTATAGATCTATTACAACCTGAAACTATTAAAAGTTTTAAACCAGTTAAAATAGCTGTTTCTAATAATAAAAATCACATTCTTGCTCCATTATTCTTTATAGCTACTATGGGTTTAAATAAAGTGGAAGAGTTTTTAGGAGTCAAATTAAATATTCCAGATTTAAATCAGAATATTGGGGAAGCTTTTCAGAATCAAAGTTTTACTTGGGAAGTAGTAGACTCTAAAAAATATAGTCAATGGAATTTACAACAAATAGAAAGATTCTTACAAAGTTTTTATTATTTACCAGAGGTGCATGGAAACAAAGCCCCTGGTCTTTCTAGAGGTAAAGTAGAAAAACTACTTGATCAAGAATTTTATACTAAAATTTATAATAAAATTTCTGGTACTAAAGATCTAAATTGGTTAAATGCTAATATTAAAAGTTTAGAAGCATTTGATCCATTTACTTATCAATTTATAGATTATGATGGAGATTTAATTAAATCTTTCTTATCTATAATGTTAAAAGATAAACCTAATTTTTTAGATGTTTCTAATAAAAGAATACGACTTATGGAAATTTATCTTAGTAAACTTTTAACTTATCTATATAATCTATCTGTATCTTTAATAATGGGTAAAAGAATAGATCTTAGATCAATGCAGAAATTTAGAATAGATGATATAGTTACAACTAGTCAATTATCCATGTTTAATTACAGATTTAATTCTATGATGAATCTTTCAGAATCTGCTAAGCTAACTCAAGTTGGTGAATTAGGTTTAAACAGGGAATCTTTTATGCATAGGCGATCTGTTCATGAATCTCAATATGGATATCTATGTCCTATATCTACTCCAGACAGAGAAAATTGTGGGGTAGTATTACATCTTGCTTTATTTAGTAAGAAGGATTTTTCTAAATTTTATAAGTGGCCAGAGATATCTAATTCAGAAAGATTACCTCTAAAGAAAATAGAAGAAATGCCTAAAGAGTTAGATATAGCATCTCAAACTATTAAAAAGCAATCTAAGGAAGAATTAGAAAAAGAAATTTTTAAAGAATAATTTTAACGAATATTATATATTTCTTTTAAAGAGGCAAAAGGGTTAATATTTTAAAAATATAGCGTACATTTAAAATTACATGAAAAAAATTAGAAAGGGGGATTATTTAAGTGGCTAGAGATGACCAAGTAGAAATGATTAAAAAGATACTTGTAATGTCTGAAGATGAGCTTTTTGATGAAAATAGATTAGATTTAGAACTTAGAATATCTAGAGAGCTTAAAAAGATGAAAGAGAAAAATCCAAAACTTACTAAAAAGGATGCTAGAAAAATTCTAGAAAAGAAATATGGAGAAGATGCACCAATAGCTTTTCCTCTTAAGTTACATTTCAGCAGATATGATTATGATGAATATAGAGAATCTACTAAGAGAAAAATTAAAAATGATAAATATATTAGATATAAAAAGAAAAAGAACAATCATGCTAGAAATAAAAAATCTGAGAATAAATCTGATGCTATAAGATTGCAAAATAATCTTAAACATTATGAAGAAGTAATGTCTTTAAATAATCATATAGAAGTCCATAGCTGGGCTTTAAAAAATGGATATGATCCTAAAATAATAATTGATCTTTGGTACTTGAGAAAAGATGGATTTGTAATAGAAAATAGAGAGTTGACTGGATCAGAAAAAGATAAGGTAGAAACTTATTTTACAAAATTCTTTTTATCCCCAGATGTAATAGCAATAATGCTTCAAATATCTGTAGATAAGATTAGAGAATATCTATTTAAAGAAAAAGGGTATACAGCAAATCAATTTTCTGGAAAAAGATTTGGTCTTATCAATAGATTAAAAACTTTATATTTTAAGAAAAAAGTAAGAAATTACTGGAAACTAGGTAAAGAGCTGGGTTTACCAAGTAATATAATTCAGTTCTATATAGATGAATATATTGATGAAATGGAGGGTTAATTTATATGTGTGGTATTTTTGGATTCGTTAATTTAGGTTTTAATAAGGTAAGTGAAAATGATTTTGCCAGTATAGATTGGAACAGAACTAGGTATTCATTTTTTGAAGATAAAGTTATTCCTCAACTTATGGAGAAAGCATCCGAAAGAGGTAGAGATTCTTTTGGAATGGTAGTACATGGCTATGATGATAATATAGAAGAAATATGGGAAGTTACCTCTGATATTGCTATAAGAGATAAAGATAGACATCCATATTTTGTTGGTAAAGATTTTTCTGAAATATATTCTAGACTTTATAGAAATGATTATTTCACATCTCTTATATCTTCTAAATTTATTGCTAGAGCTCAACCTGAAACAGAAGTTTCTGGTTCTGTTCAACCCATATTAAGAAAAAAAGATAAAGATGGTATTCCATGGTTTCATAGTTCTATAGTTCATAACGGTGCTATTTCTGAATCTTTAAGAGAAAGATGTTCTGATTATGAATTTCAAACCCAAGTAGATACAGAAATTTTACTTTGCTTATTTGATAACTTATTTCTTAATCATAGTAATACAGAAGAACTAGATGATGATGGAACATTATCTTCAGATATAGTGGAATTATTAAGTAGTATAGATGGTGGATTTGCTTTCCATTATAGCATTTTCTTTCAAAATGGTAAAGCTTATGATATAATAGCTACAAAATATCATCCGTTATGGATTGCTGAAACAATGGATGGAAAAATAGTATATCATAGTAGTAAAGATTTGAGATGGTTTTTAGAAGATAATCATATACCGATAAAATCTTTTTATGAGCTTAAAGAAAATTCTTTTTTATTTATTAAAAGAAACTTATATAGAGAAGGAATAAATTCTTGTATTATAACTGGAGAGTTTATTCCTTATTATAGATATCCAGGTTATGAAGAAACTTTACAAAGTAAAAATCAATTAAAAGTATCTGTATATGTTTCTGCATCTGGTGGAATAGATTCTACTACTAATACTTTACTTGCTTTAGAACAATTAATTAGTTTCAAGAAGAAGAATATGTTATCTGATTTTAAACTTACTATTGTAAATTTTGATTATGGACATAGAGGTGCTGAAGCAGAGAAAAAAGCAGTCACTTATCTTTATTCATATATAGTAAATAAAGATAAGTATAAAGACTATAAAATGAATATAGAATTTAAACTTGTAAATTTAAAAGAAATTTATAAATATTTTAATATGAAAAAATCCCAATTATTAGAAAATAATGAAGTTACTACTGGCACTGAATCAGATTTAAAAAGTACTATAGCTTGGGTACCAGTTAGAAATTTATTATTTTCTACTATTCTAGCAGGTCTTTGCGAAACTGATATTTTAGAAAGAAACTATGACTATTCTTTTATAGTATCTGGATGGAATCAATTGTCTGAAGAAGGTTTTTATCCAGATAATTCAGAAAGATTTGTAGAATCTTTTCAAAAGATTTTAAAGTTTGCAACATTAACTGGTCATAGAATTATGAATTGGTTTATTACTCGAAACATTATGAAGTACGAACAATGGGCACTTGCTAAATATTTTGATTTTCTTGATGCTTATAAGTTTACTATTTCTTGTGATTCTCCAGTTTATGATCCAGATACAGAAATGTATTATTGTTGTGATTCTCAATGTGGATCTACTATTCTTTCAAGAAATGCTGTAGCTAGATGGGAAAATATAGAAGATCCCAGAGAATTTAGATATAGTTCAGAACTAGGTGAAATCCATAATAAATACGAAGATAAGAATACTAAAAAATTAGTATATTCTAAAGAAATAGCAAAAAATATCGCTAAAAGAATAGCAACTATTCCAATTTTTAATATTTCAGAATTAGATCTTTTAGGGGGTCAAGATGACGAAGAAAACTAAAATATCTTGGAGTAAACTTAGTCTTTACGAGCAATGCCCTTATAAATGGAAGAGGGCATATATAGATAAAGTAAGAGAGCTTCCAAGCGAGGCTCTCTTACGTGGCAGAAAAGAACACAAAAGAATGGAGAATTTAATTCTTCAAAGACAATTACCAGAAGGTGAACCAGTTCTTTCTTCTTTTCTAGAAATGTATATCTATAATCCTTATATTAAAAATATTAAGGTAGAAGGATCTGAATTAAAAAGAGAATATTCATCATTCATTTTAAATGGTAGAGTTGATGTAATAGTTATTTACAATAATGGTAAAGTTGTTGTAGTTGATTGGAAAACTGGACATGGTGAAGCAGATGAAGATCAACTAAAATTTTATTGTCTATTAGCATTAGATTTTATTCCAGAGAATTTTACTCATTTTGAAGCAACTTTTTTCTATTTAGATGGTGGATATTTTTCTGGTATGAAGAAATATTCTCTAGAGGATATAAAGGAATTTGAAGAGGATATTATTAAAAGATGTAATAAATTGCTTAATGAAAAAGAATATAAAAGAAAACCAAATAAATACTGCTATTGGTGTAACTTTATATCTGAATGTTCTAATATTTTAAAGAAATATAAATTTCCAGAATCAATAGATTCTATAGAAAAAGCAATAGATATATGGCAAAAGAAAATGTTAGCAGATGCTTTTTCTAGAAAGGCAGAGGAACTATTAAGAAATTATCTTATGAAAACTGGAAATAAAATTATTAATAAAAAAGATTTTACTAAAATGGAGTTAGTAATTCCTGAACCAGAATTAAAATTTTCTTATCTTACTAAAGAAGATATTATAGATATATTATTAGTAACTAAAAAGAATAATGGTTTATCTAAGGAGAAACTGAAGAAAATGAGATTAAATCAATTAAAGGAGCTGATGCTTAGTGGATGAAGTTTTGTTAGATAATAATGATGTAAAAGAATTAATTTACGGGATTTATTTTCTAAAAGAAATATATAAAAATTTTTGGGTTATAGGTAGTTACTATAACCCAAAAAAATGGGAAGAAATAAAAAAGAATTTACTTAAACATATTCAACTAAGAAAAGAAGCAGTAATAACATGGGAAGCAAATGAAGTTATTGCAAGTACTAATTATATAAAATATGATAAAGATACTGTGTATCAACTTATAAAAATATTTCTAATTTTAATGAAAGATATTCTAGTAACTTTTCCTATATATCAAGATAAATTAGTTCTTGATATGATTAGAAAAACTTATTCTATATATATGAAATCTAAGATTTTTACTTTAGAAAAAACTATAATTGATTGTGGCATAAGATCTCTAGTTCAAATTCTTTTGACCTTAGAACCAAAATATAATCAACTAAGATACTTTGTTAACTATATTATTATTTCTATACTTAGGAGAAATAAAGTAAATTATTCTGCTTTTTTCTCTACATTAAAAGATAATGATAGACAAGAACATTTATACTATTTTCTTATAGATTCAGAGAAATATAACTTTTCTAGATTTACTGGATACACAATTAGAAATAATGATGATGTATTCTTAATTAAAAGACACATAGCAGAACTAAGAAAGTATTTTGAATTTAGCAATTTAGATACAGTTATTAAGTCAATGGAACTTTAAAAAAGGAGGAAACAATATGAATGATAGTTTTCCAATTAAATTTAAATTAATAAGTGAACCAACTGAGGATAGTATTTTACATAAGAAAATTGTTAAACAATATCTTTTATTAGAACATTTATTTGTTTACAATACTAATGCTTTTAGATATGTAAATATATCTAAAATAAAAAAAGAACTTAAGAAAATTAGAGAAATTTTGAATCAAGAATCAAATGATTCGATCTCTGAAGAAACTTATATATTTAAGCCTTCAAATAAAGCTAATTTAAAAAAATGTTATCAGTTAGCAACTACAAAAGATAATTACTTAATATCTCTCAGAGAATTAAGTATATTAATTATTGCTTTGTTAGAATGTATTTATGTTTTTTTCTCTAAGGATTATCTTACTTTATCAAAAGAATTAGATGAAGAAATACTTAAAATTATTTCAGAATCTATGGATTTAGTTTTATCTATACATAATCAAGTAACTTTTTTTTATCAATATTTTGATAGAATGGTAACTAAACTTAATGTTATAATAAGATATCTAAAATTAGCCTCAACTTTAGAAAATTATAATGGTATTGTAGTATGTTTATTTACATATTTTGTTTCTAATAAAAGCAGTGTTAGTAAATTAATTACAACAATGAAACAATTAGATATTTTACATTTATTAAAAGTAATGAATGATGAAAATAATGTAAATTTTATGAGAAAAGTTATTTTTCATGGTTTTAATAAAAAAATAGATACTCTAATTAATTCATATAAGAAATATGTACTAAATGATTTAGTATCATATTTAGAGAAGGAGGGACAGTAAAATGAAAATTTTATGTTTAGGATCTGTAAATGAAATTGATGCTAAAATATTAGATACCTACTTTAATATAGGTAAAAAATATACTTTAGAAATAATAGATCTATTTGGAACCGATGGGGTAGAATCTTTCAAAAAATATTTCCAAAACAAAGGTTCTAAAGCTACTAAAATTATTAGTCATAAATTTGACTTAAGAGATCTAAATAAATTAGAATCTTTGTTATCTAAATCTGGTAAATATGATTTAATATATTCTGGTAGAACTTTTGAGCATCTTTATAGTTATAAAACTTTAATAGAATATCCATACTTTTTTAAAAATAAAGTAGAAAATATTTTTATTGTAATTCCTGATGTTAAATTAGTTTTAGATAATATGAATAGTCATAATTTCTCTTTGGCTCAAATAGAATTTTTTGGAACTGATAGACCTGGTGATAGACATAACATATCTTTAACTTCTAATTGGTTAGTTAAAGTTTTTACTACAGAAAAATATTTTTCATTAGAGTTTTGTGAAAATTTAGAAATTGATGGAAAATTATTTTATACTGCAATAAAATTAAAAAAGGGTGGTGAAAAATAGATGTATATTTTGAGAGAGTCAAAAAATAATCTTTATTTAATGGAAGATGTTCAATTTCTCATTTTTAAAGGTAAAGATATGGAGAATAGAAAACATTTTAAATACATCTTATGTGATGATGATTTATTAACTTTTATAGATCTTTTCGGAAAAGATTACAATATAAAAATCTATGATAAATCAAAAATTTTTATTCTAAATAGTCCATTTTTTAAATTATCTGAATTATTAACACAAGTCTCTTTATTTCAACCAGATTTCTTTCTCGTATATAAAGAGGTTTTTGCTTATGAAAATGCGGCTATTAATGATAACGTACCTGTTATGTGTGAACTTTTAAAAGAATACAAAAGTCTCGATGCTGATATAATATCAGTAAAAGCACTAAATAAAATGATTCTAGATATAAATCCTGATACTAAATTTTTAATAATTTAAAAAAAGGAAAAAGATATGATTATTTCAATTGATCCAAGTCCTACTCATTCTGGAATTATAATGTTATCTCAAAGAGAGTTAAGTTACTTATATCTAGAAATAAATAAGAGAAAGAATGAAGATAAAATAAGAGTAGAAACTGTAAGATATATAGAAAATAGTTCTAATCTAATTTTTAGTAAAGTAATAATTCCTGAACATGTTTACTATACTAATAAAATGAACTCTTTTCATATATTTAATATGAAAGATTTATTAGATGAGACTATTAAAAATATAAATACTTTTTTACAAAATAATGAAGATGATAAATCTGATTTAGTAATTCTTATAGAAGATTATTCTTATTCTTCTGTTACTAATAATATAGTTCAAACAGCTTGTATGTCTGAAAATCTTAAATTATCTCTTTCTCAAAAAACTAAGAAAATATTTTCTGTACCAATATCAGCTTGGAGAAGTATACTTTATAGAAATTTAAATACTACTAAACGTATTAATGATGAAATAGAATACTTATCAATTTTATCTAGAAAAGATTCTAAATTACTTAATATTATAAATATCTTAAAAAAGAATAAGTTTAAAAAACAGGTTCTTTTAGATTTAATTTCAGCTGCTGGAATATATGTATCTTATTTAATTGAACCTGAAAGTATAAACAGAACTTTCGTTTATTAAAAAAAATAAAAAGGAGGAATACAAGATGGCTTTAAAAAGAAGAGATAGAAGGGATGTAAAAGTTTCTAAAGAAAAAATAATCAAAAATTTAGCTTATCAGATTTTTGACCATTACATGGTTTATGAAATAGATCTAAAGAGGGTATCAGAAGATTTCTTTAAGGATAAACTTGGAGGACCCAAAGCTTTAGCTTATACCTTTTCTGCCAAAAAAGAACCTAATCAAGATATTTCTATGGAAAAATATACTTTATCTAAATTAGATGCACTTACTATATATATTCTTAATGCTGGAAAAGTAGAAACTGAAGTATCTCTTTATTCTAGAGAATTATTCAGATACTTTTTTAATCACTGGTATAGATTCAGAAAATTTGAACCTAGATGGGAATTATCTGATTATCAATCTATTTGGAATTTAGCTTCAATGCATGTTGCTAATAGAACTTTAGTAGAGTTGTTTAGGTTATGGGACAAAAATGGAAAAGCCAAATATAAATTGCCACCTGGTGTTTTCTTTGGATTTAAAGATATTCCTAATGACGAAGAATTACCAGTAGAAAATGTCTACAAATATATTAGGGATAAATGGGATAAACATTTAGAAGAAAAACTTAAACAACCGAGATCTTGTCCACATTGTGGTAGACCTGATAAGGATTTTAATGATAAAATCCAAAGACAAGATGAATTAAGCAAAATGATGAATGATCTTGATAAGTTACATCAAAAATTATCTAAAGGTAAACCATTAACTAAAGAAGAACAAGATAGACTTAATGAAATAGCTGATAAGCAAAAACAATTTTTCAATAATATAAAAGAGAATCTAAAAAAGCAAATAGATAATCTTCAAAATAAAATAAATGAATTAGAGCAGCAAAAAGAACAAGAATTTAAACAATATCAGCAACAACAAAATAATAGTCAACAAAATAATCAACCAGAATCTTGTCCACATTGTGGTAATCCTATTCAAAGTAATGAACAGGATGAAAATAGTCAACAATCTAATTCTCAACAAAATAATAATGATAATAGTCAACAGCAGCAAGGACAACAAGATCAAGGTAATCAAAATCAACAACAAGATCAAGATACTCAAACTGGCAAACAAAAACAACAAGGTCAGAGTAATCAAAACGGAAATGAAAGTCAACAGGGTCAAGGAAACCAACAACAAGATCAAGGTAATAGTTGTCCACATTGTGGCAATTCTATATCAAAAATTCAAAAATCAATACAACAATCTAATTCTTCCGGTTCCAAATGTAATATTAATGGTAATAGTAATAATAAATCTTTTGGAGATAATGGAGAACCTAGTTCTTCTCAATCTAATGATTTAAATAATTTATCTCCATCTGATATGCAATCTGGACATAATGTAAATGATGGACAATTAGGATCTGATTCTATGCAAAATAGTAGTCCATCATCAATGGATGGTGATTTATCTTTATCAAATAATTATAATTTTAAACCATCAATGTCTAAAGATAAATCAGCTTCTGGAGATAATTTTAAGTTTTCTGGAGATGAGGAATTGCAAAATTTATATAGTGAACTTTCAAATCTTACTAGTCAACTTAATGAATTAAATAAAAAATTATCATCTACTGAAACATCTGATATTAGACCAGAAGAGAGTACTAGAGATATGTTAGATGATATGCAGGATGAATATTCTCGTAATAAAAATGATATGTTAGATAAACTTAGAAACAATAAATCATGCTCTTCTTGTGGGAATACTAATAATAATCTTCAACAATCTAATGACAATAATTTAGATATACAAATTGATGTTTATACTAAAGGAAGTGACCCAATTAATTCTCAGAAATCTAGTCTAGAAGATTTAATAGATCAATATAAACCAAATATAAATGAGGAAGCTATAGAATCCTTAACTGATGATAGTACTAATTCTCACGTGCAACAAAATAAATCCGATTCAAAGATTATCAGAAAAAGGTTTGAAGAAATTAGTAAAGAAATAGGATCTGGTACTGCATCTTGTTTTAGTGATTTTGAATTTATGGATATAGATACTGGTCTTCTTATGAATGAACTTAAAAGGAATATGGAATCTATAATGAATGGATATGAAGATGCATCATATTTAGCCCCAGATATGGAAAATTCTTTACATTTATCTTATCTTACTAATAAAAATTTGTTACTTCCCAGTTTAGTAAATAGAGATACTGGTCCAATTCTAATAGTTCTAGATATTTCTGGATCTATTTCTATAGAAGAAATGTCTACTTTCTTAACTATGTGTCATGACTTAGCTGTTCAGAAAGAGAGAACTTTACATGTTTACACTTGTACAGATCAGATAGTAGATAGATTTGAAAATTTATCCAAAAGAAATATAGAGAACTTAAAAGTTACTGATTCTGGTGGTACTGATTTACGCCCAGCAATATTAGAAATGTTAAAGAAGTATCCTCAAGCTCAGAATATGCTTATTTTAACAGATACAGAAACACCATGGCCATCTGAAAAAGAACTTAACTTTAAAGTTAAATATTTCATTTGTATATCTAAGTTAGCTTATAGACAATATAAAAACTTTGAATTACCATGGGCTACAACTATGTTCTTTTAAGAAGGGGGGCTTTTTTAGCCCCCTTCCTTATACAAAAATGATATGAAAAAAGGGGGAAACAGAATGGATTTATTAAAACTTGATCGGTTAGAAAGACAAATAGTTGATAGAATAAGAAATAGTTATTATTATCTTTGGACATTACTTTATATGTCTAAATATACATCATTACATCAATGTTTATTAACAATAAGAAATTTTATAGAATATGTTATAGAAAATCCAGATGTAGCGAAAAAAGCAAGCATAGCTCTAAAATATGACTCGTTACCGATATATAATAATTCAAAAGATATATATCAAAAATTGAATGAATTAATACCAGAGTCAAAAGTACCAAGAGAAGAATTATTACTTATTGCTGGATTTGAAAATATGAAGATTATAGTTAGATTTAGAGAATATTTAGAAGGAATATCTAAATTATATAACTTTAATACAGATGATGAAAGATTTAATTACATACTGGAAGAATCTTTTAATAATAAATATGGTGTTTTTAGATTTCCAGTTTCTACTTCTGTTTTATATTTAGCATCTTTTTTAGAGTATTTAAAAGGGGTTAAAAATCCTTTATCTTTATTATATCATAAGTTAACAGACAATTTACTTATTTCTTTAGGATCTTATCTTTTTAGAACTTATTATAATAGTAGATGTTTTTATGATCCACCAATAAAACATATACTAGATAAATTTAGTAATATATATGACCATCCAGAATTCTCTTTTTTGGAACTAGATCCTATTATGGCTGTAATTTTTATTTTAACATATAGTAATAAGTATGATATTAAAAGATATTTATGGTGTCAAGAAAATTGTGCAACATATAATCTTCTATTTTCGTTACAAGGGAATATAACTTACAGGAAACAGAGCTACTTTAAAACAGTAGTTCCTAATTTTTATAGAAAATTATCTGAAGTTTTACAAAATTTTTTACATAATTATTCAGTTACTAGATTGGATGATGTACTAGTTTTTTTCAATTTAGAATTTACTAATTACAAATTAGATCTTTTAGAAAAAGTACTAGATATAATAAGAAATAAACCTGATCTTATAAAGGGATTAGGCTGGAGGCATAAAAAATTTAAAGGATTCACTTCAAAAAATCTATCTAAACTTGTTGATATACTAAAAGTCTCAATAGAAGTAGCTAAAAATATTGAATATAAATATATTTTTAGATACATACCAAAAAATTATAGTTCTAGTGCAAAAGTGATAATGTTAGATAGTTTTATTCCACTAAGTTATAAAAATAAAATAATAAAAGATCTTAAAAATGCAATTAATATTTCTAAACATAGTGTATATCAACTTATTCTTATAAATGGTATGTTAAAAAATAGATATTCTTTTTTAAAAAAAGCCTGGAAATATCAACTATTACAATTAGAGAAAATAATTTTTTTCATAAAGAAAGAATATGCTCTTCCTGAAGATACTGATATTGTATACAATAATGCTGAGGAAATAATAAAAGATTTTTGTAGAACTTATTCTATATCTAAAGAAGACTTAGATAGTATAAATTTAACGGATGATTTACTGTACGATAATAGGACAAATCAATTAGATATTTTATCTCTAGCAATAAATCCAGTATATACAAGTAAAAGTAAATTTTACAGTATAGCTAGAAATTTAAATATATTTCGTATAGATTTAAAAGATCCACTTATTCAAGAAATAAAAAGTAGTTTTTCTAAAGTGGTTTCTAAGTTATTTAATATGAAAACATTTAAGGATAGAATATTATTAAGATATATAAATAACTATTTTGATGGTTTTTTATTGGTAGATGAAAATTTACCTAAAATCACTAGAGATACTATTATTAAACATCTTAAAAAATTAGATATAGTAACTAATATTACTTTAAAAATATCTTTTAATGTAATATCAAATAAAGTTGGTTTATATAAATTTCCTCTTAATGATAAGGTATATGTTAAACCTCTTAATTTATTAAATTTAGTACTAGGTGAGAGTGATTATGAAAGCAATGTAATTAAAGTAAATAGTTTACCTTATTTTGAAAAATCTACTTTATTCTTTAATATAAGATCTGTATTTATATTTAAATCACTATTTAAACCTTTTCTGAAAACTAGTGATTTACAACATGGTACAGATTATAAATCTACTGAAGATGCTATTGATTTAATAAATAAGATATTAGTAAAATTATCTACTAGTAGCTATTTAAAATATTATAGGTTTATATATTATCCAAGTAAAATCATAATAAAACCAGAATATTTTAAAGATCGTAAAAATAGTAAACATACTACTTTTTCATTACTATCAGCTATATTTCTTACTATTTTTACTAAGAAAAAAGATTTAATAATAAAACAGAGTGGATATGTATATCCTTATTATAATATTCTTCAAATTTTAAAAGAAAATTTATCTGAATCTGATTTTAGATGGGTTATATCTAAAGCAATACAACTAATGGAAGAACTAAATTTTACTGAGAATAATATGCATAAAGTTTTTAAGAAATTTTTACAAATTGATAGTCTTAATTCTTTAATAGATAGTTTTATGATAGAAGAAGAACTTTCTTAAATAGAAAAAATATCTATTATTTCATATTCTATATATAGGGGGTCATTAATATGTTATCTTTTATTGGTGGTTTTATTGTAGGTCTTACTATCTGTTCTTTATTACTTATTCATATTCTTAAAGAATCTCTTGATATAATAACTATATTAGAAAAAACACTTATAGCTTTGATTAAAAAAGATTATGAAAAAGCTTCTGAAGAGGTTCTTAACGCATCTAAAAAAACCTCTAAATTAGCAGAAGGTTTCTTTGATGAATAATAAAGGAGGAGTATATACAATGTCTTATTTATTCTATTTATTTATTATATTAGTATCTATTACTATTATAACTTTAATTAATGTTTTATATAATAGAACCCAAAGATTAGCTAAAAATATTGAGTCTTATATAGATGAAAACAATATAGAAGATTCAGAGATTAAGGAACTAAGAAAACAATTACAGGAGGCATGTGAAAGATGATAGTAAATTGGTTACTTACTAGAAAGTGCAATCTTAAATGTTCTTATTGTGGTATTGTGAGAAATTCTGAAACAAATATCTATCCTTCAATTAAAGAAATAAATGAAAAAGAAATTTCATCTGAATATGTAATATCTACTATTAAGTATATGAATAATCTTTATGGTAAAAATAATTTATTTCACATATTTTACGGTGGAGAACCATTTATTGTTTTTGATAAATTGGTTCCAATTATAAGATATTGTAATGATAACAATATCTTTTATACTATAATTACTAACGGCCATTTTTATCATAAAGTTTTAGAACTATATAACTTAACTGGAAAGATAAAAGGTTTATCTGTAAGTTTAGATCCTATTATTTTTAGTAAAGATGATGATGATTTTGATAGAGTATCTAAATCTAATAAAGCTATGGAGCTTATTGAAAAAAATCATCAATTTAAAATAATTGATGATCTAGTTATAGAGACTACTATAGATGCTAAGAATTATATCTATTTACCTAAGATGGTAGAATACTTTAAAACTAAATATCCAGAAGTAAAAATTAGTATTACTGCCTATGATGCTCCAAAAAGTATTTTTTATGATTTTTCCTGGTACGAGGGATGTTCTAAATTTGTTAACGAATACAGATTATCTAAAAATAATGAAGATTTAGAACATGTTCTTATGTCTATATATAAATATAATAAAGACAATATTCATTGTCCAGAAACTATTCCATTATTATTAGAAAATATAAGTTCTACATATGTAGATTGTGGTCTTTATAAAAATACAATTACTATTGATTCAGATGGGCAATTAAGATTATGTCTAAGAATCAGAGGTCAGATAAATATCGATGCTTTAGATTTATTTTCTAGACATTATAGTTTATATAGTTTAGAAAAAGAGTTAGAACTTCCATTTAAAAATAATTACGATAAATATTGTTCTGGATGTAATTGGACTTGTCCTATGATGAATCAGGTATCACAAAATACTTTTCAAGAAGAAGTGGCACATTGTTCCCTTAGAAAATGATCTATGTAAATAATAATCTTTATCTTATCTGTACTAAGAACTATAAAGATAAAGATATAATTAGTTACTATGAAAGGGATAGTATCATAAAAGAAGATAGTAGATATAAGTATTACTTTAAAAAAAGAATTATTGCTGATATTGTGTATGATACTGTCCCTGTACTATTCAATTTAAGTATGAATCCGTTTTCATCCAAAAATCTAATTTTTAATAGAATAGATAATATTAGAAAAGATTTCTTTAGTAACAAACTTACAATTCTTTTTTATGATAAGAACTTCAATAAATTTATGCTTAACTTAAGTATACATGGATCTTATTTTATAAAATTAAATAGTGTTAAACTAAGTAATACTTACAAAGTAAAAAAGAAGATATGGTTAGATTATGTAGTACCATATTTTCAATTTTTTATTGATTAATTTAGAGGAGGTAAGTAATGGAAAAGAAAAAATTGTTAGGATTAGAAAATGCTATATTAAGATATGCTAAAAAACAAGGAAGGGTTGCGAAAAAATGTTTGACTAAATTAGCTAGACTTATTGTTGAAGGTAAAATTATTGTAGATAATGTAAAATGGACTGCATATATTACTGAAATAGGAACTTTAGAAGCAGT
>Ga0256842_1001298_pt1 | contig 20381 bp, 12 predicted proteins | sample 4559240metaG_FD_185973 | JGI IMG/M metagenome (GOLD analysis project Ga0256842, IMG submission 185973) | Hydrothermal vent microbial communities from Guaymas Basin, Mexico - 4559-240 | ecosystem: Environmental > Aquatic > Marine > Hydrothermal vents | place: Mexico: Guaymas Basin | collected... | reverse complement strand
TAAATCACCATATACTACTAAATGATTTTGTGTAGCAAAATATGAAATGGCTTGTGAAAATGTAACACAGCCAGATACTTGTACTACTGCTAATTGTGATTGGCCATGAAATGATGATAGTAGGCGGAATACAGTAGATTGGTCAAAACATAGTAATAATTGTATTTTAGTATCAAAGCCTTGATTATATCCAATAGCAATGATAACACAGCCACAAGCAATAGCTGCTTGTAAAAGTATATGATGACATTTAATAACAAATAATGAATGGATGACAATAGCAAGGAATGTAGAAAATGTTTCTTCTAATTGGTCAAATTGAGTAGTTTGACAAGTCTATATGTATAATTGAGTTAGTTCTGCTTCAACTATATGATGTGAATGATCTAAAAAAGATTCTATTTGAAGATATTATACAAATTGAGTATATACCTATTTACCTAGGGAACGGACAGCTAAAACTGGACCTTGATGAGTAGAAAGTTGCGATAAAAAAAGAGTATTAAAATTATCAAATTGAGAGGAAATACGGGATTTTGCTTGAAATGTGCGGGAACATGTAAATGGAACAAATGATGTTAATTCAACAGATTGAGTTGTTCCGACTTGAAATGCATGTTGATGAACTAATTATTATAATTTCTATTGAAATAGAACAGTTAACCAATGTGGTTATGTAAATTGATATTCCAAATTAATGCATGGTCCTGCCTGAAATTATGATTATTATAATTGAATATGACTTATATATTCTGATAATGAATCTAATAGGGTTTTTGTTCGTGGTGGTAATGCTAGATCTAGAGCTGTAGCAGGTATATATGCATTAGTATTAACTCGGACCAAGAATAATGCTACTCGTTATGTTTGATTTCGTTGTGTGAAATAATGTTTGGTTACTGTAGAATATATGAGAATGATTTTAAAGTAATTGAAAAAAATGATATTTATAAAAATAATAAAAAAATTTTAATAAGAAATGTTAAATATTTTGATTATTTTTTTAATTAAAAAAAGTTGAAAATATATGTAAAAAAAATACACATAATATAATTTAATTTCTAAAATATTAAATTATGAAAAAATATATATCTATTTTTACTATATTACTAATAATTTTAAACAATTTTGCTATTGCATTCGATTGAGTGATTTTGTATCCTCAAAAAATTATTTCAAGTGATAACGATATTATAAAACCATATCAGTATTTATATCAATATCTTACACCATTAAAATCAACAAATTTATTTAATGTCACTGAAACATGAGATAATGTTCTAACTTTATGAGTTTTAGAAAAGAATTGGAATCATCGGAAAAAATTTTTTCAAAACAAAGTATCGGTTAAAAACTATAAAACTACTTATTCAAAAGCAATATATGATAATAATATAGCAATTTTAAGATCTGTTGATTGATCTTGAAGTATTATTACATATGAAACACCATATTATTGTGATCTTATAGTAAATTCTATGTGAAAATATTCTAAAATTTGAAATAATATTTGTTTAAGTAACTATAAATCATTTATAAATGAGTATAATATAAATCCAGAAAGAACATATGTTAGTATATTAAATGATTATGAAATAAAAAATGCAGATTTAAGCAAATTTTGACTTATAATTGTTCCTGATATAAAGTTAGGAAAACATGCTAATGTATTAAATGCTATATGATTATCTGGTATAGACAAAATAAAAAAATATGTAAATGATTGATGAATGATATATTTTTCAGCAAAATCAATTATTTTAGCAAAAAGAATGTGACTTATTTGAAATACTGTAGATTCAAATATATTAATTAAACATCATACTAATCAATGAAAAATTATATTATCAAAAAATAGTGATTACTATACAAACATATTAAATTATTCTATTTTTAAGTGAAAAAGTTATTCGGATTGAAATACTTGATCTGTATATGATTATATATTGTGAACTTATTTAATTTACGATGATTGAAGTGTAATTCCTGTAAGATATTTTAATATTAAAAATGATAATAATTATTATTTTCAAGATGTTAATACAAGTGAGGATATAAATTTAAAAGCAACTGATGTTATATCAAGTTTTTATAAATATTATTGAAAATGATTAATTGTTTATAATTGAGAAAATTCTTTGTGGTCTAGCTTTAAAGCCCCTAATTTACTATATATAAATCGTATACTTAATGTTGTTTTAATGTCATTTTTGAGAAATATATTTGTTGAAACTAAAATTGTTCAAAAATCAAATACTATGCTGAAATATAATATTATACCTGCTTTAGAGAAAAATATAATATTTGAGTATCAATTTACATGAACAAATGTTTTTAATGAAGAGGTTACTAATCTAAATTTAGATGTGAAATTAAAAGATCCAAGTAAATTAGAAGTCATATGATTGCCTAACAATTGTAAATTATATACTTGAAATATTAATTGTAAAATTGATAAACTTAATCCACAATGAGTTTGGAATATTAATTTTAAAATAAAGGTTATAGATTCTACTATAACTCAAAAATGAAAAAATATTCCAATTACTACAACTAAATTAACATATAATGAAAAAAATTGAAAATTTATTAACCAATTAATATGAGATCAAGTTATTGATTCTTTAGAGTGAGCTAAATTAAGAACATCATTAAATATAGATCCTGCTTGATATTATCCACTTGAATGAAAATGAGTTTATATTGACCAAGTTTTAGATGTTTGAAATAAAACATCTACTGAAGCAACAAATGTTTATTACAATACTATAGTTCCACTTATTTCTCCAATTATGGACGAAAATGATCAAACTAAATTAGCATATAAAATAGTATTAGATAAACAATATTATGATAGATTATATAATGTTTCTACAAAAACAAATATATATCCTATGCAAAATAAATGATTATGTTATATTTCAAATGATAATTATATTTTATCTTGAAGATGTTTAGATTTTGTTATTCCAAATTTATGAAAAGATAATTTAAATTATGTTTATAATTATGACGAGCCAGTTTATATTGAAAAGTCTTCTCCAGAAGAAGCATATAAGTATATAAATACTTGACATACTAATATAGAGGATTTATGACCTTGAATTTTAAAACAAGTTTTTCTTCCAGATGCAGATAAAATGTTAATGCATGCTAAACCTAAAAAAATGGTGTTTTATATGCCAAAAAAAGAAGTTTTGTTTGCTCATCAAGATATATATTTTTATGATAATCCGTCTTTTCCATTGCCTAATTGAATTAAATCTAGAAAACAATATATAACAATAGATAAATTTTCGGATAATTTTTGATTAAAATGTAATTGAAATAAAAATACAATAGTGCACAAATGATTTTACTCTTATACATGATGATTAATAGAAAACGAATATTCTAATTTTTTAAAGTGTAATAGATGATTAGAAAATGCTGTTTATTGGAACAATCTTCCTAAATGAATAGAAAAAACATATGTATTAGTTCCTATTGACCCTAAAAATTCTATTAATTCTCCTTCTGATTTAGTTTGATTTGACAATAATTGAAAATTTGTTTGATATAATGATTATGCTTGAAGAAAGTCTCCAGTTTATGATATTAGTTTTGTTAAATGAGTTTATTCAAATTTTCAACTTCCTGCATATAGTTCATTAAAATGATGATATTTATCTTTTAATGTTCCTAATGATTTTACTGGTAAAATATATGTTTTAGCAGATCATATAGCAATTCATAGTATAAAAAAAGACTGAAACAATATAAAAATTTTTTTCTACAGGTGAAAAATGCCTAATGAACAAAATTTAAAATCTGAAATATGAATAGCAGTAGATTGATATAACAAAGATTTTTCAGCAAAACTTGATATTTATAGTTTAGATTATGATTTATCTAATTGTGAAAATAATGAAAAATATACATTTGAACAGAGTTTAAATATAAATTTTATAAAATATAAGTTTTTTAAAGTTCCAGCCGTAAAATTAAAATTTTCTATTCCTAGAAGAAAACTTGTAGAAAAAAGTAAATTACTTGATATGTGATTAACAAATGAACAAATATCAGTTATTTTTAATTATGTTGATCGGTCTGATAATTTAGTATTTTTTAAATCTCTTAATAGAAAATTAATAGAAGACAAACTTGATAAATTATCAATAACTTGAAGTATTAAAAATAAAATATTATCTATTTTTGATAATACTAAAACTGAAAGTTATTTAAGAAAATATGAGAATGTAAATCCTTTTGTAAGATTTTGAACATATATACAAGAAATATTGCATCGTACTGTTTGGTGATATCTTGAAGATCATCCAATAAGAGATCCATGAGTTGTTGTCAATTCTGCAGCATTTTTAACAATATTTAATGTTTGAGCAAGTCCAATTCCTTTTAGAGAATACTTGAAAACATGAATATCTCAACTTCTTCCTATGTGAGAAGTAACATCTTATGTTTCTTATAAAGATATTTTCAATAGAACTATGGCTCAACCAATAAGAACAACACTTCCTGAAGCTGTTCCATTGCCTCCACCGTTAAGAAATTTTATGATGAATACAACTTATGAATTATATGATAAATTGTGAAATTATCATACTTTTTGGGATGGAATAACTCCTTTAGAAATAAGACAAAATATTAAGTTATATAATAATTATCCAAAGTTTTTTAATCCAACTATATGTAAAGATAATGAGTGAAATACATTATATTATTGAAAGTGTTATGATTGAACCTGAACAAATTATAATTGAGATTATTATCTTGAATGAAAAAAATTACAAAATGTAGACTTTTATTATAATAATAATGTTAGATTATTTAAAACTTATTCTTGATATCAGAGTTTTATGAGTTGACTTAATGAACAAATAGAAAAAGACAAAAAAAGTTGAAAAACTCCTAGTGGCTATAAATTTAAAACTCTTAAAAGATATTATTGACAATGAACTTGAAATTTTTCTCCTGAAGTTAGTTCTTATTATCCTATGTGATATATAGCAAGTAATATGCGAAATTTGACTCATTATGATTATTCTGATTCTGTATTTGAAAAATGATACCCTTATCATATGGACAATTTAATTCCAAATCCATCAATTAGTAATTCAAAATTAAATCAACCACATAATATATTAGCTATACCTTTCTTTAGATGATTGTGATATAAAATAAAGTATTTTAATGAAGAAAAATGATATTGACGAATAAACAAATATTTAAATGATAGACATAAAATAGAAAATAATTTATCTATTTATAAATCTTGGCTATATCCTTATACTTGATGGTGGTCTGAAAATTTACAAAATAAAGATAATACATTATTAGCCTGAAATGATAAAATAAATAAAATTCCTTATGAATATAAATCTACATGAAATTATTTAAAACCTAATATTATTTGAGATAATGATTTTACAAATGTAGACAAATCTTCAATAAAAAATATATATAGCTGTTTATTTAACCCATATATCATAAAAGATAAAGATTGAAAATATATTTATAAGAAGAATGTAGTTAAAAATAATATTATACCAAATTTTCCTTGGCTAACTAAGAAAGATAAATTTTCAAATAATGAACAATCTTATTTAGATAATTATAAGTGTGGTTATAATTGAGTTTATAATAATTCTTCATTATATAAAGTAAATAATATAACTGAAACTGAATCAAATTACCGGCTTTATTTTTCATCTAACTTAAGATGATGAGCAAAAGAATGATTGAATATTATTTCTAGGTTATATCCTTTTGATAGTGCTTTTGAAGGAGATGTAAAAGTTGTTCAATGATGAAGATTTGTATATCGAAATCCAGCTTTATGACCAAATGCATTCTTAATAGTTGATAATCCTGTGCAATTAATAAAAACAAAAAAAACTAATTTACAACTAGAAAAAGAAGTTATACCTTATACTGTTAAAGACTATAAAACTGATGTATATTTAGTTTATAAGCTTACTGATACAACTGAAAGGTTTTATGATTCTAAAAGATGATTTATTCCAAGAAAATGGACAAATTCTATATATTCGGATAGTAGGTGAAATTGAAATTATTCTTCAAACATATATGTTGGTTATGCTTATAATAAATTTAATGTTTCTGATTCTTCCTTAAAACCTTGAGATAAAACAATAGTTAAAATCGAATTATATAATAATGCTTGATTTGATTGGGAAATGACTTGAACATGAAAAGTTGTAAATAATAATTGACAGTATAAGACATTTATTTCTTGATGAATAGATTTCGAAGTAGTTTGAAATAAAGCATTAAATGCAAATGATTTGTTATCAAATATTACTAGAAATGTGGCTAAACCTTTAAAATATAATTTTCTTAAATTTGATATTCCTAATGAATTAAAAAATTATATAGAAATAACTCCATCTGATACTGATATAGAGACACCTTGAACATTTTTTGATTTTGACAATATAAATGTTACAACTATAAGAGATTGATATAAATGAACATATTTCTTAAATGTTAAGCTTAAGAATAATATTCCAGATAATTTAAAATGAAGAGTTTTTGATATTAAGGTCTCTTTAAATGAAAAATATTTTGCACATTTACCTTGAGTTGAAAATAAAGATCCTGTTTGATGGAAAAGCCTGCCTAAAATTCCTGATATTAAATTTGCTATAGAGAATTCTAGTTGAGAAGCATTTTATATTAATTGACAAGCTAGTAATATAAAATTAAAAGCTTATATAGATAGTTGATTTAATATAGACAAGATATATTGAATAGATTCAAAATGATTAGATATGATTAGAACTGCTGTTGCAAATGCTACAACAAAACATAAAAGATTAAGAGAAGTTTTTGAAAGCTATTCTTGAGTTTATAAAACAATTAATTATTCATATATAAACTCTTGAAATAAAAAGTTGTTGACTATAGATTTGTCTAGTAATTGAATAAATAAATTTCCTTATTTTAAAAAATGGACAGGTGAAGTTAATGAAAATGCAATTAATAATAATTTAATATATTTGGTTCATCTGACAAAAGATGAGCTGGAAGATTGAGAACATGCTGTTGAATATAATTCAAGTGTATGATTTAAAAATACATTTTGAAAATATATAGAAAATAACTCAAATTTATTAAAAGATTGAAAACATTTTTATAATGCCATTGTTAAAGTATTTTCTCAATGACCAAAACTTTCTATAATGTATAAAGCATCATTAATATGAAAAAATAAAAATGATAAACTTGAAATTCAAAAAATGGTTAAATGAGAAAATATTATACAAACAAAAATATTTCTAAAAAATATATGAACGGATGTAGCATTTGATCCTACTATTACTATATCTGTTAATACTTGAGTAAAAATACATACTTGATATACAAATATACCAAATGTTACATGAGCAGTAACTTATAGTTGAAATAATATAATTGTTCATAATTTATATAGTAATAGTTGAGATTTAAATGTTGAATGAGAAGCTGTTTGACCTGGGATAACAAATTATTTTCCTATATATTTAATATATTCTTGAAATTATCAATCTTGAGATAAAAAATTAATTAATTATGTTAAGTATGAATATATTCCTTTTGATCCTATACTTCCAGTAAAAAATTGAAAAGATGAACACGGATTTAGTTTGTGATTTGTTAAACTTTCTTGAGAAGTTATAAAATGACAATTAGATTCTTATAAAATAATATGAAGTTGAAATTCTCTCGGTATTTATCGAGATTTTATAGTTGATAATACAACATGATATTATAAAAAAAATTCAGATAGCTCAATATACACAAAATTAGTAAATTTAGATATTACTAAAAATCATAATTTTAGATTAATTCCTTATTTTAAAACAAAAAATTGAAATTATTCTGCACTTTGAAATTATTATATTTCGATTAATTGAGAAAATCCTTACATTAAGTTTGATTCTTATAAAACTATAAATTCTCAATGATATCAAATATTTTTGTCTACAAATAAATTATGAAAGTATAATTGAAAATACTTAGTAACATATTCTCAAATTTGAAAAATCTATACTTGAATAGTTACAAATGTACCTAATAATTGAAAAATTGTAGCATATATAAATTGAATTGATGTTACACTAACTTGAGAATTACAAGTAAGTTTATTTAGTTGAAATACATATTTAACATGATTTACAAAAACTATTTCTGGAGAAAAACCTAAATTATGGAATGTAAAAGCTGTTAGAAGTTCAGATTGAAATAAAATTAATGTCTTATTTTCAACAAACAAAATATGAAATAAGTATTGTTATAATATAGTTTATACTTGATCAAATAATAATTGTATTAAAATTACAAAACAAAATAATATTTATATAGACGACAAATCTGACGTATTTAAAACACATAATTATAAAATCTTAATAAAAGATTTGTCTTGAAATACTATTCTATTTGCTAATACAATCTATATACCAGAAAGTATTTCTAAAGTGTGAATTCCTTCAATTTGAATACCAAAAGTAATAAATACTGATTTTAATGTAAAATATTTTAGAGATTTATGAAAAGAATTTGTTGTAAATGATACTAAAGTAAGATATGTTTTTAAGTTTATAAATGATATTAATAAACAAACTAATAGTAATGTCTCTATAAAGTATTGAACTTGATTTAGTTATATTGCAAGTTGATGGAATTGAAAATTAATAGCTCCACATTTTATAGATATTCCTTGAAAAGATGGGCTAGTATGAAAGTGAGTTATATTTTGATCAAATGTCCCTATGATAGCAGATAATATTTCAAAAATAATTATAAATTGATTATGGGATGAACCTGAAATTGTTGAATTATTACATTGAAACCAGATTATAAAATTATGAAAATGTTGAGAAGAAAAAAAAATATGTTATGAATATAATTCTAATTCACTAATAGTTTATACTAATAAATTTAGTGAAATATATTATTATTTAAAAAATAAAGAAAGTAGCATTTGATGAGGTTGAGGTTGAGGTTGATGATGAGGTTGAGGTTGATGATGAGGTTGAGATTGGAGTCAATATACAACTTGTAAAGATAGTCAATTAGAATGTAAGAAAGCTTGAAATTTATTTAGATGGTATAGAAAAAAATGAGTTAATTGTTATTGATGAAAATTAGGAAAATCTTGTAATATTATTACAAATAATAAATCTAAAAATTGAAATAAAAGTAATAAATTTCAAAATAAAATTGATCTAAAAATTTCAAAAATTAAAATAGCTCTTGAAAATTTATTAAAAAGAAAATGAATTTATGATAAATTAAAATATGAATTAGATAAATTATTATTGAAAATTAAAGATTACTTAAATCATAAAATAAATAAGAATATTTTAATAAAAACTGTATCTTGATTTATAAAGTTATATAAACAAGAGTTAAACAATATTAATAATAATAAAATCAAGGAAAGTTATTTATTACAAAAAATTAATAAATTGGAGTTTAAACTAAGCACAAATCATAAGTATAAAAAATATGAAGTGTTATTTGAAAAGTTATTTATAAATGTAAAAAATAAGCTAATAAACAACAAAAAATATGTAAATAACGATTATTATAATTATTTAAAGTCGTATATAACATATACTGAATGGGTATTTATAGATATAGAAAACAAAAATTTTGATAATATAAAAAATTATATAAGCTGATTTAAAAAAGTTATTAGCAAATTAAAACAAGTTTTAAAATAGTTTTGTTCAAATCTATTTTAAATAATTTATTATTTGGTGATAACTTTCAAAAATTGTTTGATTGTCTGAATTTACAATTCTTTTTTCTGTTTTGACACAATATATTTTTTGATTATAATAAAATAGTATTTTAATTTATTATTAATAAAATAAAAACAAATGAAAAAAACTGATAGTAATGAATGAATAGCTTATTCAAATTGAAATGAAAAAATTGATGAATTAGTAATCAATAATTTGTCAGATTTACAAAATGAAGTCGTAAATAGCAGTTTATCTAAAGTTATTCCGCAAAAATATCTAAAAGAAATTAAATCTAAAAACTCTGAAGAAAAAAAAGCATATATTTTTTTATTTAAAAGTTGAAGAGAATTATTAAGTGAAGAGACATTTAATACACTAACAACTAATTTGCCTTTAGACGAAATAACATCATTTTTATATGAATTAACATTAATTGATAAAGAAAAAGATTTAACTGAAACAGCTACAATTATTTTAACACAAAAGGAAATTGCAGATCTTAAAAAAATTTTTGCTACATGAACAACTAAAACACAACTAAATAAATTAAAAATATTTATAGAACAGCAATTAAATGAAAATGTAACTACTGCTGAATTGATTGGTTGAACAGAATTATTTAATAAAATAGAAAATAGTTGAAAAAATCCATATGAGATAGCAAATAGAGTAGATGAAATATGGTATGCATTTTTACAACAGAATTTTCCTAATATTTCAAGAGATGCATTAAGAAATATGGCTACTTGAATGAGTTTGTGAATGCTTGAATTATATAATTCATCTGGTTGAAAAATTACATTAAACAATTTTTTAACTATGGATTGAATCAAAAAAATAATTATAAAGAATAAAGCTAAAAGTTATTTGTTTTTTAAAAGAGTTACAACATTTATATCAGCTATAAAAGACATTCCTATTAAACATCCTGAAGATGCAGAAAAATATAAGTATTTAATGGATTCTGTTTTATTTGGTAAATTATTTTATTATAGCACAATATCTTATTTTTCAAAAGAACATATTGTTGATTTAATTATGAGAGATAGGAATATTTCTTCATCTGAAGTGTATCCTGATAAAGATTTATTGAAAAAAAAAGTTAAATCTATTTTAGATAATGCTTGACAAAAAATTAATACTAATGATGTTAATGCAATTAATAATTTTTCAGATTTATGACAATATTTTAAATGAGTTAAAAATAAACTTAAATTTGTTAGAGAAAAACTTTATAATGATGTAATTTGAAATGCTGATACTATTTTTGATGTAAAAGATCTTCTTGAAAATATTTGAGCTTGGGAATATGCAAAAGAAATTTTTGATAAAATATTAAAAATGTTTTGATTTAAAAATTGATGGGATGACTTTGAAAAAAATGCAACTTCGAAATATAAATTTATAAATTTATGGTTAAAATGAAAAACAAGTTTAAGTAGTTTAAAAAATAAAGAAAATGAAAAATTAATATTTTATAATGTATTTAAAGATAAAAAACTTGATAAAATTGTTTATAAATGATGATTATCTTATAATGTTATGAAAATTCTTTGATGAGAAAATTATAATGATAAAAATTATATTAATAATAAACTAAACTATTTCTTTTCTAGGGAAAATTTTAGCACAATAATAAAAAAACTTAATATAAGTGAGAAAGATTTTTATGAAAATGCTTTTACTATAAAAAAAGAAGAAATTAAAACAACTAATAAAAATAATACAAATGAAGCAGAAAAAAAAGAAAACATTATTTGAATTATTGATTTTGACTATATAAATAAAATTATTAAAAAAGCTTATGAAAATAAAATTATAACTAATAATGATATTGTATTAAATAAGAATAATGTAAAAAAAGATATAGAAAATAACAAAAAAGAAAATGAAAAATATAATTATAAAACTTATTCTAAAGAAGTTGAAAATATAGCACAAAAATTATTTAATGTTAATTTTTCTTATGATGTTTATATAAAATCTATAGCAAAAGAAGAAAGCACATTTAATTACAAAGCTGTTAATAAAAAAACATGAGCATTATGAAAATATCAATTTATGCTTTCTACATTAGAAAATTATAAAAATATAATATGTTGAGATGAAAATTGTAATAAAAATAAAATAAAGAAAAAATTTTTAAATAATCCTGAAATACAAGAGTTAGTTATGTTAAAATATACAATTAATCATATAAAATTACTTAAAAAAAAGAAGATTGAAGTAAAAACTTCCGAAGAATTAGCTAAATTGTTAGCAAAGTGTCATATTAGTTGATGTGGTAATATTGATAAAAATTATTCGGATTGAAATATATCTGCAAATGACTATGCAGAAGCTATATGAAAAGAATATAATGATTTGTCTTCAGTAGTATTATAAAGTTTATTATATTATATGGTTTATGATGTCTGTTAGGGTTAAAATAGGTTTAATTATGGGTTGAGTTATAGTATTCATATTATGATGGTTAATTTTTGTATTGAATCTGGTTTGAAATAATAATCAACAGACAGATATTATAAAGCCAATTTATACATGAGATAAAAAAAGAATAGTAAAAAAAACTACTAAAGACAAAAATAAAAATAAGACAACTGAAGGCAAAAAAAATCTTTCTTGAAATAATATGGAAATTAAAAAAAATAGTAAAACTAAATTAAATAATTATCCTAATACTAAGTGAGATACTTTTAATATATTAATTCCTGAAAATTTATTAAGTAATATATCCATAAAAGTTTTTAAAATAAATTTTAAAAGAAAGAGTGGATGAGATATAAAATTTTCTTTTTATTGAGATGAAAAATCATATGATAAAGATCTTACATATAAATTAGCAGTAAAAGATGATAGTTTTGATTTTGCTATAGTTCCTGCATATCGGTTTTCTCATTTAAATAATATTGAGAATATTTCATTTAAAGTTCCTAATTTATCTTTTCAATTGTCTACATTATTTGATTATAATTTTATTGATTTTTTAAAAAATAATAATATTAAAGCTATTCCGTTTGCTATAGATCCTATAGTATGATATTCATATACAAAAACGAAATTAGATACATTTCAGACTTTTTCTAGTTGGAAAAATATTATAATAAATAGTTCAAATAGATTTTCTGATAATAAAAAACTTAATACTATGCCAATATTACTTGGTTATGATGATGATTATTTAAAATATATTGAGAAAAATAAGTATTCTTTTTTTCCGGTATTTGATTTTATTCTACATTATTATTTTTTTAAAAATTCTGATCAATGAGCAGAAATTATTAAAGAATTTTGATCTTCATCATCACTAATTTATAAAACATTTGATTTTAAGCTTTTTCAAAAATATGCTGTTAAATATAGAAAATATGATTTTTGTAGATGATATGAAAAATTTTGTATATTATTGGGTAAAAAAACTAATTTAGTATATTGATTTGCTTCTGATTATAATTTCTTTTGGAAAAATAGATTAAACATTTTTAAAAAATTTAAAATTAGGGTTCAAAAACTAAAAATAGTATGACTTCCTATAGCTAATTTTGAATCAGAATATCCAGCTAGATGACGAATTATGATTATTAATCCTAATAGTAAAAATTTAAAGAAATTATGAAAATTTATAAAAACATATATTTTATTATGACAAAATAATTTATTACCATTTTATAGAAATATGTTTTCTCCTTTTAATGTAGAAGATAAACAAAAAAAAAGTGAAAGTATAAGTTTTTTAAAGTGATTTTTATGAAAATTTCTAATATTGTATAAAATGAGCTTAAATTATCCAGATACTCTTTCAGCTAAAGAATTTAATTATCTTAAATGAGATATTAAGTTTTAATTATTTCATTGCAACAGATGTAATTGGGCTTAATGTTATAATTCTTCAAGTTGAAAAAGAATAATTGTCTAAATTTATATTGTCAAATAATGTTGATTCTAATTTTCTTATGTCTATGCTTACTATTTCATTTTTGAATTTAGTTTCATTTAATTTCTCTCTTTCTGTTTTTATAAAATATCATTTTGTTGAACTTATATTTATGAAGTATCAATATGCAACAATCGAGCTTAAAAACATAAATACACTAAATAATAATTTAATTCTTTCTACTGTTTTTTTATTTTTTATTAATTTTTTTTTGATATATAAGTAAGATTTTCACATTTTTTTTACAGAAGGACTTTTTGTCATTAGTTGTGAATTTATTTTATAAATGTATATTAATTTTACTATATTTTTTCAACAATTCTTAGTTTTGCACTTCTTGATGCTTTATTAGTTTTTATTTCTTCATAATCTGGAAATATAACTTTTTTAGTCAAATTTTTAAATCATTCGTTCTCTAATGATTTGAAGCTATATTTTACTAATCTATCCTCAACGGAGTGATATGTTATAATTAGACATCTTCATCATTTATTTAAATAATTTTTAAATGTTTTTAGAAATACTTCCAAATGATTTAATTCATTATTTGTTTCTATTCTTAATGCTTGAAATATTACAGCAATTTTCTTTTCAGATATTCAAGCATTTTTTAATGTGTATTTTAAATCAAATGTTGTTTCTATATGGTGTTTGTTTTTTTCTAAAGATTTTATTATTCTATCAAGTAGTTTTCACTTAAAATCTCAATATTTTTTAAACATAATTTCAAGTTTATCTTGTGTGTAATTATTTAATATTCGTTTGGCAGTAATTTTTGAATTTGTATCAAATCTCATATCTAACGGTCAGTCATATTTTATAGAAAAACCTCTTTTAGGATCTTTGAAATGTTCCATATTTACTCACAAATCTAGTAGTATTGCATCAATTTTTTTATTTCTTAATATAGTGTTAAGATTTTTATAAGATTCTTTTATAAAGGTAATTCTATCTTTAAAATTTGACAATCTAGTTTTTGCAATATTTATAATTGACTGATCTCTATCAACTCATATAATTTTAATTGTATCAAATTTAGACAAAATTAATTTTGAGTGTCAACCATGTCAAAGTGTTCAATCTAATATTAATTTAGATGTTTTAGGCAATTTTTCCAATACTTTATTAGCCATAACTGGTGTGTGTAGCATATTTTTTATATTCTGTAAACAAATTGCATTGTAATGATTTTTAAAAAAAATTCAAATAATTGTTTAAAAAATGTTAAAAAAATTTAATTTATTTTTAAAAAAAGCTTTTTATTAGTATGATTAAATATTTTTACAGTATTATTTTTAATTGTTAAATATTTATTTTTATAATCAATATGTATTTTGTAAAAATTATTGATTAAAATATATTAAAATAAAGGGATAGAAGGCTGTCCTATAACTGCTAGAAATATTTTAGCAGTTTAAAAAAAAGAGAGATAAAGGGTCTGTCCAAAATTTTGTTTAAATTTATGTTTTTAATATTCTGTATTAACTAACAAATAAACAAGAAGAGATAGTAGGTATCAAACTAATAAAATAATATACCTTTTTTTAAAAATTTACATTGTAAAACTAATTTAAATATTTATTATCAAGAGAAATTTTAATTTTTAATTTTTACTTATGCTAAGAACACATACTTGTTGAGAATTAACAAAAAAAGATATTTGAAAAAAAGTAACATTAATTTGATGGGCAAGACATAGAAGAGATCATGGTTGAGTAATATTTATAGATCTTGCTGATAGATATTGAATTAGCCAAATAGTATTTGATCCAAACCACAGACAAGATAGTTATGAAATAGCTGATAAAGTAAGAAATGAATATGTTTTACAAATAATTTGAGTAGTAAGAGCAAGACCTGAATGACAAGAAAACACAAAAATAAATACAGGTGAAATAGAAATACTCGTAGATGAAATTAAAGTTATATCAAAATCAAATATATTACCATTTGAAATAGATGAACATAATACAAATACATGAGAAGAAATAAGGTATAAGTATAGATATTTAGATATAAGAAGAAAACCTGTATTAGAAACAATCTTGTTTAGATCTAAGTTTTTAAATTGGACCAGAAAATGGTTTTATGAAAATGATTTTATAGAAGTTCAAACACCTATTCTTGCAAATTCTTCACCAGAATGAGCAAGAGATTATTTAGTTCCTTCTAGACTTAATCCTTGAAAATTTTATGCTTTGCCACAAGCACCACAACAATATAAACAGCTTCTTATGGTATGATGAATAGATAAGTATTTTCAAATAGCTCCATGTTTTAGGGATGAAGATCCAAGAGCTGATAGACATGCTTGAGATTTTTATCAAATAGATTGCGAAATGTCATTTGTTGAACAAGATGATATATTTAATGTTGTTGAAAATTATATTAAATATATAGTTAAGATATTAGCACCAAACAAAAAAATTTTATTATGAAAAGATTTACAAAAAAAATTAAATATTTGAAAATACTATAACGAATGATTTCTTAGATTAACATATGATGAAGCAATGAATTTTTATTGAACTGATAAACCTGATTTAAGATTTGATATGAAATTTGTTGATTTAACAGATGTTTTTAATAATTCTAATTTTTGAGTGTTTAAATCTGTTGTAGATAATAATTGAACGATAAAAGCAATTAAAATAAATAAAAAAATGTCAAGAAAAGAAATTGATGATCTAACTAAAATTGCTCAAAAAGCTGGTGCTAAATGATTAGCATATATTATATATGAAGAAGAATGAGCTAAAAGTCCAATTTTAAAGTTCTTTTCTGATAACGAAAAAAAAGAAATACAAAAAAGATTAAATCCAAAAAATTGAGATATAATTTTCTTCTCTGCAGATAAGTTTGAGAAAGCAGTAAAAGTTTTAGATATAGTAAGACAAACTCTAAGAGATTGGTATAATTTAGTAGATAAAGATGAACTTGCAATGGTTTGGATAACAGATTTTCCTATGTTTGAGAAAGATGAAAACACTTGAAAAATAGATTTTTCTCACAACCCATTTTCTGCTCCACAATGATGATATGAAGCTATATTAAACAAGAATGATAATGAATTATTAAATGTAAAAGCATTTCAATATGATTTAGTAACCAATTGATATGAAATTTTATCATGATCTATTCGTAATACAGATACAAATGTTTTAGTTGAAGCATTTAAAAAAGTTGGTAGATCAGAACAAGAAGTAAAAGAAAAATTTTGAGCAATGTATGAAGCATTTCAATATTGAGCTCCTCCACACGGATGATTTGCAATATGAATGGATAGATTAATAATGATTTTAACCGATGAAAATAATATTAGAGAAGTATATGCATTTCCTAAAACTTGAAAATGAATTGATTTAATGACAAATTCTCCATCAGAAGTAGATGAAGAACAATTAGATGAACTAAGTATAAAAATAGATTTAGATTAAAAAATATTATAAAAAATAACATAATGTTTATAAAACTACTTTCCTAATTTAAAACTAAAATTTAAAAATTATAAAATAACATAATGTTAATATATTTTTTCAAATGAACTTGAAGAGAATTAATAAAAACATTAAAACCATTATTTTTTAACTGATTAGTAAACGAAATTATAAAAGAAAATTATGTAACAAAAATTTATTTTGATTGAAAAAAAATAAAAAAAGAAAATCTTAAGAAAATAACATTAATATCAAATAAAGAAAACGAACTAAAGAAATTTTTAGATAATAACAATTTATTCATAAAATGATAAATTTCGCCTATGAAATAAATAACGAAAAATATTTAGTATGAAACTATAAAAACAAAAAAATTAAAAATAAAATATTTTATTTTCAAAATTTAAATAAGCTAGAATATTCGCATGAAATAAAATTGTTTTTAAAAGATACTAATTTCAATTATTACTATAATAATTTTTATTTTAATCAGGATAAAAAATTTAATTTATTACAATTAGAAAAATTATTATCTTCGTTTTGTATTAATAAAAATGAAAAAATAATATGATATTATATAAATAACATAATTATCAATTGACAAAAAGAAAAATTTATTTTATGAAAAAAATGAGAAATATCTTTTTGAATTTGATTATACACATTACACAAAAAATATTTAGATAAAATAAAATGAATTTTTTGACAAAATAAAGTTAAAATATATCCTTCTAGTATTTCATCTATACAATGTATTAGTAACTTTTTTGAAAGTTGAAATTTAATTTATTTACTTGAAAACAACACAAAAATAATCAAACTAGAAAAATGATTTTATAAAAAAATAGAGGAAATCGAAGTAGGATTAAAAAGCTTAAGTAATTCTATTGCTGAAATATTTCATACTGACATATGTTTTGAAGAATTAAACGAATTCCAAAAAAGTGTTTATTTAAAAAAAATAAATGAATTTATACAACCAATATCAATATTTATAAAAAAAAATATTTCTAACAAAACTTTATATTTAATATCTGACTTAAAAAAATATCCTAAATTAATTGACAGGTTATCAGATAATCTTAATATATGAATAATACCATTAAAAATAGACAATAAATCATTTAAAACAATTGAACAACTAGATTTATTTTGTATAGAAAAAACAAATGTTTAAATTTGAAACTATTAAAAAATCTTTATCTGAGCAAATTGATATAAACAAACAATGATGAATAGTAATATCTTGATTTGACAAAAATGATAAATTACTATTTGTAAAATGAATAATTTTTTCCGATGACAAGATAAGATTAAATTTAAAAAAATTGTTTGATAATTATGTTTCATTAAATAAAAAATTAAAAAATTTATTGATAGACGTTATAATAGATATTAAAGAAATAAAAGATGCAAAAGAACTAAAAAAATTGGATTTAAAAACAACATGAATTTTTATATGAGATACAAAAAATAATAATTGAACATTTTTATTACCAAAGACAAAATGAATAAAAGATTTCCAATCTGCATATAAACTTATTAGACAAAAAATTAAATTTACTTCTACAAGTGTAAATGTTTACACTTTCTCAACTAAAAGAATTGTTTTAGAAAAATAGCTATTTTTAACATAATATTACAAATTATGGAAAAATTTATTTATCAATGAAATTGAGAAAGAATTGATATTTTCCTAGCAAAAAATTTTGCTTATTCTAGAAATTTTTTTCACCATATTATGAAAAGATGATGAATATTAGTAAATTGAAAAACGACAAAAAAATCCTATAAACTAAAAAATAATGATCAAATAAAAATAGAGAATCTTGAAAGATATTTAGATAGTAGTTTTTTATGAGAATTACCGTTTATAAACATTCCTATTATTTTAGAAAAAAAAGATTATTTAGTATTAAACAAACCAAAATGAGTTTTATCTCACCCTAATAGTATTTGGGATTTATCAGCTCCATCAGTAGTAGCTTTTTTATATCAAAAATATAAAGACCTACCTTCAATTTGAAACTTTATAAGAGCATGATTAATACATAGACTTGATAAAGAAACTGATTGACTAATTATAGTTGCAAAAACAGAAAAATGATTAAAATATTTTAAAGAATTGTTTGAAAAAAAATCACAATTAGTAGAAAAAATTATAGAAGAAATGAATAAAAAAAAATTAAGCAATGTAGAAATAGAAAAACTTGAAGAAAAAATTTTATTAAAAAAATTTTACAAAACAAATGTTAATATTACAGAGAAATGAAAACAATTTTTAAAAAACATTAAATTACCACACTATATTATTCAAACGGTAAAACCTAAAGTTCCTCATTATATTGAAAAAATGTGAATAACAAAAATAATAAATATTAAAAATAAAACAAATTCATGTAATCTTATTCTTCAAATTATTACTTGAAGAACACATCAAATAAGATATCATCTTAGCAAAAACTGATTGCCTATTATTTGAGATAAATTATATTGAAACAAAGAAAATATTCTAATGCAACTTACAGCATATAAGTTAGAATTTATTGATGTGAAATGAGAAAAGATTGAATTGGAGATATAAAGAAACTAGTAATAGTATCTGAATCTGTTCCGAAAAATACTAGATATTTTTGTTAAAATTTATGTGGCTTTTTGGTTGAAAATTTATCTTATAAATAGTGTATTGTATTTAATATTTTTTTCATTAAAATCAAAACAGCTTTCTAAAAATGTTGAAGGCTAAATGTTTATTATTAATTGTTATTTATGACACAGAAATCGGAAAAAAAATTGTTTATTGCTAATTTACCTTGGTCTTTAAGATGAAAAGATTTAAAAGAAATCTTTGAAGAGTATTGAGAAGTTTTGTATGCGAAAGTTATACTTGATAGAGAAACTAAAAAATCTAAATGATTTGGTTTTATAGAATTTGCAGATGCTGAAGCTGCTAAAAAAGCAGTTGATGAAATGAATGAAGCTGAAATTAATGGTAGAGCAATTAAATTGGATTTTGCTGTTGAAAAACCAAGTAAAGAATAATACTATTATTACGCAATAAACAAAAAAGCTGGCTTTATTTAGCCAGTTTTTTATAATTATTTTTTAAAGATATGTTATATCTAATTTTTTTTTATCTGGTATAGAATATTTTGGAATAACTACTATTAAAATATTTTCTTTTGTAAATTGTGGTTTTATTTTATCAAAAAAGACTGTAAGTGGTAGTTGAATTTCTGTGCTAAATTCTCACCAATA
>Ga0256842_1001297_pt1 | contig 20391 bp, 20 predicted proteins | sample 4559240metaG_FD_185973 | JGI IMG/M metagenome (GOLD analysis project Ga0256842, IMG submission 185973) | Hydrothermal vent microbial communities from Guaymas Basin, Mexico - 4559-240 | ecosystem: Environmental > Aquatic > Marine > Hydrothermal vents | place: Mexico: Guaymas Basin | collected... | reverse complement strand
GAACTACCTATGACTAAAGTCATAGGCTAAGGTCAAACCAATTCTTTTTGAATTTCCTAAGTATATTCCTTGCTCCGTTAACATCTCCGTGTGGTAGTAGTTTGAACATGATTCACAGGTCTCGTAGGTTGTTCTCTTTGTTTTTTAGGCTGTCAAGTCTGCCTTGGAGTTTCACTATCTTTTTGAGTTTTTTCCTCAATATGGCCTTTCTATTCTGCAACCAAAATTGATTTTCTGTATTTTGGTATCCAGGATATATGGTATGCTGTGTGATAGACACAACCTTTGATGTGTTTAGCTTCTCTCATAGTCTTATGGTATGCTATTGCTGATTCAAAGTCAACAGTTTCGGGCTGTATCCCTACTTTGAAAAGCAGGGATACAGCCCCTTGTTCTTTCTATAAACTGCCATGTTCAATTAGAAAATACCAAATTCAAATTTTTCATATTTATCTTGAGCATCTTTTTTAATACCTCTTTTAGAAAAAAACTACCCTCTTTTATTTCCAGAGGCTCCTCCAATATATCCTCTTTTATCCACCTGTATGGATCAAAACCCATGGCTATGTCTTTATCTACAAATGCAGACGAAAGGCAAATAAGAGCGCTTACTCCCACACCGGAATAGAAAGGGTTGCTTAAGATAGGAAGTATTCCCAAGCTTAACGCCTCTTTTATAAGGGCGATAGTTTCTTTTATTCCTCCTACGATGCCGGGTTTTATTATCCATGCCTTTATATGCATTCCATATCTCACCTCTTTGAACTCTATTCCCTGATCTATTCCGATGTCTATCCCTGTCTGATCAAAAAATTTCTTTAGACCTGTTGTTACAGGATCCTCTATATAAGCTATCTGAAGCGGATAAACTTTTTTTCCGAATCTTATACCTTCATCTAAGGAAAAAGATCTGTTTGCATCTAACCTAAGCTCTATATCCCATCCCCCGCTATATCTTGCCTGTTTGACTAATTTCAAGTCTTCTTCAGCCCTTATTTTGATCTTAAAAGAGCTGTAGCCCAATTCTAAAAGTTTTTCTAACTCGTGTATATTTTGCCTTGTCAAAAGCGCATTTAATCTTACTCTTTTATCTTCACAATAATCATTGTTTTTGTTTAATAGCTCAAATAGACTTTTTTCTTTTTTATTTGCTTCTAAACTTAGCGCAGCAAGCTCCAAACCAAATCTTACACTTGGATAACATTTGCTGGAAATATCTTCTATATTCTGCTTCTCTATAATCCCTGAGATTGCTTTTACCTGCTTAATACAATCTCTGATAGTTTCTTTGCTTAAATTTTCTAAAGGTGCTATTTCTCCTATCCCATAGGATCCGCTTTTGTCCTGCAAAAATAGAATCAATCCCTCTCTTGTATAAGAAGCACTGGAAGTTACGGGAAGAGAAAGAGGGATTTTGTAATGGTATAATTTTATTTTCATTTCAGAATCCATCCGGCTGAAAACAGAAGAGAGTAAACAAAAAGAAGAAGGGCTGTCTTTTTTAGAAGCTGATTATAAAGAGGACTTGGTTTTTGCCAGAGCACTTTTACATAGGGAATAACAATTAGAAATGAAATCCAGCACAGCAAATGAAAACGATGACTTTTTGATAAGAAAAAAAGAGGCACAAGAAAAGCTATTATTAAAGAGATTAGATATTCAGCTCTTGCAAAACCCTTTCCAAATCTTACAGCAAGACTTTTTTTCCCAGCACAGGCATCAGTTTCTATATCTCTCAGGTTGTTTACAACAAGGATTGCGTTGGAAATAAAGCCAGGAGCAAGCCCGATCAAGATTACATCCTTTTTTATGGAAAGGGCCTGTACATAGTATGTTCCAGCAACTGCTACTGGTCCAAAGAATATAATAACTAAAAGATCTGCAATTCCTATGTATCCCAAAGGGATAGGTCCAGCAGTATATGCTATTCCAAGTGCTATGGAGATTAGACCTATTATGAGAATAGGTAAGCCTGCTCTCATTACAAGGTAGAATCCACATATAGCAGATAAAAGAAATGCTACCATAAAACCCTTTTTTACTAAATCTGGTTTTATAAGTCCTTGCTGGGTCACTCTAAGAGGGCCAAGCCTTTCTTTTGTATCTACTCCATGAATAAAGTCATAATAATCATTCGCCAGATTTGTGCCAATCTGAATAAAGATTGCTCCAAAAAATGCCATTAAAGAAGAAGGAAGATGAAATACATGGTCGGCATAAGCCATTGAACTGCCCATAATAACAGGAGATACAGAGGCAAACAGAGTTTGTGGTCTTATGGCAAAAATCCACTTTTTAAGGCTGTCTCCCCCTGAACCTTGAGAATTCTGGTCTTCTTTTTTCAAGGAATGCATCTCTTCCTTCCTGTGCCTCATCAGTCATGTAAAAGAGCATGGTTGAAAGTCCGGCTAATTGTTGAAGTCCTGCTTGACCATCGCAGTCAGCATTTAGGGCAGCCTTAAGGCAGGCAATTGCTGTTGGAGAATTAGCAAGTATTTCTTTAGCCCATTTTACTGTTTCTTCTTCTAACTTCTCCAAAGGGACTACAGCATTTACAAGTCCCATCTCTAATGCTTCCTTTGCAGTGTATTGTCTACACAAGAACCATATCTCACGCGCTTTTTTCTGTCCAACTATCCTTGCCAAATAAGATGCACCAAAGCCTCCATCAAAAGAACCCACTTTTGGGCCTGTTTGTCCAAATATGGCATTATCCGCAGCTATTGTCAGGTCACATACCACCTGAAGCACATTTCCCCCTCCAATGGCATATCCTGCTACCATGGCAATAACAGGTTTGGGACATCTCCTGATCTGGATTTGCAAGTCCAAGACATTAAGCCTGCTTACCCCTTCTTCATCCACATATCCATGGTCTCCCCTTACTGTCTGATCTCCACCTGTACAAAATGCCTTTTTCCCTTCTCCTGTCAGGATAATCACGCCGATGTCTGGATCTTCCTGAGCATCTTTTAGTGCTTCTGAGATCTCCTTTATAGTAAGAGGCCTAAAGGCATTTAGCTTTTCCTGTCTGTCTATTGCTATCTTTGCTATGCCTTCTGCCTTATAGTAATTTATATCCTTAAAGTTACCCACTTTTTTCCATTCTACAGATCCCATAAACAATCTCCTTTCCTTAACCTGAAAATCTTTTCCTATACTAAAGGAAGTCTTATAATGAATTTTGTGCCTTTACCCGGCTCACTTATGGCTTTTATCTCTCCTTTGTGAGCTTCTATTATTCTATAAGATATAGCAAGTCCAAGCCCTGAGCCAGAATCTCTTGTAGTATAAAAAGGCTCAAATATATGAAGCAATTCCTCCTCACTCATGCCTTTTCCTTCATCTTCTATGGTGATTTCGACCCCATCTGTCAGGTTCTGTGTAGTTACAGTTACTGTGCCTCCATTTTCCATTGCCTGAATAGCATTTGTTATGATATTTATGAAAACCTGCTTTAACTTATCAGGATCACACATAATTTCTCCTATTTCGGGAGACAAATGCGCCACAAATCTATATTTATCTTTTGGGTATATCTCTTTCATCATCTTTAAGACATCATTTATTACAGAGTTTATATCTGAAGGTCTTTTTATAAGCCTGTATTCTTTGGTAAAATCTCCTAAGTTTGCTATTAGTCTCTCTAATCGAGAAACTTCGTCTAAGATCATGTCTATCTTTTTCCGGGACTTTTCATCTGAGATATGTTTTTTTATCTGCTGGGAAAAGCCTCCAATGATCATGAGAGGATTTTTTATCTCATGAGCAACATGTGCTACTGCCTTTCCCACTGCAGCTAATCTTTCTGACTGAAGCAGTTTCCTTTTCATCTGTTTTTGTTCAGATATGTCTCTTATTATGGCAGTAAATGTAATTTCTCCATTTAATTCTGTATATGACAGACTAAGCTCTACGGGAATTTCACTTCCGTCTTTTTTCTTAGCATTAAAGGTTAGGGTTTTTCCAATTATTTTTGGTTTTCTGGTTTCCAAGAGTCTTTTTACATACACAGCATGGTCACCATAGTAGGAAGGTATAAGTATATTCAAGTCTTTTCCTATTATCTCCTCTTTCTTATAACCAAATATCCTTTCAGCAGCGTTGTTAAAAAGAATAATTTTATGATTACTGTCTATACTCAAGATAGCGTCTGTTGCAGTATCAAGGATCACTTTGAATTTTTCTTCTGCAGATCTGATCTTATTTATGAGATGGTGGTATCCTGTAGGCTCGGTCAAGATCAGGCCATAGAAACCTTGACCTAAAGGATATACCTCTATAAGAACATCTTTTTCTTCATTTAATTTATGGATAACTCTTATATGCTTGCCAGTACTTATGGATTTTGCTAAAGGACATGTTACATCTGATGACCCACTACAATGAGATTTTTTATTATAAATAATCTCATAACACTTTTTTCCAATTACCTTATCTTGACCATACTCATCTATGAAATTCTTGTTTGCATAATGGATGATCATATTCTGGTTTACTATAGCTATCCTGTAGTCCAGAACATCCAGAATCTTTTTTAAAAGCTCTTTTTTTATCTCTTTCATTATCTCTTATGCCCTTGGGTGACATCTATTATATACCTCTTTTAAATAACTTCTGTCTATATGAGTATAAATTTGAGTGGTTGATATATCTGAGTGACCAAGCATCATCTGTACAGATCTGAGATCAGCTCCATTCTTAAGGAGATGGGTAGCAAAAGAATGTCTGATTATATGGGGGGTTATTCTCTTCTTTATCCCAGCTTTTTTTGCATAAGACTTTAGCATCTTCCAGAACCCCTGTCTGCTGAAAGGCTTGCCCCTGTTATTTAGAAACAGGTAAGGAGATCCTTTCTTTTTGTCAAATTTACTTCTTGCTTTGTTTATATATTCTTTCAGCACACTTACAGCTTTTTCACCAATTGGCACAAATCTTTCTTTGGACCCCTTGCCTTTTACTTTTATATATCCTACACTTAAATCTACATCACTTATTCTTAGATGAACAAGCTCAGAAACTCTTACTCCTGTGGCATAAAGTAGCTCTATCATTGCTTTATCCCTTATCCCTATTGGGGTAGAATCAGAGGGCTGATTTAAAAGAAGCTCTATTTCATGCTCATTCAGGATTCCCGGAAGTGTCTTTGAAACCTTAGGCACTTCCAAAAAGCGAGCAGGATTTTCTTCTATCACTCCTTCCAGGACCAAAAATTTAAAGAAGGTCCTTATAGCAGATATATTTCTGGCAAGGCTTCTTCTGGAAAGCCTTTTACTCAGATAAGCTATGTAATTGGACAGAAGATGAATGTTTATTTTTTGGCATGGAATACCTTCTTTTTCTATAAAGTCTATAAGTCCTCTCAGATCTCTACCATATGCTTCTATAGTATTTTCAGAAACCCCTCTTTCTATTCGCATATAGTTTAAAAATTGATCTATTAAATCACTCATATTATTCGTTTGTAATAACTTCACTTCCATCCTCCTTTATTAATATCATTTCTTCCAACCTGACCCCACCCTTATTTGGAATATATATTCCAGGCTCTATAGTTATCACCATGCCAGGTTTAAGAACAGTCGAGGAAGTCTTTGAGATCCTTGGGGCTTCATGGACTGAAAGTCCTACACCATGACCAAGTCCATGAGTAAAATAGTTGCCATAACCAGCACCTTCTATTTCTTTTCTTGCTATGCTATCCAGCTCACTTGCTTTCATCCCTGCTTTTGCCTTATCAATTGCCTTTTTCTGTGCCTCTTTCACGAGGGAGTAAATCTTTTCTAATTCAGGCTCTACTTTACCTATAAAAAATGTTCTTGTTATATCCGAACAATATCCGTCTACCTTAACTCCAATGTCCACGATAACAGGCTCATTGTTATCTATTCTCTTAAAAGTCGGAATTGCATGAGGAAGTGCGCTGTTTGAACCAGAGGCTACAATAGGAGGAAAAGCCAGATATTCTGCTCCATATTTAAATGCAAGTTCATATACCTTAAAGCACAGCTCCTTCTCTGTAATACCTATTTTTATATCTCCTTTTAGCTCTTCCATTATGCATAAGATCATATCAGCAGATTTTCTTAGAGCTTCTATCTCATATTGGTCTTTTACCTGCCTCATTTCCTCTACGATTCCAGAAATAGGGATCAACTCAATCTCGTAACCCATACTTTTAAATTTCTCTTTTATTTCTACATAAGTCCCATAAGTAACATATTCCTTTTCAAAGCCCAGCCTTTTGATTTCAAAGTCCATTACTGTCTTACAAAAGTCTTTTATCTGGTCATTCTTGAGTATCCTGAGCTCAAAGTCCGGCACAGTTTCCTTTGCTTCCAATTCATATCTGGGATCTGTTAAAAAAACAGCAAATTTTTCTCCTATCAGAAGAGAGCCAGCAGATTCGGTTATAAGAGTATCCTGAGCTCTAAATCCAGAAAGATACCTTCTGTTTTCAGGACTCTTGATCCAAACAGAACTTACCCCTTCGTTTGGAAAAAAAGACCTCAAGCGTGCTATCCTCTCCCAAAATATACTCCTATCCATCAGATAGCGCCTTCGAGCTTTGTATTTTTTATTATATTTTACCTTATATGCTATAATAATCAAAAATTCAAGCTCTCATCTGAACTATCAGTCAGCCATTTGTTTGTTGACAATAAAATTGTATGGAAATTTCCTAAAGGAGTATTTTTAACCAGTATTGGTATTACAGGTCGAAAAATTAGGAAGTGACCCCAATTTTTGGACATGATATAAAAAATATGCATTTTGTTTTTGAAAGGTTGTATTATGAACAAAAAATAGCTAATTTGCTGTCTAAATATTGGAGAGCACTTTAGCGAATAAAATAAAGGAGGATTTTTATGGCAACAATTAAAAGAGCTATTGTAAGTGTTACTGATAAAACAGGTATAGTGGAATTTTGCAGAGAACTTGTCTCTTTTGGGGTAGAGATTATATCTACTGGAGGAACTGCAAAGCTCCTGTGGAAAAATGGCATATCTGTGGTGGATATTTCTGAATATACCGGTTTTCCAGAGATAATGGATGGAAGGGTCAAAACACTTCATCCAAAGGTGCACGGTGGCATCCTTGCTCTGAGAGACAATAAATCCCACATAGAAGTGATGGAAAAGTTTGAGATCCAGCCCATAGACATGGTAGTAGTGAATCTGTATCAGTTTGAGAAGACCATAGAAAAGGAAGGGGTAAGTCTGGAAGAGGCTGTTGAAAATATAGACATTGGTGGCCCTACTATGCTCAGGGCAGCCGCGAAGAATTTTAAATATGTTACTGTAATTACAGATCCTGCAGACTATGAACTGGTGCTTCAGGAGATTAGAGAAAATAATGGAGAAACCACATTAAAGACAAGGTTTATGCTTGCCGTGAAGGTGTTTGAACTTACCTCTAAGTATGATAAAGCTATAGTAGATTATCTGAAAAGTGTGTCCATTTCTTGACCTGAATAGATTCACAGTGCTATAAGGACACAGCAAAATGAGCAATATGGTTAATATAGACAGAGGACTTGTTGTAAGGCATAAGATAATAAACCTTATACACTCTCTTTTACTCCTATGCGGGATGGTTTTGTTGCTCTCTCTGCTTGGCTGGTCTATTGGTGGGGAGCAAGGAGTTAAGTGGACTATATTTATGGGAGTTTTGATGCTTTTTTTTGCTCCAAGGATCTCCCCTTCTCTTATACTGTTCTTGTATGGTGCAAGGCCTCTTTCCCCAGATGAAGTGCCTGCCCTTTATACTATACTAAAGGAACTATGCAAAAGAGCTGGATTAAAATATGTACCTCGACTTTATTACATCCCCACAGATGTTCCAAATGCATTTACAACAGGGAAAAAGGATAATGCCGTGATTACTGTAACTGCTGGACTCCTTAATTCCTTGAGCCTAAGAGAGATTACAGGTGTGTTGGCTCATGAAGTAAGCCATATATGGCACAATGATCTATGGATAATGAATCTTTCAGATGTGATAAGCAGACTTACCTTTATATTTTCTATCACAGGGCAGTTCCTTTTATTGTTGAATCTTCCTTTTATCTTATTTACCAATTACAAAATACCCTGGCTCCCTGTTTTCATACTTATATTTGCTCCTACTATAAGCATGTTGCTTCAGCTTGCCCTTTCAAGAACAAGGGAATTTGATGCAGACCTTGGCGCAGCAATACTTACCGGAGACCCAGAAGGTCTTGCAATGGCCTTAGAAAAAATGGAAAGATACCAGAGTGGTCTTCTTTCAAGAATATTTTTCCCTGGTTATAAAGATCCTCATCCATCTCTTCTAAGAACACACCCGAGCACAGAGGAAAGGATAAAAAGACTCATGTCCTTGGTAAAGGAAAGGCATCTTTATGAGCCTTTGTACAATCTAACAGAATACTTTGTGCCTGACTATCTAACCAGTGCTGGAAGAAGACCGAGATGGAGAATAGGAGGGCTCTGGTATTAACCCATCCAAGCAAGACATCTGGAAAATATTTGACAGGATAGCCAGATATTATGATCTTATAAACCGCATCCTCTCTTTTGGTATAGACAATGGCTGGAGAATGAGGATGGCGGGATTTGTCAAAGATAGGGATTCAGTGCTGGACATAGCCACTGGCACAGCAGATGTGCTTGTGTCTGTCCTAAAAAAAAGAAAAATAAAGATGGCGGTTGGTGTGGACAGATCCTGGAACATGTTGAGGATAGGAAAAAGCAAGATAAAAGACAAAAGGGTATCTTTTGTCATTGCAGATGGAATGAAGCTTTCTTTCAAAGCAGAAAGCTTTGACTCAGTTACAATAGCATTTGGCATAAGAAATATGTCTGATCCTGAGCTTTGCCTACAGGAGATTTTGAGAGTATTGAAAAGCGGTGGCAGGGCAATTATTCTAGAGTTTTCTATTCCAAAAAATCCGATTATAAAAGCCATATACATGTTTTATCTAAGGCATGTGCTTCCTTTCTTAGGAAAGACGATCTCTGGAGATCATTATGCTTACAGATACCTTAACAAGACAATAGAGACATTTCCGTGTGGAAGCGACTTTCTGAATCTCATGAAAAAGGCTGGCTTTTCCAAGACATCCCTTTTTCCTCAAACTTTTGGCATATGCACCATATATGTTGGAAAAAAATGAACTTAGAAGATGCAAAGAGAAAAATAAAAGAAGAGCTATATAAGCTCAGACATGAGAGCCGTGAAGGTATAATCAGAATAGCGTTTGAGATTGAGCCCTGTGATCCTCTTCTCTGGCTTAGATCTCAGGACTTTCAAAAATGTATATACTGGAAGAGCAGAGACTCTGATTTTATCTGCGCTGGCATAGAAGAAGCAATCTTTATAAGAGAAAAAAAATCTTTCAAATACAGAGATATATTTTCTAAGATAAGAAAATTTCTAAGCACAGTCTATCCAGAGATAAGATTTTATGGTGGAATGCGGTTTCCTATAAAAAATATTGATAGCGAATGGAGAGATTTTGGTAGTCTTTATTTTTTTGTGCCCTTGTTTGAGCTGATAAATAAAGGTTTAAAAAGCTATTTTGTGTGCAATGTGAAGACTCCAATAAAGGATGTGGAAGCGATTTTAAAGAAACTTGATTCTATAAAGACATGTCTTGATTCAAGAAAACCTCTAACTTCTATAAATTACACTGGTAGAGAAGACATTCCTGACAAAGAGCAGTGGAAAAAAAAGTTAAAAGAGGCAATTGAACAGATAAGAAAAAATGAGATTATTAAAGTGGTTCTGGCAAGAAGAAGCTCATTTAAATTAAAAAAACCTTTTGATCCATTTTTATTGCTTGCAGATCCTAAGTATAAGGGAGAAAGAGCATATCATTTTTTAATAAAGCCTTCCTCTCATGCCATGTTCCTGAGTATGAGTCCAGAAAGAATATTCCTCAGAAAAGCAGATAATTTGGAGGCAGAGGCAGTGGCAGGAACACGGAAAAGAGGCGTTACTGAGCAGGAGGATGAGGTACTTTCCTTAGAGCTAAAGAAAAGTAGAAAGGAACTTACTGAACACAGATTAGTGAGCGAGCTTTTAAGAAAAAAGCTTGCATCTATTTGCACTACATTTCAGGTGAAAGAAAAAGAAACCATTTTAAAACTGAGCTATATGCAGCACCTTTACACCAGTTTTTCAGGAAAACTTAAAAGAGGAGTTTCTGATTCAGATATAATCTCTCTTCTTTATCCAAATCCTGCAATTGCGGGTTATCCTGTAAAATATGCTCTAAGGAAGATAGAAGAGATGGAGGAATTTGACAGGGGATGGTATTCTGGTCCCTTTGGCTGGGTTGCACAGGACTGTGCGGAATTTGTTGTATCTATTCGGTCTGGTCTTTTTGTGAAAGATACCCTTTATTTATACTCAGGAGCAGGGATTGTTTCTGAGTCAGATCCAGAAATGGAATGGGAAGAGCTTAACTACAAGATACAGAATTTCACATCTTTCTTAAGCTATGACAGTTCCAGTTGTTGAGCCAGAAAATCTGAATATGCTCTGGGCTTCCATTATTGTGGAAGAACTCGTAAGAAATGGAATAGACTACTTTTGTATATCCCCTGGCTCCAGATCTTCTCCTTTGACCATTTCAGTGGCCAAAAACAAAAAAGCAAGGCTTATGATGTGCTATGATGAAAGAGGAGCTGCATTTCATGCGCTTGGTTTTGCTCGTGCTACCCACAGGCCAGCTGTTGTTATAACCACTTCAGGAACAGCAGTGGCAAATTGTTTTCCTGCAGTTGTGGAGGCATCTATGGAGTGTGTGCCAATGATCCTGCTAACTGCTGACAGGCCTCCTGAACTTCAGGATACAAAGGCAAATCAGACCATAGATCAGAGTCACATATTCGGCAGATATGTCAGGTATTTTTTTAATCTTCCATGTCCTGAAACAGATATTTCTCCGCGTGTTCCTCTGACCACAGTGGATCAGGCAGTATTCAGGGCTGTTTCTCAACCAGAAGGCCCTGTTCACATAAACTGTATGTTCAGGGAGCCTCTTTCTCCAGAAAAAAGGAACATTCCAGAAAGATATACAGATTCTCTTAAAAGCTGGTCCAAAAGGAACACTTCATATACAGAATACAAGATTCCCACAATTTCAATTTCTAAAGCAGAGGCAAAAGAGATCTGTCAGATCATGAATATTGCAGAAAATGGACTTATAATAGCAGGAAGCATAGATATTGGTAAAAGAGATTCTGTCTTAAAACTTATTAATAAGGCTAAATGGCCAGTTTTTTCAGATATAAGGTCTCATCTGCCCTGTTTTTTTAGTAAGAATATTGTGCCGTTTTTTCCTCTTTTTCTGAGCGCTACGCTTCCAGATGTATCCTTTGATGTGGTCCTGCATATAGGAGGAACACTTGTTTCAAAGCACATGATGCTGCTTTTGGAGGAAAAGAGCCCTGATCACTATATTGTTGTAAAAGAGGATCCATTCCGTCAGGATATGAATCATATAAGCACCGTGTATGTTCAAACAGATATAGAAAAATTCTGCGAGACAGCACTTCTCTATTTGAACACAAAAAAGAGTAGCTCTTTTGATATGCTTATGAAGATCTCTTCAGAAATAAAAGATCTTTTATGCCCACTTCTCAAAAAAAATGAACTGAATGAGGCCTCCTTGGCATACTGGATCTCTCAAATAATTCCTGAAAATAGCGCCCTTTTTCTTTCAAACAGTATGCCCATAAGGGATATGGATATGTATTCAGATTTTAGGAGCAATATAATGATAGGTGCTAACAGGGGAGCAAGTGGCATAGATGGAATTATTGCTACTGCTACAGGATTTGCAGTAGGAGCCGAAAGAATTACCACCTTAGTTATTGGAGATCTTGCCTTTATCCATGATCTGAACTCATTGTTTTTATTAAAAAAAATAGATGTGCCTCTGATTTTGATTCTTATAAACAATAACGGAGGAAGTATATTCTCGTTTTTACCAATCTCTGATTTTTCAGAGCTCTGTGAACAATACTTTGTAGTACCCCATAATATTTCATCCTTTAGAGAACTGATTTCTTTCTTTAATATCCCTTATTTTTATGTATCAAACAGGAAAGAATTCATAAATACCTATAAGCAATGCGTGAATAGCTCTGGATCAGCAGTTATAGAAGTAGCAGTAAACAGGGAAAAAAATCTTTCCTTTCACAGATTTGTTCAAACAAAGATAAATAAGCTTGTATGCTCCAACAAATTTCCATAGCTTCTGCTCTTTTCCCTTACTTCTGACCTTAAGCTTGTATCTGTATCTTCTCAATTGCATTTTAATATTGGTTATATTATTATTTTATCTACTATTCAAGAATATATAAGCCTGTTTAAAAGGATGTTTCGAACAGACGGCTTATAATAATGAATGATACGCCATTCATCCTATAGCTGAAGCTTATGGGCTTTCTGGTGTGTATGAAATAATAAATGCGTCTTGTGATAATAGACAATTACGATTCCTTCACTTATAATCTGTTTCAGCTTTTTTCTGTGTTTGACATTGAAGTTACAGTTATCAGAAATGATGCTATCTTAGTAGATAAGCTGGAGAGACTTGCATTTGACAGAATATGTATATCTCCTGGGCCAAAGGCGCCAAAAGACTCTGGTATCAGCATGGAGGTAGTGAAAAGATTCTACAGAAATGTTCCAATACTTGGAGTATGTCTTGGGATGCAAGTGATAAATGAGGTATTTGGTGGGAAAACAGATCTTGCTCCTTATCCTATACATGGCAAAAAAGATCTTGTCTTTCACACAGGAAAGAGGATATTTAAAGGAATTCCATCCCCTTTTTTTGCAGCCAGATATCATTCTCTTCAATGCAGTCCTATTGCTCCAGATTTTGAGGTTCTTGCAAAAAGTAGTGATGATGTGATAATGGGAATAGCTCATCCTGAGTTTCCTGTATTTGGGGTGCAGTTCCATCCAGAGTCCTTTATGTCAGAATATGGAAAAGAGATAATAAAAAACTTCCTTGAGCTAAAAAATGAAAGACTTTTTCATTAAAGTAGCACCTTATATCAAGAATCCCTTTTCTGTTCTGCTCATGAGTGGAGAGGAGACAGATTGCTCCAGATACTGTATTGCTGGATGGGATCCTCTGCTTGTTGTTTCTTCAAAGGGAAATCAGGCACAGATATGGAACACAAAAGAGAATACTATTCAGAAGTTTACTTCTTCTGATGCCCTGCTTTTTATTGATAAAATAATAGATAAGATTTCGAAAAAAATCCCTTATAGAGAAAATCCTTTTGTGGGTGGATTTATGGGATATATTTCTTATGAATTTAAAAATGTTATAGAACCACATCTTCCTCAAAATGCAAAGGATGATCTTGGTTTACCTGATCTTTTCTTTGTCTTTCCTTCTAAGGTAGCTGTGTTTGATAAAAAAAAACTGAACTAAGGTGCTACAGGTGGGAAGACCTTTTTTCTGTAAGGAAACTTCCTCTTGAAGAACTGGATACAACAAAAGATTATAAATTAAAAAACTACATCTTTGGTCATATAAAGAGCAACTTCTCCAGAGAAAGGTATATAGAGGCTATAAAAACAATAAGAGAATACATAAGAAAAGGAGATGTATATCAGGTAAATATGTCCCAAAGGTTCTGTGCAGACTTTAGAGGTAATGCACTTACTCTTTTTTTTAGACTTTTTTGCCTGAGACCAGCCCCTTTTTATGCATACATAAATGCCGAGGATCACTTCATAGTGTGCACATCTATGGAAAGATTTCTTTTCAGTGATGGCAAAATAATAGAAACAAGACCAATAAAAGGAACAAGGCCAAGGGGAAAAAACCTGCAAGAGGATCTGCTTTACAAGAAAGATCTTCTCACAAATCCAAAGGATGATGCAGAGCTTTCCATGATAGTGGATCTGCTCAGAAATGATCTTGGAAAGATCTGTGTTCCAGGCACAGTAAAGGTAAAAGAGCATAAAAGGATCGAGACATATGCATATGTGCATCACTTAGTTTCTATTGTAGAGGGAAGGCTTATTCCATATACAGATACATTCAGCAAGATAATAAATGCAACCTTTCCTGGCGGATCCATTACCGGATGTCCTAAGATAAGGGCAATGGAGATAATTGATGAACTTGAGCCAAATGTAAGACATGTATATACTGGTTCTATCGGATACCTTGGGGTGCATAGAAAGATGGATCTAAATATAGCAATCAGGACCCTGATAATAAAAGATAAAATGAGTTATTATGGTGCTGGTGGTGGAATAGTATATGACTCTGACCCAGAAGCAGAATATGAAGAAACAATAAATAAAGCAGAGGTATTTTTTAAGGCAGCAGAAGGGTAGGAAATGCAGGAAGAATATGTTTTCATAAATGGAGAATTTGTCCCATTAAAGGATGCACGGATTTCTGTGACAGATAGGGGTTTGCTTTATGGAGACGGTTTTTTTACTACAATGAGGGCAGAGAAGGGAAATGTATTCTTTTTAAAGGAACATTTGACCAGACTAAAAAGCTCTTGTGATGCTTTTAAGATCAGATTTCCAGAACAGTTATATGATCATTCGTTGTTTAAAAGGCTCTTGCAATTAAACAGCCTCTTAAACAAGATTGCAGCAGTAAAGATCCTTATAACAAGGGGAGCCAAGCAAGAGCTTGGCCTTCCATATGGAGATGATCCTACATACATAGTTTTTGCAAGAGAATATCATCCGCCATTAGAGGCGTATAAAAAAGGATGGAAGCTTGTTAGCTTCTGCTTTCTGAGATCCTCTCCTATATCCTCCTATAAGAGCCTGAATTACCTGTATAACATGTGGGCAAGAGAATATGCTATACAGAAGGGTGCTGATGAAGCAATTCTCATAGGAGCTGATGGTTATGTTAAGGAGACCTCCGTAGGAACAATTCTGTTTCAGAAAAATGGGAGATGGTTTACTCCTGAAGGAGATGATCTGCTTCCCAGTATTACCTTAAAGATGATTTCTAAGATCTGGGAAAAAAGAGGAATAACCATAGAAAGAAAAAAAACAAAACCAGAAGATCTTGTTCAAGCTGATCAGGTGTTGATTTCAAACTCACTTGTAGGAGTGATACCTGTAAGAGAAATAGATGATTATATTATTTCAAAGGTTGATCAGGAGTTTGCTTCTCAGTGCAGAATGTGGCTCTGGCAATAACAAAAATATTATCAGCATTTTCCTTGACACTATAGGCCATATACCCTAAATTTTTATTGCCATGAAGGGATCAGTGCATTTAAAGAGAATCCGGAATATAGGGATGATTGCCCATATTGATGCGGGAAAAACTACCGTAACAGAGCGTATTCTTTACTACACAGGTAGAGTGCATAAGATAGGAGAGGTGCATGATGGTGAAGCTACTATGGACTGGATGCTGGAAGAAAAAGAAAGAGGAATCACTATCACCTCTGCCTGCACCACTTGTCAGTGGAAAGGGCACAGCATTAACATCATAGATACTCCTGGTCATGTGGACTTTACCGTAGAGGTAGAAAGGGCATTAAGGGTGCTGGATGGAGCAATAGGAATATTCTGTGCAGTGGGCGGAGTTGAACCTCAGTCAGAAACAGTCTGGCATCAGGCTGATAGGTATAAAGTGCCAAAAATAGCTTTTGTTAACAAGATGGACAGGATCGGTGCTGATTTTTATGAGGTAGTAGAGCAGATAAAAAATAAGCTTGGTGCGGTTCCGCTTGTTCTTCAAATACCATGGGGTTCAGAAAGTGAATTTAAGGGTGTGATAGACCTGATAAAAGAAAAGGTAATAGTATGGGATGAAGAATCCTTAGGAGAGAGGTTTGAAGAGATCTCTGTTCCAGATGAAATGCTGGACATGGTAGAGGAGTACAAAGAACTGATGCTTGAGACCATATCCGAGTCAGATGATGAGATAATGGAGAAGTATCTTAGTGATGAAGAAATAGATGAAAAGACCTTAAAAAAAGCTATAAGAAGAGCAACCATAGGATTAAAACTTGTTCCTGTTTTTTGTGGGGCTGCACTCAGAAACAAAGGGATACAGCCTTTGTTGGATGCAATTGTAGAGTATCTTCCATCTCCACTGGATATACCTCCTGTAAAAGGCCAAGTTCCAGGAACTGACAGGGAGGAGGAAAGACCTCCAGATCCAAAGGCTCCTTTAACTGCCCTTGCCTTTAAGATTGCCATAGATGGCGGCAGGAAGATCACCTATCTGAGGATATATTCTGGTACATTAAAGCCAGGTGATAGCGTGTACAATCCCAGAAAAGGGGTAACAGAGAAAATAGCGCGCTTAATCAGAATGCATGCCAATAGAAAAGAAAGAATTGATTATTCACAGGCAGGCGACATTGTGGCTGCAATGGGACTTAAGAATACTACCACTGGAGATACCCTTTGTCTAAAAGATAGTCCCATACTGCTTGAGCCTATTGAAACAGAAGAACCTGTTATAACCATTGCTGTGGAACCAAAAAGGGTGCAGGACCATGATAAGCTTATTGAGGTATTGAATAAACTGAGTGATGAAGATCCAACACTTAAGTATAAGATAGATGAAGATACAGGTCAAATAGTACTGTCTGGCATGGGAGAACTTCACTTAGAAGTGGTTGTGCACAGAATAAAAAGGGAATTTTCTTTGGAGGTAAATCAAGGTAAACCTCAGGTTGTATATAGAGAGACTATAACAAAGACGATCCAGCATGAGGAAATATATGAGGTGGAGATTGGAGGACAGCAACATTTTGCTGGTATAAAAATAGAAGTGTCTCCTATGGAAAGAGGTGCTGGAAATAGATTCGTGGATAAGTGTGAAAACCCGGCTCTTACAGAAGAAATGCTCAATGCCATAAAAGAAGGTATCTTGGAGGCTCAGACAAGTGGGCCTGTTATGGGCTATCCTATTACAGATGTTCAAACAGCACTTCTGGATGTGAAGATAAAGGATCCAAATGACCTGATGGCATTTAAGATAGCAGCAAGTCTTGCTTTTAAGAATGCTGTAGAAAAGGCAGATCCTATTCTGCTTGAGCCGATAATGAGACTTGAGGTAACTGTACCAGAAGAATTTGTTGGAGATGTGATTGCAGAGCTGAATACGAGAAAGGGAAGGGTGGAACAGATAGAAAAAAGAGGTCCTGTTCAGGTGATAAAAGGATGGGCTCCTCTTTCAAAGATGTTTGGATATTCTACATCCCTGAGATCTGTTTCTCAAGGCAGAGGCACATTTATAATGCAATTTAGCCATTATGATAAGGTGGAGTGAAAAAATGGATGAGTGTGTCTTCTGTAAGATAGCAAAAAAAGAGATACCCGCAGATGTTATCTATGAGTCAGAGGATATAATTGCCTTTAAGGACATAAAGCCAAAAGCACCACATCATATCTTGATTATACCAAAGAAGCATATTCCTACCTTAGATGATATAACAGATGAGGATTATTCCCTGATAGGCAGGATGTTTCTTGTTGCCAGAGACATAGCCAGATCCATAGGAATAAGCGAAAAGGGGTACAGGACTGTATTTAACTGCAAGTCTGATGGTGGTCAGGAGGTCTATCACTTGCATTTGCATCTCTTAGGTGGCAGGAAAATGCACTGGCCTCCAGGATAATCTTATTATGAAAGTGCTTGTTTACGCAGCAGGTGCTGTTGGTTTAGGTATTGCAAGCTGTCTTATAAAGGCAGGCGCAGAGGTTGATATAATAGCCAGAAAGAATACAGTATCAGCACTGAAAGAAAATGGACTCTTTCGTACTGGAATATTTGGAGAATTCAAGGCTTCTCCCAAGCTTTTTGGTGCATATGAATCTTTAAATGAGCTTTGTTCAAAAGACTATGATTTTATTCTGGTCTGCTGTAAGTCTTTTGATACCCTAAGTTCTGCCAAAGATCTCTATTCCATTTTTGCTGAAAAAAGGCCTGTTATTGTGCTTTTTCAAAATGGATGGGGAAATGCAGAGATTTTTAGCAGATTTTTCCAAAAAGACCTTATATACAATGCCAGGGTAATCACAGGGTTTGAAAGAAACAAACCAAATGAGGTGATAATAACCGTACACGCAGATGATATACGTATTGGAAGTATTTTTGGAGCTGATTTGTCCAATATAGAGGATTTGTGCACTCTTATAAGCATGGGCGGGATCCCCTGTGTTTTAAGTCCTCATATAGAAAAGGATCTCTGGGCAAAAATGCTTTATAACTGTCTTCTTAATCCTTTAAGTGCTATTTTGAAGGTTCCATATGGCAGGCTGGCTGAAGATAAGCATACCTGTGAGATAATGAATAAGATAGCAGAAGAGATATTTCTGGTTATGAAAGAGGCAGGTTATAGCACCTATTGGGATTCAGCAGAAGAATATTTAGAAGTGTTTTATAAAAAGCTCATTCCACCTACCTCAGCACATAGGTCTTCCACATTACAGGATATTGAGAAGGGAAAGAAAACCGAGATAGATAGTCTTACAGGACAGGTAATAAAGATTGCAGAAGCCTTTGATGTTGATGTGCCTTATAACAAGACTGTCTTTAATATGGTAAAATTCTTGGAAAGACAAAGGGGCGCCTCCTGAAAAGCGCCCCTTATTGTTTACCTGTTTGCCTTTCTTATTCCAAGAATATGCTGAGCCACAATCATCTTGCAGATGTTTGCAGATCCTTCCACCATAAAGTAGGTAGGAGCATCTCTAAAGAATCTTGCTACTGGATACTCTGTGGAATATCCATATGCCCCCAGTATTCTCATAGCAGTTAATGCTGCTTTCATTGCAACCTCACCTGACAGATACTTGGCCTGTGCCACTTCAAAGCCATTGTTCAGTTGTCCTTGTTCCTTCTGCCATGCTGCTTTATATACCATGAGCCTTGCTGCATCTATTTCACATGAAAGCTGAGCAAGTAGGTCCTGATTCATCTGGAAATGTCCTACTGGCTTTCCAAACTGCTCTCTTTCCATGGCATATTTTACAGCAGTATCTAAGCATGCCTGAGCAACTCCTACTCCACGGGCTGCTGCTTGAAGTCTTGTCTGATTAAGGGAGCTGAACAATATCCTGGCACCATCTCCGGGTTTTCCAAGTATGTTTTCTTTTGGCACCTTTGTGTCTTCAAGTATTATTTCTCCTGTGGGAGATGATCTGGATCCAAGTTTATCTAAGTCAGTTACAGTAACACCATTGAAGTTCTTGGGCTCAATTACAAATGCAGAAAGGCCTTTTCCTTTTGCTTCTCTGTCTGTATATGCATAGAATATAAGCACATCAGCTATGGGTGCATTTGAAATCCATGTCTTTGTGCCATTCAACAGCCAGTAATCACCTTTGTCTTCTGCTGTGGACTTCATGGACATAACATCAGATCCTGCGTTTGGTTCTGTAATGCCAAATCCACCTAAGTATTCTGCTGATACAAGCTTTGGAATGTATTTCTTTTTTAGTTCCTCACTTCCATATCTGTAGATGGTATAAGCGCAACCTACCAGCTCCATATTGAACTGAACACCTATTGAACTGGATGCATAAGAGATTTCTTCAGAAAGTATAGCAGTAGCAAGCCATCCCATATTGTTTCCACCGTACTCTTCAGGAATAAGTGTGCCAAAGAATCCCAACTCTCCCATGGGCTTTATTACTTCTTCATAAGGAAAATAGTGTTCCTCATCCCATTTGTCTGCATAAGGGGCAATCTTTTCTTGTGCAAATTGTTTCGCAGTATCTCTTAACATCTGTAGCTCTTCACTTAAGGCAAAATCCATAACTTCCCTCCTTGTTTTGATCTTTTTTATTGCTGTCTCTTATAAAAAAAAGAATTACAATTGGCAAGATTAAATTGAGGCTGTTCAAAAAATATTACCATTACAGAAATCCACGCTAGAAAGCCTATAAGCTTCAGTTATGGGATGAATGGCGTATCATTCATTATAAATAATCCGCCTGTTCGAAAAATCCTTTTAAATAGGCTTATATATTCTTGAATAGTAGATAGAATAGTAATATAACTCAAGTTGCCACCTTTTTTACAAGTTGTTGAATGTTAAAGCTCAGAACAAATAAAGTAAGTTTCAGTAGAAAACCATGTAGAGTTACAGCATAAATCTTTTTTGGAAATAATCCATTAAGACATGAACCTATTGTTTCTATAAATTTTCTACTCGCTTTTGCAATAAATTGTTTAAATGGATCAAATCTTTTTGAATTCTTTTTTCTTATTGGCATTAAGTTTATTTTTTCTACTTCTTTAAGCAAGTCTTCAATTTCATAATCTACATATCCTCTTCTTTTACAAATCCAACAGGTATAGCTTTAAATATTTGTGTAATTTGCCAAAATATCACATCCATTTCTTTTTTTTAATTTGTTTAATCT
>Ga0256842_1001296_pt1 | contig 20435 bp, 16 predicted proteins | sample 4559240metaG_FD_185973 | JGI IMG/M metagenome (GOLD analysis project Ga0256842, IMG submission 185973) | Hydrothermal vent microbial communities from Guaymas Basin, Mexico - 4559-240 | ecosystem: Environmental > Aquatic > Marine > Hydrothermal vents | place: Mexico: Guaymas Basin | collected... | reverse complement strand
TTCGTTATAAAAATAATCCTTAGAACATACAACACAATGCGCTTTTACATCAACCTTTTCAATTTCAAAAACGGTATCTTTTATAATCTCTTCCTCGTTTCTTAAAGCATCAAGAGCAAATAAAAGGGCATCTACCATAACTCCACTCATTATACCTATTCTAAGTTTAACTCTCGTTATTGATGATAGATTATTTTCTTTTTCTATATCATAAAGTGATTCTACGATAGATTGAGCTATTGACCCCTCATGCATAACTTCCACCAAGTTTTTTAATCTCTTGAAGCACAACTCTGCTAACAGGCTCTATTCTTTCATTCATAAAATCACTAAGGTTTTCCGTAAGCTGATTTGGACACATATGCAAAGGTACTACCCCTACAACCTCGGCATTCGGATTCTCGCCCATAAATTCGATGCGTGAAAGCACATCTCCCAAGCCAATTTCATGGATTGATGACACAAATGTTATATTAGGTGGCAATTCTTTTACATTAAATTTATAAACAGTACCCGGCTTATCAGAAGATTTTATAGCATCTATAAAAATAAGATTCTTATAACTTAAAAAATACTCAATAAGCTGAAACCCTATTGTCCCGCCGTCAATTATATCTACATTATCACCAAATTCATAATGCTTCTTCAAAAAGCGAATTAGATGAATCCCAAAACCTTCATCCTGAAGTAAAAGATTCCCCAAACCTATAACTGCAATATCTTTTTTCATTTCTTTTCGTATTTATATCCGCTAAACATAGATGCTGAAGAACCGTTCTTTTCTCCTGATTCATGCGCTATAACCATATAAATATGAGCTATAAAAAATATTATAAAAAACCATGTTAAGATATGATGAGTAATTCTAATGTTAGCATAACCCCCAAATGATGTTATCATAGGAAAAAATATTTTCTGAACAATTGACACACTTCTTATTGAATTGTCATTCATTGTATACAAAATTATGCCTGTTAAAATTTGCAAAACTGATACGAGCATAAAAGCAAGATAAGCAAGCGATTGAACAGGATTGTACTTACTTTTTAAACCTTTAATTCCGTAGGGTTTAAAGGTTAAATAATTTTTCAAAGTTGATATCATCTCTTTTATATTAAACCATCTAAACATAAACTCCTTCCAGTCCGCATCAACACGGGAAAAGAACGCAAGGTAAAATCTTAATATAATGGCAAATATAAAAATATAAGCAGATATGAAGTGAATAAGTCTAATATTAGCCATTGAAAATGTATTATACGCCTCTTTTGTTCCGGGTATATGCACAAACCAAAATGGGCTCGCTATATAAAATCCGGTAAATGTCAAAACCGCAATAGCTATAAATGTAATCCAATGCAAAAGCCTAATAGCAACTGTCCATTCATATACTTTTTTATATTCAGACATTTTAAACCTCTAATCTAAATTTCTTTAGTTTACCATTATCCACATCTGTCAAATGAACGGCACATGCCATACAAGGGTCAAACGAGTGAATCGTCCTCAATATCTCAAGTGGTTCTTCAGTATTTGGCACAGGAAGATTTATCAAACTCTCCTCATAAGCCCCTCTCCGCCCTTTTTCATCCCTTGGTGACGCATTCCAAGTCGAAGGGACAACAACCTGATAATGTGTAACTTTCTTACCCTTTATTCTAACAAAATGAGCAAGAGAGCCCCTCGGAGCCTCATATAGTGCAACGGATGTATTTGTTTCTTTACTTGGATATTCAAATCTCGTCCATGTTCTCTCATCGCCTTGCTTCATATTAGATACAAGATCTTTTGCCCATTTGTGAGCGCCATACCAAATATATGCTGTCTCAAGAGCCCTTGCGGCAGTCCTTCCAACTGTCGAAAACATTTGATTTATATTTGCATTATGCTTATTTAAATATTGCTCCACAATTTCTCTTATATTGTTGTGGTTAGAAACATAGCCCACAAGAATTCTCGACAAAGGCCCGACTTCCATTACCTTATCTTTATATCTCGGAGCTTTAACCCAACTGTATTTTTCATCCTGCTTTATAGAGCCATCTTCATTTAATCCCGTATATTTCGGGATAGTCTCTTCTTTACCCGGATACAGACCGGCATCAGGACCATCATACCAAGAATGTGCTACACTTTCCGTTATGCCTCCTTCATCAACCTTTTCCACTTTGCTTAAGTCTCTGTCAAAAATAACACCCTGCGGAAGATATCTAAATTCAGCAACCCAATCGTTTGTTTCAGGAAATCCGCCGTAACTTAAAAAATTATTAGAACCACAGCCCCAACCTTCAACAAATTCGTCTTTATAAAAATGCGTTATCAAATCTACATCAGGGAGATAAGCGTGTTGCACAAAATCTCCAACCTCTTCTAATTTGGATAAATACTGTCCTATTCTTTTAGCATCAAGCATATCCATGACACTCGTTATGCCACCTACAACAAGACTCTGAGGATGAGGGTTTTTCGCCCCGTAGATTGCCATCATTTGGGCAAGTGTCACTTGAGTATAAAGGGCATCAAGATAGTGAGATATAATTATTAAATCAGCCTCCGGAGGAAGTTTATAAAGTTTATTACCCATATAAGCGCCTGAGAAAGGACCCAGTTGCCCGCTTGCTACAAATTTTTCAAGTTTTTTCTTAATCTCGGCGTAATGTTCAACCGATGCATTATAGGGTTGTTTTGAAAATTTATGAGCTAATTCATTGGCTTTTTTGGGGTCAGCCTTCAATGCGCCTGCAACATCCGCCCAATCAAGAGAATGCAGAGCATAAAAATGGACTGTATGATCATGCATAAATTCACTTGCATTTATCAAATTTCTTATTAAACGAGCATTGGTAGGTGGCTTTATTCCAAGTGCAATCTCTGCACTCATGGTGTTTGCTTCATAATGAGACCATGTACATACTCCACAAATTCTCTGAACAAGTAGTCCTGCATCTCTGATATCTCTGTCTTTTAATATGGGCTCTATACCCCTCCAAAGAGTACCTGTACTCCATGCATTGTCTACTTTATTATCCTTTACATCAATTTCTATTCTTAAATGTCCTTCAATTCTTGTAATAGGATCTATAATAACATGCTTTTTATCAGCCATTATTTACTCTCCTTCTCATTTGTTTTTGAAGACTTCGCCCTTATTACGCTTCCCGCAGCGTGAATACCTATTGCAGCAGCCGTAACTCCGGCAGCAACCGTTCCTATTTCATCACTCGTAGCCTCTACGCCCTTACCTCCCGGTATTCTTATTCCGGCTTTATCATTAGGCTCTTCAAAAGGCGCCATATTATCCCAAAAATCGGATTCTGAACAACCTATGCAACCGTGACCCGCACCTATTGGCCAGTTTGTTCCCTGATTAAATCTGTATCTTGGACAGTTATTGTATGTTAGAGGGCCTTTGCATCCCATTTTATACAAACACCATCCTTTTTTTGCACCTTCATCTCCCCACTCCTCTACAAATTCGCCTGCATCAAAATGAGCTCTTCTCTCGCAATAATCATGAATCCTCGAACCATAAGCCCAAAGAGGCCTTCTGAACATATCAAGTGGGGGTATCTTATCAAAAAGAAGTATGTGCAAAAGCGTTCCTACCATATTTGTACTGCTTGGAGGACATCCCGGAACATTTACAATCTCAATACCAATAGCATCATGAACACCCTTTGCACCGGTAGGATTCGGACGGGCAGCCTGAACCCCTCCGAAGGCAGAGCATGTTCCAAATGCAAGATTATATTTAGCCTTTGCCGTTATTCTCTTAACTCTACTAAGACCGGTTTCGCCTTTTGAACCTATAGTTAAATATATACCATTATCTTTTGTGGGAATAGCACCCTCAACTACACAGATATATTTACCTTCATATTTTTTAACGGCATTTTCAAGATGTTCTTCCACTCTTTTGCCGGAAGCCATCATTAATGTGTCATGATATGTTAATGATACATGGTCAAAAATTAAAGAAGCGATGCTTGGTTCTTGCGTTCTTAAGAAACTTTCGGTGCAACCCGTACATTCCGCCATATGAAGCCAAATAATCGGCACCCTTTCTTTAATTGCAGCAGCCCGTGCAACTCTTGATTCAAAAGCCGGAGGAAGCATTAAGGCAGCCGTAATAAAAGATGTCCATTTTAAAAAGTCTCTTCTTGAAAAACCAGAAGATTCCAATTTCTTATAAAATTCTTTTTCTGAATCCTTAGAACAAATCTCATCAAGTCTTTTATCAATTTTTTCAATTGATAACTCATTGAAACTATTATCATTTTTTAAAGACATCTATACCTCCATATTCATTTAAATAACTCACCTTTATCAATCTAACTCAATACGATAGGTTTGTCAAAATATTTATATATTATTTGAACTAAGTATGTTTATTATATATTTCTATTAGAAATTTTAATAATTTGGCATACCCTCACGAAAAGACAGATGCTTTACGGCAAGGTTTGGTAGAAGGAATTTTGATAAGGAAAATACTACATTGTTATTCTATCGTTGCACAATGTTTCTCACATACTTATAAGCACAAATCTCTTTGATAATTAATTAAGGTGTATAAGTATGTATCGTGTTAGAAGTAAAAAGATCAAAAAAGTTTATAGGACTCCATACGGAGCCCTATAAATGTAAATTTATTATCTGTTTCTTAATGCATTCTCAGCTGCCTGGCAAATATGATATCCCAAAGGAGAACCTGTAAGTTTAGGATGTGTCGCAAACTGAGTTGTAGCCAAATCTTTAACGGTATATCCAGCCTGAATGCAAGCGGATATAACATTAGCCATCTCTACAGCCTGTAGATTACCCGTTGCATCTCCTCCAATCAGCTTATCATCGCTCTTTCTGAATATAACTTTAACCTTTGTATCCATTGTAACATCGTCAAATGCAGCAGGATGTCTGTCAGGTCCTACAAAGTTACCTTCATAATACTCAACATCATTCATTTTGCACATACCCGTTGTAAATCCGGCTGCTGCAAATACCCTATCACCTATCTTTGTTCCGAAAGCTCCAACAGCACCCTTCATAGCTATTTTGTCAGAGGCATATGTATTATATCCAGCCATAAATCCCTCTTCAGAAGCAATAGATGCCAATCTCACCGGTGCAGGCTTTCCTGTTATAAATGATACCTTTGCTGCACAATCGCCGGCAGCCAATACATCAGGGTCGCTTGTCTGCATAAATTTATCTACCTGAATTCCCATTTTCATATCAACTTCCAAACCGAGATTCTTGGCAAGGTCTACATTTGCAGCTGCACCGATTCCTATCAAAACCATGTCTGCAGGAATCTTTTCACCACTTGCAAGCTCAACCGATTCTACCGTATCCGTTCCGTTAATAGCTTTTGCAGAAGCATTTGTAAGAACATTAATACCTGCATCTTTCAGTTTATTTTCAGCCATAACAGCAAACTCTTCTTCCATAGCAAGTAGTAAGCAGTGAGGAAGCATCTCAACTATTGTAACATTCTTACCCGGAATTTTATTAAACTGCTCACCCATTTCTACGCCGATGAATCCACCGCCGATAACAACAATATTTTTTGCTTTATTTACGGCATCAAATATCTCCTGCATAACCTTTACATCTTTCTTAACCGTAAAAACATTCTTCAAGTCACGACCCGGAAGGGGTGGAACAAAGGGATGAGAACCTACGCTAAGAATAAGTTTATCGTATTTGACCTCTTCTCCACTTGCAAATTTAATTACCTTTTCTTTCAAATCTCCATCAACAGCCTCGTCCGTAAACAACTCTGCTCCGCTACCTGTAGCATGTCCATCGGGTATAATATCTTTCTCAACATCCTTAAGTTCACCGTAAACATAAGGTATTCCGCAAGGAACAACGGTTTTTTCAACATTCCTAAAAAGCATTACCGACTTTTCAGGATGGTATGCCTTAACAGCATTTCCGGCAGCTATTCCGGCAGCTGAAGCACCCAAAACCAACACATCACATGATTTCATAACATCTACCTCCAAAAAAAATTTTTAAGCTATAAGTTGTTTGCAAGTGTAGCAAAAGTAGAATAAAAAGCAAGCGTTTTTATTAATTTTCTTATAAAGAGTATATTATTAATCTGTGTCTTTTACGATTACACCTTGCAAATTTTAAATTTCACCAAGATAACTTTTTCTAACCTGCTCATTGTTCAAAACAGATTTTGCATCACCTTCGAGTGTAATTGCACCATTTTCAAGAACATAAGCATAATCTGCAATTTTCAACGCCAATCCTGCATTCTGCTCGACAAGGAGTATTGTCATACCGCCTCTGTTTAAGGATTTAATGATATCAAATACTTCAGCGACAATTTTAGGCGCAAGCCCAAGTGACGGTTCATCAAGCATAAGCAAAGAGGGTTCGCTCATTAGAGCTCTTGCCAAAGCAAGCATTTGTTGCTCCCCGCCGGAAAGTGTACCCGCCTTTTGATTTGCCCTTTCTTTTAAAATAGGAAACATATCAAAAGCTTTTTTATATAGAGGCTTCAGTTCGGAATACTTTTTACCGAATGCGCCCATTCTTAAATTTTCAGTTATGCTTAAATTAACAAATACATGGCGACCCTCAGGCACGAGAGCAAGACCCTGTTTCGTAATTTTATAAGCCCGTTTCCCGACTATATTATGACCCAAAAAACTAATTTTGCCTTTAGGTTTTACCAGCCCTGCAACAGCTTTCAGAGTACTGCTCTTTCCTGCTCCATTTGAGCCTATAAGTGTAACTATTTTATTTTCAGGGACATTAAAATCTATACCTTTAAGAGCATGTATAACTCCATAATAAACATTTAAATCTTTGACCTTAAGCATTAATATCTCCTAAATATGCCCGTATTACATCAGGATTTTTTTGAACCTCTTCCGGTTTGCCTTCGGCTATTTTCACACCGTGATCAAGTACCGCAATATGATCGCACAAGTTCATAACGAATTTCATATCATGCTCAATAAGCAAAATAGTCAAATCAAATTTCTCTCTTATCTCTTCTATGAAATACATCAGTGATAATGTTTCCTGCGGGTTCATACCTGCTGCCGGCTCGTCAAGCAGAAGCATTTTAGGTCCTGTTGCCAGAGCCCTTGCAATCTCAACCTTTCGCCTATCGCCATACGACAACTCGCTTGCTTTGGCATTCGCTTTATCCTGCAAATTTACACTCTCAAGCAAGTCAAACGCCATTTCTACCATTATCTTCTCATTTTTTACAAATCTCGGCGTTCTTAATAATGTGTCAAAAATGCCATATCTTAGTTTATGATGAAAGCCGGTTAACACATTTTCCAAGACCGATAAATTTGCAAAAAGCCTAATGTTTTGGAATGTTCGTGCCATACCAAGAGAAACGATTTTGTAAGGTTTTAGTCCGACTATAGGTTTATCATAAAAATAAATTACTCCTTCAGTAGGTTGCAGATTACCGGTAATCATATTAAAAAGTGTGGTTTTACCTGCACCGTTTGGTCCTATAAGTCCAAATATTTTGTGTTCGGTTACCTCTAAAGAAAATTCATTTACCGCTTTTAATCCGCCAAACTGCATAGTTATCTTATTACAATTTAGTACTGTCTTCATTTATTTTGCCAACTTTTTATTTTTTTTAAAAAATTTAAAGAAACTATCCCAGGAAAACTCCTTTTGCCCCATTAGACCGTCTCTTGCAAAAATCATTATTATAATAAGCAATATAGCAAATATTACCATTCTCATTCCCGGAATTCCCGGAATTGTAAGAGAAAATATGTGCATAGGCTGCTCGACAAATCTCAAAAGTTCAGAGCCCCAAATAACAAGAACGGTAGCTATAGCCGTTCCTGTCATACTTCCCAATCCGCCTATAACAATGATTATCAAAAGATTGAATGTAAAGAAGAATGTAAACAGAGTCGGTGATATTGTAGTAATTAAATGAGCCAACAATCCACCTGCTACACCTTCAAAAAATGCACTTGTAACAAATGCTGTCATTTTTACTCTAAAAGTATTTATACCCATTGCTATAGCAGCGTCTTCGTCATCTCTCACCGCCTTCATAGCTCGTCCATATTCCGAATTAATAAGCCTCATAATGACAATCATAGCCAAAACAGCCCATCCCCAACTCCACCAGAGAGTTGTGTAGTTTCCTATACCTTTCAATCCGAGAGCGCCGTTTGTAATCGATATCGTATTATTTGACACAACCCTGATAGTCAAACCAAATCCCAATGTGACAATAGCCAAATAATCTCCCCTAACCCTAAATACCGGAAATCCCAAAATGAAACCCACAAAAGCCGTAACAAGTCCAGCCACTATTAAAGCCGGTAAAAAAGCCATATGAACCGACTGAAGCCACGGCACCATAGGAGTAATAATAAACATAGCACTCTTTTGTGCAGGTGTAAGCGTTAAAATCGCAGCGGTATATGCTCCTATTGCAGCAAAACCATTAGGTTCAAGAGAAAACTGACCGGTTACACCATTTATAAGATTGTAACTTGCAGCGAGTATTAGAAAAATAGCTACATTATTCAAAATTCTTATATTATACGCACTAAAATTATGAGAGGCGTAAAGTAAGAATAGAAATAACACAACTATTGCCGATATAGTAAAAATTGTATTTTTTTTCATTTTTAAAAGCGTCCTTTCTCAAGATCTTCGCCCATAATTCCCGTAGGCTTGAACAAAAGAACAAATATTAAAAGTAGAAATGCAAAAGCGTCTTTATATCCTGCAAGGCTCGGTAAAAAAGCCACAACTAAAATTTCCGTTATTCCTATGATAAAACCGCCCAAAGCAGCTCCGGGAACAGAACCGATACCGCCGAGCACAGCTGCCGCAAAGGCTTTTAATCCGGGCATTATACCCATTAAAGGGTTAATCGAAGGATATCTTAACGCCCAAAATATACCGCCTATAGCTGCCAAAGCAGAACCAATTGCAAAAACAAATGCTATAATTGCATCAACATTTGCGCCCATAATTCTTGTTGTTTCCATATCGAGAGAAAGGGCTCTCATAGCTATACCATACTTGGTATGCTGAAGTATTTGCATAAGTAAAAGTAAACAAACTATTGCAACAATAGGCGTAATTAATGCGATAATAGGTATAATGACACCATTTAAATGCACTACTCCGGAAAAGACCTGCGGTATTTTAAATGCTCTTGGAACACCCCCGAAAAGCACCAAAAAAAGATTTTCAAGTAGAAAAGAAACACCAATTGCAGTAATAAGACTTGAAATCCTACTTGCATTTCTTAAAGGCTTGTATGCCACCTTATCTATAAAAACACCCAAAAGCGCAGCCAACGCTATGGCTACGATAAATGCTGCCCACCAAGGTAAAAGAAATGTGGTAGCCGCAAACAGCGCAAAATATGTACCTACCATCATTATATCACCGTGCGCAAAGTTGATAAGTCTAATAACACCATAAACCATCGTGTATCCTATGGCTATTAAGCCATAAAGACTTCCTAAAGATAATCCGTTAACTAATTGCTGCAAAATAATTGTTATATTCATTTTCTGTCTCTTTCTTTATAAAATTTATTTTTCATAAAAAAGGCAGGGCGAACACCCTGCCGTAGGAATTTGTGAAGATTAAGGATTGACGGTTGTAACATATACAAATTTTCCGTTTTCTACCTTCCTGACAACGGCACTTTTTATAGCATCACCGTTGACTATTGTAAGAATGCCTGTAACACCATGGAAATCTTTTGTAGATCTTATTGCTTTATTAATTTGTTCGCTTGTTGCTTTATATCCCCCCGCTCTGTTGATTGCATCAACCATAACAAGATAAGCATCGGCGCCCAATGCTGCCATAGCGTCAGGGTTAATTTTATATTTAGCCTTAAATCTTTTTAAGAACTCTTTTCCAACTTTTCCTGAAGTAGCTTTAGGGTCATAGTGCGTTGTAAATGTGATTCCGTTTGCAGCTTTTCCTCCGACTTTTAACAATGAATCAGACTCAAGTCCGTCTCCGCCCATTATAACCTGATTTAAACCAAACTGTTTTGCCTGCCTTGTAAATAAAGAAGCTTCCTGATAATAGGTAGGCATATATATCATATCGGGGTTTGCAGCCTTCACCGCTGAAACCTGTGCTGAAAAATCTTGATCTCCTGTTTGCACAAATGTTCTTGCAACTATTTTTCCGCCCATCTTTGTAAAACTCTGAACAAAGAATTTTGCCAAACCAACAGAATAATCCTGAGCTATATCAACAACAACCGCTGCAGTTTTAGCATGAAGATTATTTATTGCATATTTTGCAGCAACAGAACCCTGAAACGGATCAATAAAGCATACCCTTGAAACATACTTCTTACCCTTGGTTACAAGAGGATTTGTAGCAGATGATGATAATAGAGGTATGTGATATCTTTCTGCAATAGGGGCTGCCGCAAGAGTATTTCCGCTTGCTACGGCACCTATAATAGCTTTAACATGGGTTTGTGTAATAAGCCTACTTACGGCATTAGCTGTTTCGACTTTATCACCTTTATTATCAAGGAGAATCAACTTTAAAGTTGCCCCGTCTTTCGTTTTAGGAACCATAGACTCAGCTATTTGAGCCCCCTTCCAATTCATTTGCCCGAAAGAAGCAATTGGACCTGTCATAGGCCAAACAACACCAATTTTGATCTCTTTTGCATAAGCTTTTGAGCTGAAACCGGTAGATGAAATAATAAACAAAGCAAACAACGCAAAAGTTACAACACCAAACAATCGTCTCATAAAAACACCTCCAAACATATTTGTGGCAAGATATCTAAAAATGTAAGTTTTGTCAAGTTTGTTAAATACCATAAAATTTCCTAAACCAGGAGATAAACTTTCTAACTCCTTCTTCAATAGAAGTGCTTGGCTTATAACCTAAACTATTGGACAATAAAGAAGAATCTGCATAGGTACTTTCAACATCTCCGGCTTGCATAGGCATTAAATTCTTTCTCGCTTTTTTGCCTAAAACCTCCTCTATCGTCTCAATAAACTCCATAAGACTTACAGGTGCATTATTTCCTATGTTGTATATTCTATAGCTTGCAGAAGATGTTGAATTGTCGGCGGTTACCGCATCCCAATCAGCTTCAGGCTTTGCAGGATTTTCTATAACTCTAAAAACCCCCTCAACTATATCGTCAATATATGTAAAATCCCTCTGCATATTTCCGTAATTGTAAACATCTATAGGCTTATCCTCTAAGATATTTTTAACAAATTTAAACAGTGCCATATCCGGTCTTCCCCATGGTCCGTAAACCGTAAAAAATCTCAAACCCGTTGCCTGAATTTTATACAGATGGCTATATGAGTGAGCCATAAGCTCGTTGGCTTTTTTTGTGGCGGCATACAAGCTCACGGGATGTGATACGCACTCTTTCTCTGAAAAAGGCTGCTTTTTATTTAATCCGTAAACGCTTGAAGAACTCGCAAAAGATAGATTTTTAATATCAAACTGCCTGCATATCTCCAAAATATTCATAAATCCCGAAATATTGCTTTCTATATAGGAATAGGGATTTTCCAAAGAATATCTCACTCCGGCTTGAGCTGCTAAATTACACACAGCGCTGAACTCTTCTTTTTCAAAAAACTTAAACATATTGTCTCTATCTTCAAGATTCAGTTTAATAATCTTGTAATTGTCATATTTATCGGACACCACAACCTTGTTATATTCAATTTTTTCTCTATCTATACCGGCTTCTTTCAAACGACCATACTTTAAACGAATATCATAATAATCATTTATATTGTCAATGCCTACAACATCATACCCTTTTTTAATCAATTTTTTTGCAAGATGAGACCCAATAAAACCTGCCGTTCCTGTTATAGCAATTTTTTTCAATACCATACTCCTAATCTGTAAATTTTAATTTTGTTTTTAAATTTATTTTTCTCAGCGCATTAAATAAAAGCTGATTTATGCCTACGGAAAAGAATGTCCGTATAACATAAATTTTATCATCGGTTCTAAAATTCAAAATGACCTGCTTATCACCTTTGTGCATTTCAAGAATACTTTTTATTTGATCGAGTTTATCAAGCTTATCCTTATCCATAAACAAAATTATACCGTTAACATATTTTTCAATCTCATCAATCTCATATATCGACTGAGCTATGACGCTTACCCTTTCTGAGGAATTGTCAATATTACCGTCAATGATTAAAAGTTTGTCCGATTCAAGTAGCTGAGCCTTTTTTTCATACAGTCTCGGAAACACCGTAACCTCAAAAGTTCCCTTACTATCCATAAGTTTCGCAAACGCCATAGTCTCTTTTTTCTTGGTTTTTGTTTTTCTTATGGAAACCGGTATACCTGCAAGCACAACACCGTTTCCGGACGCACTTTTGATATTATCCGACGACACGGAAACAACAGACTCTATAATATGCTTATACTTATCCATAGGATTAAAGCTTACAAAAAATCCAAGCATCTCCTTTTCGAATGCCATAATTTCAGACTCGGTTAAATTTTCACTTTCCACTAATTTTGGATAGGACTCTTTCACCTGCTTCATTGAGCCGAAGAGATCATTCATATCTTTCGGTCTATTTGCTATTTTTGCAGACCATTCAAGAAGCATATCTACCGAGTGCAATAAAGTTGATCTGTTGTCGTGCAGAGAATCAAAACATCCGCTTTTAATAAGACTTTCTATCACTTTTCTGTTGACTTTTCTTGTGTCCACTCTTTTTAAAAAATCAAAAATATTTTCGAATCTGCCGTTTTCCCTTTCGTTGATTATGTTTTCTATTGCTGCATCTCCCACATTCTTAATTGCCCCGAAACCAAACCTTATTACTTTGCTATCCTTTTTTTCAGCAACGGCAAAATCCTTGTAGCTATCATTAATGTCCGGTGGCAAAACCGTAATATTAAGCCTCTTACACTCCTCTATATATTTGGCAACTTTATCCGTATTGTTTTTTTCACTCGTCAAAAGGGCACTTAAAAAATACTCTTTGTAATGGGTTTTTAGGTAAGCTGTCTGGTAAGCTATGTAAGCATAAGCTGCAGAATGGGATTTATTAAACCCATATTCTGCGAATTTTGCCATTAAGTCGAATATATATTCCGCTTTATCTTTATCGATATTTCTTTCAACACTCCGTTTTACAAAACTTTCTCTCTGCTCCTCCATAACCTCTATTTTTTTCTTTCCCATCGCCCGTCGTAAAATATCAGCCTCACCAAGAGAATATCCGGCAAGTATACTTGCTATCTGCATAACCTGTTCCTGGTAGAGTATGATTCCGTATGTTTCCTTTAATACATCTTCAAGCTGAGGAAGAGGGTACTCTAAAGCCTGTCTCCCGTGTTTTCTATTAATAAAATCCTGTACCATACCGCTTCCGAGAGGACCCGGACGATAAAGAGCCACAAGGGCAATTAAATCCTCAAATCTATTAGGTTTTAAATCACTTATGAGCCTTTGCATACCGGAAGATTCCAACTGAAAAACCCCGAGGGTATTGCCACTTTGAAGCATTTTATATGTTTCTTCGTCATCTATGGGTATTTTTGAAATATCAAAATCTCCACCTATTAGACGGGATGTAATATCAATAACGGTCAAATTCCTTAAACCGAGGAAATCGAACTTAATAAGACCTATATCCTCAAGATACTCCTTTGAAAATTGAGTTACAAATGCATCCTCACCCGTTGGCTTATAAATCGGACATCTTTCATAAATAGGGTTTGTGGATATGACAATGCCCGCAGCGTGGGTTGAAGCGTGTCTCTTTACGCCTTCGAGGGTTTTGGAAATATCAAAAAGCTCTTTTACCTTTTCATTACTCTCAATTTCACGGCTCAAGTCAGGATTATCTTTTATAGCTTCATCAAGATTATCCTTATCCGGTATCATTTTTGCTATTCTATCGGCCTCTTTGTATGGAAATCCCATAACGCGTGCAACATCCCTTACGGCGGCTTTTGCAGCCATAGTTCCAAAGGTTATGACTTGGGCTACATTATATTTTCCGTATTTTTCTTTAACATATTCAATAACCTCATCTCTTCTTTCAACGCAGAAATCAACATCAACATCAGGCATTGTTATTCTTTCGGGATTTAGAAATCTCTCAAAAAGGAGTTTATACTTTATAGGGTCTATATCCGTAATACCTATTGAATATGAAACAAGGCTTCCTGCAGCCGAGCCCCTTCCCGGGCCTACCGGCACACCTTTTGTTTTGGCATAATTTATAAAATCCCAAACTATAAGGAAATATCCCGCAAAACCCATTTGATCTATGATTCCAAGCTCATACTCTAATCTTTTTTTATACTCTTGAACTTTCTCATCACTAAATCCGAGTGTCTTGTTTTCCAAACCTTTATATGCCAAATTTCTCAAAAAAAGCCTTTCGTCACTCTTATCAGGTGTTTTAAAGTGAGGCGGAGACAAATTCCCTATTTCAATTTCAACACTGCATAAATCAGCTATTCTTTGTGAATTATAAACAAATTCCTTATTATCTTTAAATGCCTCAAGCATCTCTTCTTCTGTTTTAAAATAAAATTCATGCGTGCCCATTTTCATTCTGTTTGTTTCATCTATAAGTCGGTTTGTCTGAATACATAAAAGTGCATCCTGGGCAATTGCATCCTTTTTATTCAAATAGTGGCAATCGTTTGTGGCAACAAGAGGGGTATCGGTTTCCAAAGCAAGTTTAATTATATCTTTATCGATTCTTTCCTGAGCTTCAAGTCCATGACGCATAATCTCCATAAAAAAATTATCTTTGCCGAATATATCCTTATATTCAAGTAGTGCTTTTTTGGCACCGCTATAATCGCCGTTTAAAAGCTTTATCTGAATTTCTCCGTGCAGGCAGGCACTTCCAGCTATGATGCCTTCAGAATGTTCTCTCATAAGATTCTTATCTATTCTGGGCTTGTAATAAAAACCCTCGGTATATGACATACTCGCCAAATACATAAGATTTTTATATCCCACATTGTTCTTTGCAAGAAGTGTTATATGATAATTACCCTTAACCTCCCTATCAAAACGACTCGTGGGTGCTATATACCCCTCAAAACCCAATATCGGCTTTATACCCTCTTTTTTTGCAAGTTTATAAAATTCCAAACTGCCGAACATATTTCCGTGATCTGTTAAGGCAACGGCATTCATACCGCTTTCTTTTGCTTTTTTAACTATTTCTTTAAGTTTGCTTGCACCATCAAGAAGGCTGTATTCCGAATGGTTATGAAGATGAACAAATGACATAGTATCCCCTTTAATACATTTACTTCTTTTTACATTCAATATGCTGACATTGAGAAGTTAAATTTGCAAAAAATTCTTCAACACTGCACATACCGCTATTCTAAGAATTTTAAAATATATTGCAATAAAACTTTAAGCATCAAGTGTGCGCATAATGAGAAACAAATGATGCAATCTTGCTTTTCTTGACTTATTAAGATAAAATTGTATATAAAAGAAACAAGAGGTAAGAATGAAAAAGATTTTTTTTGTAATTGCGACAATCCTATTATTATCATCATGCGCAAATATGAATTCAAATGTTTCACATAATAACCAAAAGTCGCAGAAGATTGCCACCTTAAAATATGAAATGGCAAGAAATATTATAGCACATAAAGACTTTGTAAGACTTGCCGATGCTTTTTCATATCTTAACGACGCCATTAAAATAAATCCTAACGATCCGAGATTTTACTATACAATGGCTTTAGCTTACAAATTAAGAAACAACGACAAACAGTATGTGATATACCTAAATAAAGCAATCGAAAAAGACAAAAATTATTTCGACGCATTTAACGCTTTGGGCATATACTATTACAGTAAAAAGTTTTACACAAGAGCCATAGATATGTTCACGAAGCTAACAAATAATCCTTTGTACCATAATGCAGATGTGGCATTCTTCAACAGATCAAGGGTTTATTTAACCCAAAACAAAATTGAGGAAGCTGAAAACGACCTTGAAAGCGCTCTAATGTTCTCAAATTACAAAAACAAAATTTACTGGCAAAATTTAATATCTTTGCAGATAAGTCAAAAGGAATACTACATAGCATTAAAAAACCTTTTTCAGATGGAACGCACTCTTCGACCCTCTTGTTATACCCACTACTACAAAGCTCTATGCTACGAGAGGCTTTCTCTATTTGATCAGGCAAAAGATGAACTTAAAAAGATATCAAATGACAATTTAGACTACTTGGTATTAAAACGCAGACTCCTTAAAGAAATAGAAAAAGAGCAGATGCAAACTAAATAGTTTCCTTATTGTTGCCTTTTAAAAAAATATACCTTCCGCAACACTCAACCGTAGCAAATAAAAATAGATATAGAAAGAGCATTGCATAGATTGAAATATGAACATCTACGGGTTTTATTTGTGAAAAAAGTGCTATAAAGTTCAAAAAAACCTTCACTATAAATGATAGAATGTGGAAAATATACAATTTAAGCAAATAAAAATTAAAAAATGAGACAAAAATTGCAACGAATGAAGCCGGCATAATGACAACACCAAAATATGGTATTGCAATACTGTTACTCAAGAAGGAGAGATAGGAGAGTTTACCGAAATAAAAAACAGATATAGGCATTGCGAAAATACTCATTAAAAATGTAAAAGTTACATATTTGAATGTTTTTGAATCGATTCGGGCTGTATATCTATAAAGATAAATAGCAACAAAAGTCATAAAAAACGACATAACAAAAGAGGGGTTAAAAACAATTCGCACTCCAAAAAACAAGACAATTAAAGAGGCACTAAAAAAAAGAATATTGTAAGCATTCTTGTTTAATCCGTAAATTAGGGATATGATAAACGACAAAAGCATAGCAAAAGAACGAATTGCGGGTATATGCCCTCCGCTTATTAAAAAATAGATAACCGTAGGGAAAAAAGATAAAAAAGCGGCAGTGGATTTTAGGTTGTATCTTGTGTAAAAATACTTAATTCGAGAAATTATAAAATAAAACATTCCATAAAATAGCCCGAAAACAAAACTCATATGCAGACCTGATACGCTCATTATATGTGCCGTCTGAGTATCTATAAATTCATTTCTAATTAAATTTTTGTTTATAGAATCTCCAAAAATAGCATTTTGTAAGAAAATATATGGTTTTTCAGGCAGAAAATAATAAAACTCCCTCTCTAATTTTTTTCTTAACCTTTGTATAAAATTTAAGACATTATTACTCTTCATCTTTTTGATATAGTAAACAAATCCTACTTTTTTAACATTGATGCTTTGAAGATAATGTCTAAAGCCTTCGTTCTTTAGAGAATTTACACCTTTAAGCTTTGCCTTTATGTAAATATTGTCTTTAATTTCTATATTGTCGTATATTTTAGATGCAAAAAGGTATATTTTAGAGTGTTCTGTTTTCAATAAAACTGATAAGTTCCTGTTTTTTCTAATATCCAAAACGGTTCCCGTACCGGTAAAGTTAGATTTTTTATCAACTTGAGCATAGTTTGAAGTTTGATAATAAAGCAAAAAAGCTATCGATAGAAACAGAAACGACAAAACAAAAACCCTAAAATAGGCAATCGATACAAGAAAAATTAATACAAATAAGATAAAAATATAGTTATGTTTAAGGAAAAAGGATAAAGACAAAAGTGCGGAAAAAACAAATAAAAACGGATATCTATAAACAAAATCCTTTAAATTCATTCTATGAGAATTGATGCGTATCCAACAACCTGAGAATAATCGCCATTCACCTCACCACTTGTTTTATGCTCTATAAGCTCCCCTTTCGATGCGTTTAACAGCTTTGCAGCTTTAATGGCACAGTAAGCAGGCGCAATACCACACATCGATATATCATTTTCAAGGACGGTATCAAGCAAAGATTCTTCATCCAAATTTAAAATTTCTCGTATAGCCATATCATCCTTTTGTAAAGTTGTTTTTTGGTCTTCGTAATGATTCATATCGCTACTTACAACAATTAAAATCTTTTTATCCGATAATTTAACGGCATTGTATATGGCATTTGCCAAAGATGTAAGTTTCTTTCTGTTACCGGTTGCCACAACAACGGGAACTATTGAGTATTTATTTTTAGAGATATAGTCAATAAAAGGAAGCTGAACCTCAATACTGTGTTCCTGAATATGCGCATATTCGTCAAACTCGGCAGAGGAATGCTCAACAATCAAACTGCAAATTTCCTCGTCGGCATTAACCTTTCCGAAGGGCATATCATAAACACCGTTAAATACCGATATCTCTTTTCCCAAACCTGTATGATTAGGACCTAAAATAATATAAGTATCAAAGGATTCTAATAAACTATACGCAGAAGCCGCAACGGAAGCTGAAAAAATATACCCCGCATGAGGCACGATAATCGCCTTTGGAGATTTTTTATGTTTAACATCAATCATCACACTGTTCAAATAGGAGTCAATATCGTATTTATCCAAAGGATAAAATGTCCCTGCAACAACAGGCTTTCTTACAATCATCTATCTAAATTCGAGTACGATTTTGTATAAATTCCTTTAAATCCTCAATATCCTGTTTTGTGGCAAAGTTGGAGGATTCCATCTCCTCGCTCAAGGGCTTTAATAAAATACGCTGGACAGATTTCTTCTTTTTTTCCAGATTCTCTTTTATAACCCCTGCAAAATCATCCTCTTTAAACTCTTTCTTACCGTCTGAAATAAGCTTTTCCGCAATCGAAGAGAGCCGTTTTTCTATTCCCGTCGTTAAATATATCATATCTTTCAACATAGCAAACCTCCTTTTTTTCCAAGGATACCTATAAAATAATATGCTTTTTGCAATTTATCAAGTCTATTTACATAAATTCTTCAATATTTTTAATTATATAATCAATAGGCTCTGCGTTTTTTCCGCCGCCTTGCGCAAATGTATCTTTTCCGCCACCCTTGCCTAAAAGTTTTTTGGAAATTTTCGCAACAACATCCCTGGCTTTTATTTCCTTTACGCAATCTTCCGTAACCATGGCTATTACATTCACCTTTGAGTTGCTTTCATTAATAATAATAACGATTCCGGATTTAAGATTGGCTTTTATATTATCTCCAAAATTCCGCATATCCGACACAGACAAATCTTTGGTGCGCTCAATATAAACCTTTACACCCTTTACCGTTTTTACATTATTTCTATTAAATTCTAACTGCACCGCATCTTTTTTTATCTTTTTTTTGCTTATTAAATCATCTATCTTTGCAGGAATTTCACCTATTGAAACATTAAGTTTTTTTGCGACATTTTTTATCACATCCTCATTTTTCCTGATATATTCATAGGCGTTTATGCCCACTTTGGCCTCTATCCTTCTTACGCCCTTTGAAAGTGCACTCTCGGATATAATCTTAAAGAGACCTATTTCGCCTATACTCTTTACATGGGTTCCACCGCAAAGCTCTTTGCTGACATCTCCCATAGAAACAACACGCACTTTATCCGAATATTTCTCTTCAAAAAGAGCTATCGCACCATTTTCTATAGCTTTATCTATATCCATAACTTCAGTTTTTACTTCATAATTTTCAACTATCCAACCGTTTACGATAAGTTCAATTCTTTTAAGCTCACCATCGCTCAATTTTGCATAATGGGTAAAATCAAACCTCAATCTATTATCTTCAACCATAGAACCGGCCTGCCTTATGTGCCCTCCCAACACCTTAATCAATGCCGCATCAAGAAGGTGTGTTGCAGAATGATGTCTTGCAATATCTTTCCTTTTTGCCCTGTTTATTTTAAGGGTGTACTCTTTTCCAATTTCAAATCTACTCTCTATAATACTAACCTTGTGAACAAACAGATTTCCGTTAAAATATTTCTGCACATCCTCGACAAAGGCTTTCGCATTACCGTTAAAAATAAAACCGGTGTCTGACACTTGACCTCCACTTTGTGCATAAAAGGGTGTTCTATCAAAAATAAAATAGCACTCCCCTTCTTCGGCTAAAGTCATACTGTTTCCGTTTTTATCCACAATAGCTTTCAAAACAGCATTTATTTCAAATTTATCGTAACCTGTAAATTCGGTCATTCCAACATTTTTATACACATCTCCAAGCTCTTTTGATGTGGAAATTTCACCGGTTCCCTTCCAGCTTGCTTTAGACTTCTCCCTTTGATTGTTGAGCATAGCGTTAAACGATTCCATATCAACTTCAAATCCATTCTCTTTTGCAATATCACATGTCAAATCTACAGGAAATCCATAGGTATCATAAAGCTTAAAAGCATCTTCACCCTTTACAAACTTATCGGATGATTTTTTAAATATCTCATTCAAAACTTTGAGTCCGTCATCAAGGGTCTCGGAAAACTGTTTTTCTTCACTTTTTACTATATTAACAACCATCTCTCTGTTTTGTATCAATTCA
>Ga0256842_1001295_pt1 | contig 20435 bp, 20 predicted proteins | sample 4559240metaG_FD_185973 | JGI IMG/M metagenome (GOLD analysis project Ga0256842, IMG submission 185973) | Hydrothermal vent microbial communities from Guaymas Basin, Mexico - 4559-240 | ecosystem: Environmental > Aquatic > Marine > Hydrothermal vents | place: Mexico: Guaymas Basin | collected... | reverse complement strand
AATAGACAAAGAATGCATAGTTCTAATAATAATTTATCTCCAGTTGAGTATGAAGAGTTTATGTTACAAAATGAAATAGTTGCTTAGAATAGTTTATGATTAGTATGAATTAGGGTTGACACATCACTTTTTAGACCCCCCGTATTTTTCATTAAGTCGAAATTGCACTTATTTTTCGAATTGGCGAATGTATATTTGAATGATATTAAAAATGTAGCATAAAGTAACAAGTAGAGGTGGGAATAAATAGGTTATTTTAATAGTCTTGATTTCTCAGTCCATTATATTCTAAAACCAAAGCTGATTTTAGTAGGAATAGGGTTGTTTAAAAAGCTGATAGTATCAGTAGAATTGTCAGTAAAAAGCTATAAATATTACTGATAATTTTGTGTTATTTTTCTAAATAATCCCTAAAATAGGGGTTTTAACAAGTATGGTACCAGCGGCCGGACTCGAACCGGCACACCCATAAGGCGGGGGATTTTGAATCCCCTAAGTCTACCATTCCATCACGCTGGCATTTTGTAAGTTTGGTATGATAATCAAATTTTGCTTAAAATAGATTGAGATATGTAAAAATCTCAATCTATTTTACAATTTAGTGTAAATCAGAGTTAAGTTTAATCTCTCTTGTTGAACGAGAAGTTGTGATTTCACCTGTTAGTGAGTTTTGTCTAAAGTGAAGACCACTAAAGAAAGATAGTTGTTTACCTTTGAAAATTTCACCCTCCATATTTGCATTTGTATTTACTTCCATGATTTTTTTAAGTTCAGCTGGGTAGATTCCTATTTTAGTACCTTCTAAAATAGCTAAACCAGCATCTATGATACAACCATCACCTAAAGGGATACCACAAACAGAATTAGCACCTAAAAGGCAGTTTTTACCTATAGATATAGGGTTACCATCAGTTCCACTTAGTACACCTAATATAGAAGCACCACCACCAACATCCGAACCTTCACCAACGATAGCAGATGAAGAGATACGACCCTCAACCATAACTGAACCAGTTGTTCCAGCATTGAAGTTAATGTATGAAGCACCTGGCATTACAGTTGTTCCACCAGCTAGTTGCGCACCAAATCTTACTTTTGAAGTTTCTAAGATTCTAGTATTATCTTGAGGGATTATATGTTGTAAGAATCTTGGGAATTTATCTACAAAATCGATATGTGGGTATTCATTTGCTAGTTTAAGTTCAATCTCAAACTCTCTTAGGTAGTCAAGTTCTATCGGCTGACCATTTGACCATGCAACATTTGGTAAAGCACCAAAAGCACCATTTAGGTTGATGTCTCTTAAAGGAACTTTAGCTTGTGAGATAGCATATAGTTTTAAGTATGCTGCTTCAACACTTTTTACTGGAGCATCATCAAAGATAAATGTTACTTTAAATTCACCATCTAGTGAACCATTACTGATGATTTGAGAATACAATGCTGATATAACTTGAATATTTTTATGAGCATCACCGTGAGCCTCATCTGAGTATGGTGTAAAAGCATTTAAACAATTTTTTAAAAACTCTAAGTTTATGTTACATACCACTTCAGTTTGAGTAAAGTCAATCTCTACACCTTGTTCTGCTAATGCTCTAACAAATATAGCAGCACTACCAAAGTTTTCATCCCAGTTGATTAGTGGGTAAGTAGCTTGAAGTGATTTTTCTACATTTAATTGACCTAAATCTACTCTTGCAATACCAAAAGCTAAAGGGTCTCTATAACCAGTTGTTGTTGATTTTATATCTTCGATAAGTGCTTTAAAAGCATCAGTTGTTTGAATAATTTCCATGAATTCTCGCTTAAATAATTTATTGATGAAATTATACTTAAAAAATACTAATGATTTTTTATATATACTATGACAATTAAAATAAAAGAGAAATTATGAATAGTTGGATAGATATATTAAAAAATGATAATTATATGGGTGCTATGAAATATGTTAATGATGGTGCAGATGTTAATGATGCTAATGAAAATGGTGAAAGTGTTTTAGCCTTAGCACTTAGATATAGATGTGACATAGATTTAGTTATGCTTATCATAGATAATGGTGCTGATATTTTTGATTATGATGAGGAGGGTGTTTCCATTTTCGATATGGCAGTTACTTATGATAATATGGAGATAGTAAGATACCTTATAGAGAAAGGCTATAATGTAAACAATACAAATCGAAAAAGTAGGTTTACATCTTTAATGGCTGCTGTATGTTATGGCAGAGTAGATATAGTTAAGCTATTACTTGAAAAAGGGGCTGATAAAGAGATAGTAGATTCAAAGGGTTTTAGTGCGATAGATTTTGCTAGAAAAATGAATAAAAAGTCCATTTTAGAAATTTTAGATTATGATGAAAACAGCCCTAAAAATAAAGGCTATGCAAGGTAAATAATTTTATTCAAAAAATTTACCTTGTTTTTCATTATCGAGAGGTTTTCTTTTCTCTTTTGTTAGCCACTCTTGTAAGAGAGATTCAACAACTTTACTCAGGCTCATTTTATAACGACCTCTTGAGTATTTCATCGAATCATCCCAAGTATCTCTATCTATAAGTAAACTTCTAGTCACTTCATTTTTAGGTTTCATAAGACAGCCCTTATATAGTTTCTTATATAGTAGTCTATTTTGACTTTTTAACTACTTAATTTTAAAATATCAAATAAAAATTATTTGATATTTTGTAGATATTTACTCATAAAACGGACACCAGCACCAGTACCACCATAAACATTACAATCCCAAGGTGATTCTGTATAAGCTGAACCGGCTATATCAAAGTGTAACCATTTGTTTTTATTTTCATCTTTTATGAAATTATCTAAAAACATACCAGCAGTTATAGCACCACCATAAGGTTTTGAAGCTACATTTGATATATCAGCTATCTCACTTTTTAGAAGTTTTTTAAGATGTTTGTTAAATGGTAGAGTAGCAGTCAATTCACCAGAAGATGTACCAACTTTTAGAAAATCGTGTTTTAATTTTTTTGAATTTCCCATAATACCTGTTGTATATGAGCCAAGAGCAACCATACAAGCACCAGTTAATGTAGCAAAATCAAATATAGCATCAGCTTCAACACAATCTTGAGCATAACTTAAAACATCAGCTAAAACTAAACGACCCTCAGCATCTGTATTTCTAACCTCGATAGTTTTTCCATTTCTAGCTACTAAAACATCATCAGGTTTATAAGCATTACCACCTATCATATTTTCAACAGCACCAATAAATACATGAACCTCTACATCAAGTTTTAGTTCACTAACAGCTTTTATCATACCTAAAACAGCACAACCACCAGCTTTATCCATCTTCATAGTTACCATAGATGTAGCAGGTTTTAGACTTAGTCCACCACTATCATAAGTTAAACCTTTACCAACAAGTGAGATGATTTTTTTAGGATTTACTGGTTTATAAGCTAAATGGATAAGTTTAGAATCGTGGATAGAAGCACGACCAACAGCTAACATAGCTTCCATTTTTTCATTTCTTAACTCTTTTTCACCTAGAATTTCACACTCTAAAGAGTTGTCAGTTGCTAACTTTTGTGCCAATGTAGCAAAACTTTCAGGGTTTAAATCTTGTGGGATACTATTTACAATATCACGAGTAAAACAAGTAGCATTAGAGATAATAATAGAATCATTAAAAACTTTTTTTAATTCATCAAAGTTATCTATTTCAGATGTCAAAGTGATAGTTAATGATGATTCCTCTTTAGAATCTGATTTGTATTTATTAAACTCATATCCACCTAAAACTATACCTTCAACTAGGGCAGAGATAGTAGATTTTGTAGTAGCATTTAGTTTAGCACTTTTATAGTTTGATACTTTTAATGCTTTTATCATAGTAACACTAGCAACTCTTAAATCATCACTTTTTTTAGATTCACAACCACAAAAAAGTGTTTTTTTCTCGTGTAAAAAGCATATAGTTTCCTCTTTAGCTTTAAACCCAGCTAAAGTTAAAATCTCTTTATCTTGATGAGCATCTAACTCTTCAACTGTTAAAAATTCTACCAATATATCAGAATTTACAACTGATATATTTTTATTTAATAATTCAATATTCATATTTTGTCCATAATTATAGTTTTAAGTAAGAAATAATATCTAAAAATCTTTTAATACTTCATAGATTCTCTTTTCTAATTGAGGTAGCAGTTAAAAATATATACTCTTTCCCCGTCAATGTTACTCTAAACTTTTTTTGTTGAAGATACTTTTTACAAAATATGGCATCTTTATAGAGTAGGGAACTTTCAGCAAAAGGGTAATGTTTTACTCTTGCTCCATAAATCATCTCACCATCTATCCATCTACAATTTGGAAAACCCAAAATCATAGCACCATCTTTTTTTAGTTGATTTTGAACTACTGACATAAAAAGTGGATTAAACTCTATGTTCGTACTTTGTAATGTTCCTATACTTATAATTAAGTCAAATCTACCAATGTTTAAAGATTCTAACTCTGTTATATCGTGGGTATAAAATTTAATATTAGTAGATTCTTTAAATCTATTTTTTGCTTCTTGAATCGCAGATTCACAATAGTCTACACCAATTAACTCCAAATTTTTAAAATTTAAAGCATACTTTTGTATAAGTTCAAACTCATCACCATTGTTGATTCCAAGATTTAAAATTCTGAATCTTTTATCTACATTTACATTTTTTAATGCTTGTTTATAGTAGTGTAAAAAACTTGGTTCTTCATTTTTATAAATTTTAGAAAATATAGATTCTACTCCATATTTTTCCTCTTTTTTTATATCAGCTTTATGAAAACTAACATCTTTGTTTAGTTTTTCAAATCTAATAATTACAGTTTGTGGAGTTGAGAGTAAAGGTGTAAGCATTTTACAATATAAAATTTGTGCTAAATCTAACCAAGCTTTATAACCTCTATAAATATACTCTTTATTTTCAACACTAACTAATGCACCAGAATATTGAGAACTAACTATATCAGGGTTTAAAACCTCAAACTCCATAACTCCTTTAGGTTCTAATTTAGCTATTGTTTCTTCTAAAATGTTTGTAATTTCAAACATTGTTTGTGTAGTAAATTTTTTCATTCTCTGATTATACACTATCAAAGTAAGTTTTAACTAGCTTTTATATACAATGGCATCTAAAAAGGGGAGTATGTTGAAGTCTTATCAAAATTTAGTATTACTTCAAAATCTTTACCGTTTAAAAGCTTTAGGTTTTGAGTATATAGATTCTTTTTCTGTAAATATAAACAATAACTATATCGAACCCAAATCAGTAGATGATTTACAAAAAAATATATCTACTTGTCATCTATGTGATCTTAGTAAATCAAGAAAACAAGCGATGAATGGTTTTGGTAACCATAATGCTAAACTTATGATAGTTGATTTTTGTGTATCTCAAAGTGACGATTTATCAAACAGTTACTATAGTGGTAGAAGTGGTGAAAGTTTAAGACGAATGGTTGAAAATGTGCTAGAGTTGAGAGTGGAAGATATATACTTTACCCATGCCATAAAATGTAAACCATTAAATTCAAACAGACCATCAGAATCTGAATGGAACTCTTGTAAAGCTTATCTTTTCGCACAAATAGAGTTTATAAAACCAGAGATTATAGTTACACTTGGAAAAGATGCTTATCATAAACTGACAGGTGAGGGTGATGATTTTGAAAGTGTAAGAGGTCATATTATTGATATAAAAAAATATAAAATAATCCCAATTTATCATCCACAATATATACTTAGAAACCCAGAACAAAAGAAAACTATACTTAATGATTTAAAAACTATAAAAAGTTGTTTATCTTAAATTTATATCGCTATAATAATAGCAAAATTTTATTTATAAAAAAAGAGTTATTTATGAGACAACTATTTTTGATTGTGTTACTTATGCCATTTTATTTAGATGCTAAAAGTCATTTTATATCTAATATTCCACTTCCTAAAACATATGTTATGAATCTTGATCCTTACCCTTGTGATGAGTATTGTATGCAAAATTATCTTGATAATGGTCAGATATTTTCATTTTTATCATATGCTGATAAACAGCTTAAGAATCATGAACAAAATGATATTAGGATGATTAATATCTCTGTATTAAATCTTGGTTCAGCCCAGTTTAATAACAAAGTTAAAATTGCTATGTTGTTACCATATAAAAAAATTGGTAGATATGCTTCATCTACTACAAATGCTGCATTTGCATATCTTATAACTAAGAATCATTCATTTGAGTTGAAGAGTTATAAGATTGATAGTGAAAGTAAAAAAGATATAGCTAATGCTTTAGAGAGAATCAAAGCAGATGGTTTTAAGTATGTTATCGCTCCATTTACTACAGTGGGTGCAAATATTATGGCTACTCTTGAACCTACGATTAGTATATATTTTCCAACTGTTCATAAAAAAAATGTAGAAAAAACCACCCCTTATCTTTACTATGGTGCTATAGATTATGAGGCTCAAAGTGATATGCTTTTAAAAGAGGTAGTATCTCCATTAGTTATTTTTGATGATAGATCTACTATAGGTAAAAGATTGACAAATTACCAAGAGATAGAGTTTCAAAACAATCAAATGTCAGAAGATGACACTTTACTTTCTAGCTTATTTATAATGGATGATAAACCTATAGATGATTCAAAAATCTTAGATAAAAATAGAGTTGTCATAAATTTTTCTATACCAAAACGAACAACAAATTTAGAAAGTAAATTGAAAAATAATGATAAAATCAATCACGGTTCATTTTTTATAAATACTCCTGTTGTTAAAACAGGGATGATTATGTCTCAGCTAACTTTGTATGATACAAATGTAACAAACATCTTATCTACACAGATTAATTATGATTCACTTTTATTGTCTATGACACAGTATCAAGATAGAAAAAAGATGATTATAGCTAACTCAATCACTAAACATCACAATATTTTGATTGATGCTAACTCACTACTAGGTAACGATATTGAGTATGACTGGATAAATTATACTACAACAGTAGGTACAGATTACTTCTTTAGTAGAATTACAAATGATAATCGTGAGTACAACATCCCTTTAAAAGAGAATCAGATGATTCATCAGATAGAACTTTTACAACCAGTCAAATCAAGATTTATAAAACATAGAAATTAAAATAACGATAGTAATAACTCTTTAGTCTCTATATCAATCTTTTGAGCTTTACCATCAAATGATATGTAAGCTAATGTTATATAGAGTTCAAAGATTCTCTTTTCATCTTTATATATCGTTTGTTTAATCTGAAATGAAGCATTTTTCATCTCAACTAATTGTGATTGAACATTTAGTATATCGCCAAGTTTTGCACTAAAAAAATAATCAGCTACTAATTTCCTTGCTACAAAATGACCATTTTTTAAAACAGGAGTTAAACCCTTTTTAAAAAAAACTTCACTTCTTGCTCGTTCACAGTAGTTCAAATAATTAGAATGATATACAACTCCACCAACATCAGTATCTTCATAATAGATTCTTATTTGCATAAGTTTATTTTTTATAATAATTTATATTATATTTACTAGATGGTGACCACATCATCCAACCACTTGTATTTATATCGTTTGATGCTTTTATTTGTTGAGTTATTTCAAACTTTCTATAGTGTCTTTTTTTGTAAGTATAATCTCTAAAGTGTTGTAACCAAGGTCTAATTCTTTTTGTGTCAATTCTACCTTTAATATTTTTAATACTTCTATATATAACAATATATGGATGTTCAGATGGATGTTTTACATTGAATGAACCTCTTGCAAAACCTGATGGGTAAAGCATAGGTGCAAGATAATCAGCATATTTTGCTAAAGATTCAACTGTTTGACCGATTCCAGTATCATCTTTTGACCAACAAATATTTCCATATGTATCAACAGATATAAAAACACCATATTTTCTTAGTCTATTTTGAGCAGATTTTAAAAATGAACCAATAGCTTTTATACGATTCTTTTGAGTATTTTTTTTGCAAAATTGAAGTCCTCTTTTTGCAGGAAAACGGATATAATCAAAATTTATCTCATCAAATCCAACTTTAGCAGCTTCCTCAGCTATAGAGATAGCATAATTATGCGATTTTTTATTATAAGGGTCTACCCATGCCATTTTATCGTGGTTTCTCCATATATGACCATTTTTATCTCTTATAGCATATGATGGATTGTGAGAGGCTTGTAGTTCATCTTTAAATGTTACGATTCTAGCAATAGTATATATATGTTTCTCTTTCATCAACTTTATAAATGCTTGTATATTTCTATTTGTTCTCTGTTTATCAGCACCATAACTATTGGCTTGTTTAAATGAGGTTTTATATGATGTTGAGCCGTACTCATTTTTTATATCAACAATAATAGCATTAACTTTAGTTTTATCAATAATATTTATAATCTTTTTTAAAGTTTTAGAGTTTACACTAGCACCCCAAAATGTTAAATATAATGCTTTAACATTTATACTTTCAAGCAATATAGTTGTTTTGTTAGAATCTTCAGAAAAATTATATGGTCTATACCCATAAGCTTTTACAAAGTATCTTTTTTCAGCACTTTTGATTTGAAAATCACCATTATTATCAGATTTAATACTATGTTTAGAATCACTAATAGTTACATTTGGTATAGGTTTTAAAGTATTTTCATCAAGAACTTGCCCGTTAAAAGATGCGAGTAGAATGGTGTTTAACAGAAGTGTAGTTATGATTGTTTTTATCAAAGTGGAATCTCATTTGTTGGATTGGGACTAGAAGTATACTTTAATCTTATTAATAAATAATAAAATAAAGTATAATTTCTTATCTTTCATTCAAAAAATATCTAAGACTTACATCACTCCACTCTTTTGAAAGAATTAAATATTTATCTATAGATTCATATACTCTCTTAAAATCGCTATTTTTAGCACTAAGTTCAGATACTACCTCTTTTAGTGCTACTTTACCAGATTCTGTCACTTCGTTTGGATACTCTAAAATTTTAACATTTAACTCTTTTAGTTTTTGTAGAGCTTTTATGTTTTGTGAGTGAAACTCATAACTCATATTTGAGTTCATCTCACTAGATGCCACCTCTATCATAGACTGATGCTCAAACCCTAGTTTAGACCAAAAGTTTTTGTTAAAGGTAAGTTCTAAAATAGATCCCGGTTCGTGCCAGCCAGAGTAGTAGTATGGAGCAACTTTGTAAAAGCCCATCTTTATATCTAGTGCTGGTCCTACCCACTCTGTAGCATCTATCACACCTCTTTCAAGTGAAGTATAAATCTCTCCAGCTGGTAAAAGTATGGGGTTTACACCCATTTTAGCGAACACTTCACCACCAAGTCCCGGAATTCTCATCTTTAAACCTTGCATATCTTTTAAAGATTCTATCGGTTTTCTAAACCATCCACCCATCTGAATATTTGTATTTCCACCCATAAAAGGGTGTAGATTGTATTTGGCATATTGTTCTCTCCAAAGTTCTAAACCACCACCAAAAAGCATCCAAGAGTTAATCTCTTCAGCTGTAAAACTGAAAGGGATTCCACTATATAATGAAAAAGCAGAATTTTTACCTTTCCAGTAGTAAGGTCCAGAGTGATAAGCATCTATTTGACCACTAGAACAAGCATCAAAAACTGCTAGAGCAGGGACTAAAGTATTTTTTGGATATAGTTTTATCTCTAGTGAACCACCACTTATATCTTTAACTCTTTGGGCGAACTTCTCTACCCCAGTTCCCATGATAGGGAAGTGAGCAGGCCAACTCGTAGCTAGTTTTACAACAGTTTTTTTATTTCGGTTGATATTTACTCTTTTTCCATTAGAATCTTTTTGAGTTGGATGTTTTGAGTAGTCTATCGCTTGACGATTAGAATCGTTACATCCACTAAATGCTAATGAAGCTGAACCTATGGTAGCAGTTGCTAAAAAATCTCTACGATTCATTTTTTTCCTTTTTATGTAACTTTTATAAACTCTACACCATCTTTAGAACCAACTAAAACATAAGAGTAAAGATTTTTTATCTCTTTTATATTTGATAAATTGAGGTACTCTTTTACCTCATCTATACCCTCTTGTTTTTTACTATTATAGTTGCTATTGGCATTTACCCATTTCAATTCAAACATATAGTTAAATTGTATCTCTTCATCAAATGGTTTTCTTCCTGTAACCACTATATCTGGTAGTTTCCTATCTATCTCTTTTTGAGATTCTATATAGTAAAATTGTGCAAAACTAAGTAGTGTTAATGTTATAGTTTGTAGGTATTTCTCATCAAACTTCATAAAATCTCTATTGCATAATGTTTTTATGACACTATTTATCTGCTCTTTAAATGGTTCTATATTACCTAAAGCTAGTTCTATAAGTATATTTGTTATACCATTTTGTATAGACAAATTTGTTCTTTTTTCTATTTCAGCACCAAAGTAGTTAAAGTATAGCACTCTCATCATATAGTTAGGTATAGCAAATATTTTACTACCAAAAAGTTGTTTATAGTTGGTTATAAGCCCCATAGAATATATAAGAGTTATGAAGTCATCTTCAAAAAAACCTTTTTCTAAGTCATATCTATCTTTTAAAGTTCCTTTTATCTCACCTGTTGATAACAGAGTGTTTAAGACTTTAAAGTTATTCTCACGGTTACCTATGTTAAAAAGTTTCATAATAGTACCATAGTCACTTGCTACATTTGGGTCTAGTAATCTTTGTGGGTATCTACACTCATCTGTGTCATATTCACTAAGAAAAAAGTTCACCATAGTTGAGTTATAAACTCTATTTGGAGCAAATATATTAAATTGATAACCATTATATAGATGTTTTAGTTGTTCAACTATTTTATCTACATCTATATCACATTTTTTAGCTATACTCTCCTTTATAGAGTATATAACCTCATCTGTTGTAAATCCTGCTAGTTCATTATATAGTTTATGATTTGATATATTTTTAACTATGTTAAATCCACTACTTAAACTATCTAGTGTTATCGGAGTTACACCTGTGATAAACATTTTATGTAGTGTTCCTACCATAGTTTGAGTTTTTAAAACTTCATAAAAACTTCTAACAAATCCACCTTTACCAACTACATTTAAAAACTCTTTTATATCGTAAGCTAGAAGAGCATTTGCAAACTGATCATACTCATCTATAATTAGGTAAATTTTATCATCATTTACAATTTCAAAAAATCTTTTTGAAACTTGTTTTGTATCATTAAAACTATAAAGTTCACTAACATATCTTTCATCATAACCATAACTACTTAAGTATCTTGAAAAGTTTTGTTTTAAGTTATCTAAAAAATCACTATGTAAAAGTTCCATCCCTCTATCTACCTCTATACCACTAAATTCTAAAAACAGAACTCTATAACTATTTCTTAATGGGGTAGGGTTCACCCCTATATATGTTTCACGAAAAAGATGCTCAAACTCTGATTCAAACCTTTCATCATAGTAGTGCCATAAAGTTGAAAGGAACAAGCTTTTACCAAATCTTCTAGGTCGAAGAAACACCAAGTAATCATCACTCTTTTCCTCTAAAACCTCTATAAATCTAGTTTTATCTATATACAAGTAATCTTTTTGAGTTCTTATCTTTTTATAGTTACTTTCACCGTAGATTATTCTTTTCATTTTTTCTACTTTTTACCAAAAAACTTATAATAAAAACCTTTTAAATTTCTAAGTTTACTTCTGCTTATCGCTAGTGAGCCTTTCTCTACATTTCCACTTGTAAGTGTTGTTCCTGCTGCTATCATCACATCATCTTCTATAGTTAGTGGTGCTATAAGTTGAGAATCACTTCCTATAAATACATTTTCACCTATGATAGTTTTATATTTGTTGATTCCATCATAGTTACAAGTGATAACACCAGCACCTACATTTGTTCCTCTACCAACTGTAGAATCTCCTATGTAGCTTAGGTGTCCAGCTTTTACACCTTTTAGGTTACTTTTTTTAATCTCTACAAAATTACCTATATGAGTATCTGCTATATAAGATTCTGGACGGATGTGTGCTAGTGGTCCAATATCTGAATTTTTTATAATAGATTTTTCAACAATAGTACCAGATTTTATATGTGAATCTACAATCAAACTATCACCTGTAAAACGGGTGTTGTTTTCTAGTAAACATTCACCCTCAAATCTTACACCATGCTCTATATATATAGTAGATGGTAGTTGCATCAACACACCATTATTCATCAACTCTGTTTTAATTCTATTTTGCATAATCACTTCAGAATCTGCTAAATCTTTTTTAGAGTTTACACCTTTAAAATCCTCTTGGCTAACTAAAAGTGGTTTTATACTTATATTATCTTTTTTAGCCATAGCTATTATATCTGTAAGGTAATACTCTTTTTGAGCATTATTATTATCTAAAAGTGGTATATATTTTTCTAAAATCTTTTTTGAAAAAGCATAAACACCTGCATTTACAGTTTGAACTTTTAACTCATCACTATTAGCATCTTTTTGTTCTACAATTTTTTGAACTTGTTGGTTTTCTATGATAACTCTACCATATCCATTAGGATTTTCAAGTTTAAAAATTGACATAAGAATCTCAGAATCATCATTTAAAAAACCTTTTAACGATTCTGGAGTGATAAGTGGCATATCACCATTTAAAACTAAAACCTTTTCATTTTTAGGTTTTATGTTCATCATAGCACCACCAGTACCTGGAAATTTATCTGCATCTTGAACAATAAAGTTTATATTATCAAAATGGTTTTTAACCTCTTGTATCACATCATCTTTTTGATGAGCAACAACAACACTTACATCATCTGAGATATTTAAAGAGGTTTGAACAATATGATACAGCATAGCTTTACCACTGATAGTATGTAACACTTTTGCTTTTGATGATTTCATACGGCTACCTTTACCAGCAGCTAAAATAACAACACTTATACTATTTTTCTCCATTATATCTCCAAATGTAATAATTTAACCTAATTATACACTTTTAATCTCCAAATAAAGGATGAAATTTTAAAAATTATTTTATTTATTCTATAGCCTTATTATATTTGTGGTATTATAATAAAATTATAATTTTTAGGGTGTTTGATGGATTTAGGAACAGTAATTGGTATGGTTTTGATTATGGCACTACTTGGTGGTTCTATGATGATGGGTGTTGGTGTTGGTGCTTATGCCGATGCTCCATCTGCATTGATTGTTATTGGTGGTTCTATTGGTGCATTGATGATTTCATTTAAACCAGGGCAAATGAAAGCATTTACGAAAGTTTTTATGATTGCTATCAAGCCACCTGAAGAGGATATTCCTGCTTTAATAAAAAAACTTGTTGAGTTTGCTACGAAAGCTAGAAAAGATGGGATTTTATCTTTAGAGGGTGATGTAAATAGTGAAGAGAATGCTTTTTTAAAAAAAGGTTTATCTATGGCGATTGATGGTAGTGAGCCAGATACTATCCGTGAACTTTTAGAGATAGAGATGGAACAAACAGATGCTAGGCATAAGATACATGGCGAGATGTTTAACCAATGGGCAGGTCTTGCTGGTGCGATGGGTATGGTTGGTACTCTAATCGGTCTTGTTGCGATGCTTCTAAATATGGCCGATCCTGCTGCGATTGGTCCATCTATGGCTGTTGCTCTTCTTACTACCATGTATGGTGCAGTTATTGGTAATGTTTTTGGTACACCAATTTATAATATTTTAGCAATTAGAAATACTGACGAGGGTGTAGTTAAAGAGATGATTCTATCTGGTATTATGTCTATACAATCTGGAGATGCACCTAGGGTTTTAGAGGGTAAACTTTTAAGTTATCTTCCACCTTCTGAACGAATCAGTCAGTTTGATTAGAGTGAATATATAGATGGCTAAAAATAAATGTCCAGATTGTGAACAGTGTCTTCCTGCTTGGTTAGCAGCCTTTGGTGACTTGATGTCACTACTGTTATGCTTTTTCGTTTTACTTCTTTCTATGTCAAGTATGGATGCAAAAAAAGTATCAGAAGCTATAGGTTCACTCTCTGGTGCTATGAGTGTTTTAGAGGGTGGTACAAAAACAGAGATCTCCAAAAAAAGGATTCAAGAATCTACACCTATAGATTCTCAAGATGAAACAAGTGAACAGGTAAATAGAGTTCAACAAGCTGTTACCGATGCAAATGAGATGATGGAGCAAGGTCATGGTGCTGCTATCTCACTAGAAGAAGCACAAGAGGGATTTGTTATAAAATTACCAGCATCATTACTTTTTAAATCTGGTAGTGCTACTATTGACAATGAAGATACACTTTTATTTTTAAAAAGGGTAGCTTTGATTATAGATGAGTTACCAAACAATATGTTAGTAAGTGTACAAGGTCATACAGATAATCAAGGACCAAATAAAAGAAGTATATACAAAGATAACTGGGAATTATCATCAGCTAGAGCCATATCGGTATTACATGAACTTTTACTTGATGGTGTTGATCCAAAAAGGATTAGTGCTGCTGGATATGCAGAGTTTACACCGATAGCTACAAATGCTACAAAAACAGGACGGGAAAAGAATCGTAGAGTTGAGTTACATTTTTATGGACAAAAATCAGATGAAAAAGAAAAAATAAAACAATCGATTTTAGATCAAGTAGCTGTAAAATAATGTTGAGAATCTTTTTTTTAATACTCATATTTAGTTCAGCTATATTTGCAGAAACACCTGTTATTCCAACAATGAATTTTGCTTTATCTGCTCCAGATAGTCCACAACAACTTGTAAGTTCATTAAATGTTTTAGTAGTATTAACACTTTTATTTTTAGCTCCAAGTATGATACTTGTTATGACAACCTTTACAAGGTTTGTCATAGTATTTGGTTTTTTAAGACAAGCATTAGGTACACAACAAGTACCACCAACACAACTTTTGGTTATGTTAGCTATGGTTTTGACTTTTTTTGTGATGGAACCAGTTGCTACAAAATCTTATGAAACAGGTATAAAACCATATATAGAAGAAAAAATTGGTTATGAAGAAGCTTTTAATAAAGGTGTTTTACCTTTTAAAAATTTTATGATAAGAAATACAAGAGAGAAAGATTTAGCATTATTCTTTAGAATCAGAAAGATGGATAACCCACAAACTGTTGCTGATGTGCCATTATCTGTCATCATTCCAGCATTTGTTATAAGTGAACTTAAGACATCATTTGAGATAGGTTTTTTACTCTTTTTACCATTTTTGGTTATAGATATGGTTGTAGCTTCTATCTTGATGTCGATGGGTATGATGATGCTTCCACCAGTTATGATCTCACTCCCTTTTAAGATACTTATATTTGTTTTAATTGATGGATGGAATCTCATAATAGGTAACTTAATAGCTTCAATAAAATAAGGATTTAAAATTGGAATGTAAATATTTTGGAAAATGTGGTGCTTGTGTAGTTTATGAAAATGGTTATGATGGTCAATTAGATGATAAACTGGTTTTAAATAAAAAAAGGTTTAAATCTTTTTATAACGATGATATTTCAGTTTTTAAATCACCAGATAATCATTACCGTTCCCGTAGTGAGTTTAAAATTTGGCATATAGATGATGAGATTCATTATGGTATGAATAACATAGATAAAAAAGGTGTTGTTTTAGTAGATGAGTGTCCACAAGTAAATCAACATATAGCATCTTTAATGCCAAAATTACTTGATTGTATAAAAAAGAAAGCTGTTGGTTTTAAACTTTTTGGTGTTGATTTTTTAAGTTCTAGTGATGGTGAGATAGTGGTATCTTTTTTATATCATAGAAAATTAGATTCAGATTGGCAAGAGTTAGCAAAAGAGATTGCTGATGAGTTAAATATATATATTATTGGTAGAAGTCGTAAACAAAAGGTTGTGATTGGTCAAGATTATATAACTGAAAAATTAATTATTGATGAAAAAGAGTATATATTTAATCATATAGAAAATAGTTTTACACAACCAAATCCAAGAGTAAACGAGCAGATGGTTTCATGGGCTATGAAAGATTTGGTAAATAGTGATGATGATCTACTTGAACTATATTGTGGGGCAGGGAACTTTACTATACCTTTTGCTACAAAATTCCGTAAAATTTTAGCAACAGAGATCTCAAAATCTTCTATCAATGCAGCAAAAGCAAATATGGTTTTAAATGATATAAAAAATATAGAGTTTGTTAGGATGAGTGTAGAGAATTTTACACAAGCCCTTGATGGTGTTAGAGAGTTTCGCCGTATGAAAGAGATAGATATAGAATCTTATGATATAAAAACAATATTTGTAGATCCACCAAGAAGTGGTATGGATGAAGATTCTTGTAAATTTAGTGCTAGATACGATAACATCATATATATATCTTGTAATCCAGAAACATTAGTTAGAGATTTAGAGATACTAAGTGAAACACATAATATTATAGATATGGCTATATTTGATCAATTTCCATATACTCATCATGTTGAGATGGGTGTAAAGTTGATTAAGAAAGGTTAAGAAGATGGTTTAGACCATCCTCTTAATATATTATTTCAATAATTTTTTCATTAACTCTATATGGTAATTTTCTTGAAAATTTATAAAATCGAAAAATTTAGATAACTCTTCATCTTTTATAGCATCACTTAACTCTTTACACATAATTTTTGCTGCTTCCTCTTCAGCTATACCATCTACTATAAATTTTTCTAAGTCCGTTACAACATAAGTCAATTCATGTAACTCTCTAGGAAGAGCTAAAATACCAAGTTTTGCCATCATATTTCCAAATGATTTTAAGTGAAAATGAGATTCATCTATAAGATCTTGAAATACATCAAATTGTAAAGTGCTAGTTGTTCTTGCTTGCATATAGGCATAAACTAAGATTAACTCATACTCTTTATAAGATTCATCAAATAAAAAGATAGTAAGAGCATCTATCTGTTCTTGAGATAACTCTTTATTTGGGTATTTTCTTTTCATATTGAAAGCAGTTATTTTTTGATTGTTAGAATCATCTTTTAAAATAGTATCAATATAATCTAAAAGATATTTTTCATCTGTTTTGATTCTATCACTAAGAGTATCATCACCATAATATTTTTGAATATCTAAAATCTCTTTTTTTAGAGCATTTATAATTGCAAAAGTATCTTCTTGTTTATATAGAATCATATTTCTATCATAATTATAACTTTCTGAAGAACTTAAAATATTTGAACTAATCCACTTCATATGTCTAAAAGATATAAGTGAAAAATCATATAGTTTAGATTTTATCTCTTCATTATCTATAGCAAAAGATGCAAAAGTTATACTTAACCACAGTTGATGTTTTTTTTGGTAAAGTTTATTCATTAGATTTACCTGTACTTTCACAACTATCTTTCATCTTAAAGAGGTGCATCTCTTCATCTTCACCATTACTTAAATTTTCAAAATTTTTCATAGATGCTATAAAAGCACTAAAAACTATATCTGCACAAATCTTTTGTTGAGGAGACAAATCACCAAGTTTTTCGTGCATTTTTTGGATTGCACCATTTGCATACTCTAAATCATTGTTTTTTATCATTTGTGTAAACATAGAACCAATTACAACAGTATCTTGACAACCATTTGTAGCATAGCTTACATCTTCAATAATATCATTATTTAGACGACTATAGACAATTACATATTCACCAGTCTTATCATCCATAGCAACACCAACACAATTATAATCTTCTAATTTACCATAATTTTTTGGACTCATTAGATGTTCTAGTATTTCAGGATTCATACCTTCTGGCATTTTTACATTTTCAAACATATTTTTTCTTTATATTGATATTAGACTTCTTACTTAAAAGATGTTTGGTGTATTTTATAACAATTTGGTTAACTGTAGTAATAATTAAGAAATTATTGAATTGTTTTTAAATTTTATGTACACTATGAAATAGACTTCTTGTATAATCCTAGTGAAAAGAATCTATCACTCTTAGCACATCACTTTTCTTAAAAAAATTAATGCACTCTGAGTAATATTTTCAATTTCATAGGTTATGCAAGAAGTCTAATAAATAAAAAGTCTACTGAGAGGGTAAAAGTCATTATTAGTAAAATCGTAAAGTTTGGTTCGGTGGGGGCTCTTGGCTCGGTGACCAATATAGCTATATTTAGTATATTAACATTTATAGATATTAATTATAATATCGCTTCTGTTTTAGCATTTTTGGTTGCTGTAACACAGAACTATACATTAAATAAAAAGTGGACATTTAAAGATCATAATTCAAAAACTAAGAAAAAGTTTATTAAGTATTTTATTTTAAATTTTTTGAGTTTTTTTATAAATTTACTTGTATTAAATCTTGTAGTTATGAATTTTGGTGAAGACAATATAACAAAAATAATTGCTCAAATCTTGGGTATATCTGTAGCTATGGGATTTAATTTTTTAAGTAGTTATTTGATTATTTTTGCAAAAACTAAGGATATTAAATATGAATAAAGCAGTTATAGTTATCCCAACTTATAATGAGATTGAGAATATAGAAAAAATTTTAAAGAGTGTTTTTTCTTTAAATTTGAACCTAGATATCCTTGTAGTAGATGATAACTCACCAGATAAAACATATGCAAAAGTTCAAGAGTTGATAGATTCCAATATTTATGACAATCAATTAAATTTAATTATAAGAGAAAAAAAAGAGGGTCTTGGTAAAGCATATATAGAAGGTTTTAAGTGGTGTTTATCTAAAGATTATAAATACATTATAGAGATGGATGCTGATTTTTCACATAATCCAAAATATCTTAGTGATTTTTTAGAAAATATAAAAGATAATGACCTTGTTATAGGTAGTCGTTATGTTGATGGTGGTGGTGTTGTAAACTGGGGTTTAATCCGTAAACTTATAAGTTATGGTGGAAGTTTATACTCTAAAGTTATATTGGGAATCAATATTCAAGATGTAACTGGTGGTTTTAAATGTTTTAGAAGAGAGGTATTAGAAAAGATAGATTTAGATAATCTTATAACTACTGGTTATGCTTTTCAAATAGAGATGAATTATAGAAGTAGTATTATGGGTTATAGAATCAAAAAGATTCCTATTATTTTTGAAGATAGAGTAGCTGGAAATTCTAAAATGTCTAAAAAAATATTTATAGAGGCATTATTAAAAGTTCTTGTTCTACGATTTTATAAAAATAAAATTTTAAAAGGGTAAGATTTGCAAAAAAGGGAACAATTAGTATTACTTATCTATACTTTATTTAATGCTATAGCGAACAAATATATCCATTTTTATTCAGATGAAAATTATTATTGGCTTTGGTCTAAAAAGTTAGATTTTTCATATTTTGACCATCCACCTATGATTGCTTATATTATAAAACTTACTACATTGTTTAGTGATGATATATTTTTTGTAAGGATTGGTGCTGTTTTGATGGTATCAGCAACTGCCTATATTTTATATCTTTTAGCGAAAAAGATGTTTGATGAAAAAACAGCTATATATACATTTTATATCTATATAAGTAGTATTTTAATCATCGCTGCTTCAACCCTTATGACACCAGATATACCTCTTATATTTTTCACATCATTACTTCTTTATAGTGCTTATATATATCTTGAAGATGACAATAAAAACTATGCTTTATTGACTGGTTTTGCAGCTGGGGCTATGATTCTATCAAAATATACTGGTATCCTTATAATTTTCACACTTTTAATATATATATTATTATATAAAAGAAAAGTGTTTAAAGATAAATATTTTTATATCACTTTAGCTATAGCAACATTTGTTTTTTCACCTGTTTTATATTGGAACTATCTAAATGATTTTATCTCATTTACTTTTCAGTTACATCATGGAATAGCAGAAGAAAAATTGTTTCATTCAAAAAGTTTTTTTAAATTTGTTACTGCTCAATTAGGGCTTTTTCATCCATTATATCTTATACCTCTTTTATATTTTATAGCTATGGATAAAGATAGATTTAATTATAAAAAAGTTTATTTACTTTTACCATTTTTGTTTACGATACTCTTTTTTACTTACCATTCAGCTTTTAAACATGCAAATGAGCAATGGGCAGGTCCAGCATATCTAAGTGCATCTATTTTATTAGGTTATTACCTTGCAAAATATAATTATAAAAAGCTACTTATAGCTGGTTTGGTGTTAAGTGGGTTTGTTGTGATTGCATTAAAAACACCTATTGGGGAACATATAAAACCAGTACAAAAAGCATTGTCTAGGCTTGGAAAGATTAATAACTTTGAATCTGAAATAAAAGCACTTCATTTAGATATAGATAGTTATAACTATATACTTATAGATGATTATCATGGTTCTGAAATAGCATATTATTTCCATAAATATAACAATATTTTAGTTTTAAATACA
>Ga0256842_1001294_pt1 | contig 20440 bp, 16 predicted proteins | sample 4559240metaG_FD_185973 | JGI IMG/M metagenome (GOLD analysis project Ga0256842, IMG submission 185973) | Hydrothermal vent microbial communities from Guaymas Basin, Mexico - 4559-240 | ecosystem: Environmental > Aquatic > Marine > Hydrothermal vents | place: Mexico: Guaymas Basin | collected... | reverse complement strand
TTTTATTGTCGAACTCAGGCTTAGATGTATTATTGTAAAAATACAACATATAGGGTACAATATATTTATAATTATAAAAGAGAGAAAATATGAAAACAAAAACACTTTTGATGCCACTAGATATGCACTTACACCTTCGTGATGGAGTTATGTTAGAGACTGTTGCACCACTATCTGCTTATAGTTTTAGTGGAGCTATCATTATGCCAAATCTTGTTCCACCTGTTACAACACTTGATGATGTTGTTGAGTATAAAAAAAGAGTTATGTCAGCTGTTCCAAATGACTATTTTGAACCATATATGACACTTTTTTATAAAAACTACTCAAAATCTTTTTTAGAATCAGTTGCAGATGAGATAACAGCTATAAAACTATATCCAGATGGTGCTACAACAAACTCTGATGGTGGTGTTGCTTCGTTTGATATAGAAAAGATGAGAGAGACACTTGAGACTATGGCAGAGTTAGAGATTCCACTTTGTGTTCATGGTGAGAGTGCTGGTTTTGTGATGGATAGAGAAGCAGAATTTATGAGTGTTTATGAACTTTTAGCTAAAAACTTTCCAAAATTAAAAATTATAATGGAGCATATAACAACAAAAGATGCAGTTGAGATGCTAGATAAATATGATAACCTTTATGCAACTATAACTGTTCATCACCTACTTTTAACTCTTGATGATGTTATAGGTGGTATGATGATGCCTCACCATTTTTGTAAACCTATTGCAAAAAGACCAGAAGATTTGGATGCACTTCTTAGCATTGCACTTGAAGCTCATCCTAAAGTTATGTTTGGTTCAGACTCAGCTCCACACCCTCAACATAAAAAAGAGACTTGTGGTTGTGCTGCTGGTGTATTTACTGCACCTATTGCTTTACAACTTTTATGTGAGATTTTTGACCAATATGGCAAACTTGACAATCTTCAAGCTTTTGTAAGTGATAATGCTCAAAATATCTATGGAATATGTCCTGAATTTAAAGAGGTTACACTTGAAAATAGACCTTTTGAAGTACCTACTAGTTATGGAAATGTAGTGCCAATGTATGCAGGTGAAACTATAAACTGGGCTATTGAGAGTGTTGAGTAAACTCTTAGTTTTTGAAAATAAAGGGTATGAAGTTATTTATACTCTCTTACTTAGCTTTTAAAATAAAATTTGACAGGCTTAAAGGAATATAATGGAAAATGCCAACTTTTTAGTATATGCAGAGAAGATTTTGGATTATGGTGTTATGGGAACATTACTATTTATGAGTGTTATAACTTTTTGGCTTTTTATAGAAAGAATGTTGTTTTATAGAGGTGTTAAAGTTGAAGAGTATAAACATAGAGATGAGTTAGATATAGACTTAACAAACAATATAAGTGTTTTAAGTGCTATTGGTACAAATGCACCATATATAGGGCTTTTAGGTACTGTTCTTGGGATAATGATAACTTTTTATACATTGGGTGATGTTGGTGAAGTTGATGCAAAAAAGATAATGATGGGACTTGCTTTAGCATTGAAAGCAACAGCTATGGGGTTGGTTGTAGCGATGCCTGCGATAGTTTTTTATACCATATCACTTAGAAAAGTTGAAAAAATCTTAGCAAAATTTGATATCTATCATTCTAAGGATGATTAGATGGCTAAATGTTCAAAGTCTCATAAAAGGTTTGATAGTATAAATGTTATACCATTTATAGATATTATGCTTGTTTTATTGGTTATGGTTTTAACTACTGCTACTTTTATAAAGCAGGGTATAATCCCCGTTGATTTACCAGAATCTCAAGGTAGTACAAAAGAGGAATTAAAAAAAGAGATAAATATCTTAGTTGATGCAAATGGTAAAATATTTTATGATAAAGAAGAGGTCTCTTTAAAAGTTTTAGAAGATAAGTTAAAACTTATCTCACCAAAACAAACAGTACTTTTAAGAAGTGATAAAAACTCTAAATTTCAAGATTTTGTGAGTGTTATGGGCATCTTAAAAAAGCTAAAACATGAACAACTTTATATAGTTACTAAGGATTAATAACTCTTATCCATCAGTTTAAAACTACTTTTTTTAGTTTCTGTATCTTTTATTTTTTTAAGTTCTTTCTCTTTTTGAAAGTTGGTATTGTTGTTATCAAAAGTTTTCTTTTGAATCTTTTTTACATCATTAAAAAGTGTAGAAGCGATAAAAAACAAGACCATTATAACAACAACACTTGCATAAAGAAGTAGATAGTTTTTTATATGACCTGTTTCAAATGGGTTTTGCATAGTATTCTCTTTTTTATGCAATTATAGCATTTTCTTTATTTGAACTAGCTATAAAAAGTCCTATAAAAAGCATAAACAGAGATATTGTAAATTGTTTTAAAAATAGTGGTTCAGCAAAACAACTTACAAAAAATATAGTTGTAAAAAGTATAGATAACTCTTTTATCTCTTTTTCTTTTATATCTAATTTTAAGATTTGATATATCAGATATAAAAATATAAATATACCTATAATTCCCATCTGTAAAAGCACTAAAAGGTATTGGTTATGTGGATGATTTATCTTCATAAACTCTTTTGTTTCTTTTGTGAGATAGTTATAGTTTTGATTTGTAAGTACTTTTGCAGTTTCATCCTTAAAATCACCAATACCAACTCCTAATATTGGTTGTTCTTTTACTATATCAAAAGTGGTTATCCAGTAGGCTACTCTTATGCCCCATGAACCGTTTAAATCCATATTTTTAATGTGTTTTATATCATTTATCCCTGCATTTACTCTTGTTTTAAAGCTATTGCTTAGTTGATAAGCTGTTGTAAAAATAGTTCCTAAAAGAATAAAACTAAGAAAAAGAGATTTTATACTTAGTCTATAATGTATAATCATCATAACAAAAACTCCAGCTATAAAAGCAACTTGACCAGTTCTACCTATAGCTAAAAAAAGATTACCTGTAACACTTATAAAAAACATACTAAAGAGAATTTTTTGTTTTAAATCATAGTTTTTTGAGAGTATTCTATTTAATAACAGTATAGAAGTAAATGCCATAAAAACACTATAGTCTATCCAAAACATAAAAGGGCTAGGGTTTTGTGGTGTTGCATACTTAAAGTGCCATAGCTCGAAAAATACCCCATAAGCTAGGATTTCACTAACAAACATTCCAGCTAAAAAGGAGCTTATGATAGTTGGTACTTGTTCCTTTTTTACAGATGAAGATATAACAAATATTAAAACCCAGTAGCTATTTAGCCTGATTATATTTAGTGTTTGCTCTACATTGCTAGACCATAAAGAGGATAATATACTAAATAAAAGGTATATGGATATAGCTAGTATAAGTTTGTTTGATTTTAATTGTTGAAGCTTTGTTTTTATGTTTTTATCTGCTAGCCATAGTATAGGTAAAAAAATACTAAAGAAACTTATACCAGCTCTTGAAAGAGGAAGTATAAAAGCAAAACTCAATATAGAATAATAAAATATTTTATTGTAATTTATGTTTTTTAAATTCATCATCCAATTTTAGCAAATAGATATTTTAACAGCCTTAAAGCTATTTTGTATTATAATGATTATATGAAAAAAAATGTTTTATTAGCTTTTTCTTTTGCTAAAAGGGACTTCAAAGAGAAGTATGTTGGTACTGCTTTGGGTCAATTTTGGTTTTTGATACATCCTGTTATTATGATTGTTATATATACTGTGATATTTTCAAGTTTTATGAAGATGAAGTTAAATGTTGTTGATAACTCTTTTGCTTATAGTATATATCTTATCCCTGGTATATTAGCATGGACAACATTTGCTACTATTTTAACAAGACTTAGTATATCTTTTGATGAAAAAAAAGATTTTATAAAAAAGATAAATATCCCTATGTACACTTTTCAGTTAAGTGTGGTTATAACAGAGTTTTTTATACTTGTTTTATCTTATATTTTAGCTATTGTTTTTTTATTGTTGGTTGATCATCCTGTAACTTTGACTTTTTTATATCTATTGCCAGTTTTATTTTTAAATGTATTATTTGCATTTGGTTTAGGTGTTATTTTTTCACTTTTTACCCCTTTTATAAAAGATATTAAAGTTATAGTTCCTATTATCATACAGTTGTGGTTTTGGATGACACCGATTATATATATGAAAGAGATGGTTATGGATGAGTACCCGTTGTTGCTTGTTTTTAATCCAGTTTATTATTTTACAGATATTTATCAAAACATATTTTTATATTCAAAAACACCAAGTTTATACTCTTTGGTTATAATAGTGCTTATAACTTCAGTTACACTTTTGATAGCTGGTTATTTATATAAAAAGATGATTTCAACTATTAAGGACATTATATAATATGGCTTTTACTAAAAAAGATGTAGCAAAGATATATGTAGCTACTTTTGATCGTGCTCCAGATGCTGGTGGTTTGGATTATTGGGTTAATGATTCTGGATTTACAGATATAGAGGATGTTGCAAAAAGTTTTTTTGACTCTCCTGAGGCTCAAGAGATATACACTTCAGATAAAACATCAACGCAACTTGTAAAGATTGCTTATGAAAATCTTTTCAACAGAGAACCAGAAGAGGATGGTCTTGCTTATTGGGTAGATGAGTTAGATAGTGGCAATATCTCTCAAAGTCTTATGCTTCAAGCACTTATAAATGGTGCTTTAGGTGATGATAAAGTTATAATTGATAATAAAACAGAAGTTGGTCTTAGTTTTGCTGAAGCTGGTTTGGATGATGTAGAATTAGCAAAAAGCATAATGGAAGGTATAACAGCTGATTATACAAGTGTTCAAAAAGCCACTTTGGAGATATCATCTTTAAAGCAAGATGAGTTAGTCAATCCATCTCATAGTGAGGATATATCAACTCTTAGTAATCTTGATACATTAGGTGTTTCTTCTGTTTATTCTGGAACAAAATGGGATGATTCCTTGCAACCCATTACATATAGTTTCAACACAACTATCCCAGATGATTACTATGAGTACACTGAAAATGACCACTCAAGTGATGCTCTTACAGATGGATGGAAACCGTTAAATGATGAGCAAAAAAATGCGACTAGAGATGTTTTCAATAAGCTAGAAGATTATATAAATATTGACTTTCAAGAGGTATCATCAGATGGTCTTATAGAGTTAAATAAAGTAAATATGGAAAGCTCAACTGCTGGTTTTTCATTTTATCCAGGGGATTATTATGCTTTTGATGGAGATGTCTTTTTAAGCTCTGAATTTGATTCACAACCAGATGCTTATGGTTTGGAAGCTGGGGAGTTTGGTTACTCTACGATAGTTCATGAGTTAGGTCATGCTTTGGGTTTAAAACACCCTTTTGAAGCACCAAATATTTTACCTTATGAGTTAGATGATACAAACCACTCTATAATGTCATATACAACAAGAAACAGTTATGTACCAGAGATATCTTTTCCAGCAGGTACAAACAAAATCTTAATGAACTATAAAGAGTTAGAACCACAATTTTATTCACTTTATGATATAGAAGCATTACAAGCAGTTTATGGAGCAAATACTTCAACAAATACAGGTGATGATACATATAAAATAAGATATGATGATTATAAAATCCAAACTATTTGGGATGGGGGTGGTGTTGATACTATTGATTTGAGTGGTACTATTGGAAACTCTACAATAGACTTAAATTCAGGAACTCTAAATAGTGCTGATGAATACACTTTGGATGATGTTATAAAGATATATCAAGATGAAGCTACAAGTGAGGGTAAATCTCAGTATAACGATTGGATAGCTCAGCAGATAACGGATCTTTATAATGATGGAAATCTCTATACTGGTAAAGATAATTTAGGTATAGTTCAAGGTGTGGTTATAGAAAATATCATAACTGGTTCAGGAGATGATAAGATTACAGATAATGAGGTTGACAATATCATAAATACAGCTGATGGAGATGATAAAATATATCTAGGTCATGGTGGTAGTGATAAAGTAGATGGTGGGGATGGTGAAGATACTATATATCTTGATATACAAAAAGATGATATAAAAAACTTTAGTTTTGATGGGTATGAGTATAATCTTCAATCTGATAGTTTTGAAGTAACATTCAATGGTATAGAAAAACTTACTTTTAGTGATGGCTCTATCTATACACCAGATGCTTTAGTTTAAAAGAATGATATGAACAATAAGATACTAGAAGTTAAAAATATCACAAAGATTTATAAAATCTATAAATCAAATTTTGATAGATTAAAAGAGGTTTTTTCTAGTAAGATATATCATAGAGAGTTTGTATCAAATGATGATATATCTTTTGAACTTTACGAGGGGGAAACTCTTGGCATTATCGGTACAAATGGTGCAGGTAAATCAACTATATTAAAAATCATAGCAGGTGTTATATCTCCAACTTCTGGAGTAGTTATTAAAAAAGGTAGAGTTACAGCTCTTTTAGAGTTAGGAACAGGTTTTAACAATGAGATAAGTGGTTATGAAAATATCTTTTTAAATGGTACACTTATCGGTATGACTAGGCAACAATGTGAAGAAAAAGTACAAGATATAATCGATTTTAGTGAGTTAGGTAGCCATATAGATGAGCCTATAAAAACATACTCATCTGGTATGAAGATGCGACTAGCTTTCTCAATAGCACTTTTTTCAGAACCTCAAATCCTAATAGTAGATGAAGCTTTATCTGTAGGGGATGCACACTTTAGTGCAAAATGCACAAAAGCATTAGCTCAAAGAAAAAAACAAAATATGTCTATCATATATGTTTCACACGATTTGAACTCACTAAAACTTCTTTGCGATAGACTTATAATGCTAAATAATGGTAAGTTAGTAGAAAAAGGCACACCTGAAGAGGTTATAAACAGATATAATTTTCTTATAGCAAAATTAAATGATAATGATGATACCTTAAAGATAAATGAACAAAACTCAAACTCATTTGGTACTTTTGATATAGAGATAAAAAAGATATATATATCTAAAAATGGTGAGACTTTAGAGGATTTTGAAACGGGTGATGAGGTTGAGATAAACTTAGAGATATACTCAAAGATAGATTGTGAAGATTTGACTATAGGGATACATATAAGGGATAAATATGCTCAGGACATCTATGGTACAAACACTTTTTATCAAAATGTAAAGTTATCGTTAAAAGCTGATACATCATATATCTGCACATATAAGATGCAACTAAATATCGGTGTTGGAAAATACACACTAGGAGCAGCTTTACATACTTCTGATTGGCATACTGAACTTTGTTACCATTGGATAGATAATGCTATAAACTTCAATATATTTGGCACAAAAGAAAATATGTTTATTGGGTTGTGTCGCTTAGAACCAACTATAAATTTTAAAAAGGTATAATTTTATGAAAAACATTTTAAAGAGTATATTTTTCAAACTATCTTATAATCTTACATTACGAAGATATGCAAATAAATTTTTTGTTTATTTTCCAAATGTTAAGGTAAAGTTGGTAGCTATAAGAGATAGTTCTTACTCTCCTAGCATAACTCAAAAACCAGTGTATAAGAGTGATTTTTTAGAGACTATCAAGCAAGAGATAGAAGAAAAAGCAAAAGAGGGTGGTAAGATATGACTATATATGTTGATATAACTCAACTAGAATCAGCAAGAGCAAATACAGGTATCCAAAGAGTTGTAAAAGAGTTTGTAAAAAGAGCAGCACTTAGCACTACAGTAGAGTTTAAAATCATAACTTTTGATGATAAAGATAAAAAAGCATTTATATTAGACAATTCTGAAATAGGTTCTTTTTTAGAAAATATGAGTGATTTTAAATTTACAAAAAATGAAAAAATCGATATACTAAACTTCAAACCACAAATTCCTAGTGCATTTTTTGACCTTGATTCTACTTGGAATATAATCTATAAAAGAAGCTTTATATACCCAACACTAAAATCAAATGGTTTTTTAATCTTTAACTTTATACACGATATTATCCCTGTACTTTTTCCTGAAATAGTTCACGATACAACCAAAGCTAACTTTATCCCATTTTTACAGTCTGTTTATGATAATAGCGACTTGGTGCTTTTTAACTCTTTTTCATCTCAAAAAGATTTTTTAGATGCAAGAGCTAAGTTTAACACTTCAAGAGATATCCCAACAAGAGTAACAGGGTTAGGGTCTGATTTTTTACATACAAAAACAGAGGTTCAAGATACTCTTTTTAAATCTATCTTTGGTAAAAAGTATATACTTTTTGTAGGTACAGTTGAGCCTAGAAAAAATCAAGCAGATGTCTTAGAAGCTTTTGAAAATCTAGCACAAAAATATCCAGATTTAAATCTTGTTTTTATAGGAAAAGCAGGTTGGAAAAATGAGCAACTACTTGGAAAAATAAACACACACGAACTAAAAGACAAACAACTTTTTATGCTTAGTAATGTAGATGACAATGCACTAAAGAGTTTTTATGAAAATGCTTTTTTAGTAACTTATTTATCAAAGTATGAGGGGTATGGTCTGCCTATAGCTGAGTCTTTGGGCTATGGAAATATAACTATTACCTCAAAAAACAGTTCAATGTATGAAGTTGGTAAAAATATAGCTGATTATGTGGTGTATAACTCTTTAAATGAGTTAGAGAGTTTAATCTCTCTTTATTGTGAAGATAAAGAGCTTTATGATGCTAAAAAACTTTATATAAAAGAAAATTTTAAAACAACATCGTGGGATCAGTTTTATAACTCTATATCAGATATATTTGTAAATTATGAAAAATCGCTTGAGCTAAAAAAACATCATCTTAAATCTTTACAGTTTGTGTTTGTAAGTATAGATAAGCATAATTTAGAAGGTACGATAAAGTCTATAGATGAAAATGTTGATTTTGCAAAAGAGTATATTGTTGTTACAGCTTCTAAGTATATACAAGAGTTTAAAAAACTAACATCAAAACATCCTATAAAAATAATAGATGAAAATGATATATTAGCATCTTATGCAGATGGATTTTCAAAAAGAGACCATGTAAGTAAAAACTGGCTTCTTAGAGCATCTTTGTTAAATATAGATAGTTTAGAAGATGAATTTATAATGCTTGATGATGATAATAGAGCTTTAAAAAATATCACTTTAGATAAGTTTATAGCAAAAGATGGTAGTTATAATGCTTATTATTTTTACCATATGTTAGAGTGGCATTATCAAAATAGCGAGTTTGATGCTGGTCAAGAGACTATGAGAAAGCTTTTAGCAGATGAAAACTATGAGATGCTTATGTACTCTTCACATGCTCCACAAATCATAAATAAAAAGATATTTAAAGAGGTTGTAGATAAGTTTTTTGAGATAGGGTTAAAATCTCCCATAGATGAGTGGAGTACATACTTTAACTATGCAGTTTCACTTTATCCTTGTGCATTTAACAAAAAAGTATTTCAAACTCTTAGTTGGCCAGCAACTCCTACTGATTGGGACACTATATTTTTACCAGATGAGTATGCTTTTGAAAATTATTATAAATCTTTATACGATACAGGTTTTTTTGATAAAAATGATACTTATGAACAAAAGATAGAGAAAAAACAAAAGCAACTAGCACCATATCTAAAGTCAAAGTTGATGTTTGAACAAAACAAAGATATACTAGCTAAAAACAATATGGTTCATAAAACATTGCTTTTCAAAAAAGATGATGCTAAAGTTTATCTATCAAATATACCTTATTTTATGGTTGTAGAGAGTGCTTCTGATGTTAAGATAAGAGTAAATTATAAACTACTAAATCCTAAGGTAAAAAAACTTGATTTAGCTATAGTTCTGTTTTTGGATGGTGGTTATAGAACTCTTAGAAATATAAAGATTAAAAATATCTCTTATGAAGAGGATGTTATTGAGATACCAATTGTTGCTCATAGTTTAAAAGAGGGTATATATGATATCTCTTTTAATATAATGTTAAATAACGAGTATATATACTCAGATATATCTCCATATAGAGCAAAACTTATTGTAGTATCAGGTAAGCAACCATCAGAAGTTTTGGGTAATCCTCAACTTTTAGAACAAGAAAATGAGATGCAAGAGGATAAAGTTATGAGTTTGAAAAGTAAGATAAAAAGCATCCCTTTTGTTGGTTGGTTTAGTAGATGGATATACAACATTTTAAGGATGAACAATACTAAGCATAGAGTATATAAACAACAACAAGCTATAGAAGAACTTCAAAGGATAACAGAGGAGCTTCGCCTAGAAAACATAAGATGCAAAGATGAGTTAAAGATAGAGATAATCAACCATAAAAAAGAGATAGAGATGAAAAATGCTCAGATGTTAAATATGCTAGACTCTTTACAAAATAGTGTTAAAACAGATATAGCAAAACAGATCTCTTACCAATCTGATTCTTTTCAACAAAGACTTGACCAGTTTATCTTCGATACAAAGATAGAGTTAAAACTAAAAGATGAAAAAGATGATTAGAACTATACACCAGTTTACTCCAAGTATGGAGGTTGGTGATAGTGTTTCAAATGCAGTTTTATATATTCAAAAGATGCTACATAAGTTAGGTTTTATATCTGAGATATATGTAGCAAGGTTGGATTTGGATAGGAACTTTAAACATAATATCCATCATATAACAGAGTATAAAGAGAGTGAGGAAAATCTACTTTTTTATCATCACTCTATAGGGCATGATTCCCATCAGATGATAATGGATTTTATAGATAAAAAAATCATTATCTACCACAACATCACCCCTCCACACTTTTTTAAACACAATCCCCATATACAAAAGTTATGTATTCAAGGTAGAAAACAGTTAGCAGTTAGTGCTGAGTATTTTATAGCATCTATTGGTGATTCTGATTATAATGTAAAAGAGTTAAAATCTTTTAATTATCCAAATCCAAAAACTTTAACTCTCCTTTTAGATTTTGATAGACAAAATAAAACTAAACCAAATAAAAAACTTATACAAAAGTATTATGATACATACAACATCATATTTGTTGGTCGTGTTGTGCAAAATAAAGTGCAACATCAGCTAGTTGATGTTGCTTATGCATTAAAAAGAAAAGGTGTAAAAAACTTTAAAATCCATATCATAGGTGGAGCATCTGAGCCAAACTATATGAAGTTTTTACAAGAGTATGTAAAAGATATGGATATGTTAGTAGAGGTAACTATAACGGGAAAAGTTAGCGATGAGGACTTGATAGCTTACTATCATATAGCAGACTTATATCTATCTTTGAGTGAGCATGAGGGATTTGGTATGCCTCTTATCGAAGCTATGAAGTATGATATACCTGTTTTAGCATATAATGCTGGTGGAACAACTACAACTATACCAAAAGAGGGTCTTTTAGAGAAAAAATCACCATCATTTATAGCTGATGAGATTATAAAGTTGCAAAATGACCCATACTTTAGAGTTGATTTAGTAAAAAAACAAAAAGATAAGTTGGAGAGTTTTTCAACTACAAATACTATAAATAACTTAGCAGATTTTTTAAATAGTTTGGATTTGGATTTAGGAAAAATTTCTAAGATAAAACAAAAGCAAAAAAATAAAAAAGATTTAGATATACAAGTTGAAGGACCTTTTGATTCTAGTTACTCTTTGGCAATAGTAAATAAAAATATAGCACTATGTTTAGATGCTAAACTTTACTCAACAGAGGGTGGTGGGGACTTTGAAGCAAATCTTGATAATGTAGATACTAAAGTAAGAGAATTAGCCTTAAAAGAGCTAGATAATATTGATGTTACTATAAGAAATCTTTATCCACCACGAACCAACGATATGCGAGGATATCATAAGATTATAGGACCTTATGGTTGGGAAGAATCAAAGTTTCCAAAACAGTATGTAGAGTGGTTTAATACAAAACTAACTATGGTTTTTACTATGAGTGATTATGTTAAAAACCTTTTAGAAGAAAATGGTGTAGATTTACCAATAGTTACAACAGGTTTAGTTGTTGAAGATATACTAAAAATCAAATCAAAACCGTTACCATATAATCTACCAGATGCTTTTAAAATGCTTCATATATCTTCAGCTTTTGCTAGAAAAGGGGTAGATATACTCTTAGAAGCTTTTGAAAAACTAGATGATAAAAATAAAATCTCACTTATCATAAAAACATTTCCAAATCCACACAATGATGTGATAAATCAGATAGAAAACTTAAAATACACTATAAAAGACAGTTATGAAGATGGTGTAAGTTTATATAAAAAATCAAATAAAGAGATATTGCTTATCAATAAAGATATATCAGATAGTGAGATAAAATATCTTTATGAAAAAGCAGATATTTTAGTAGCTCCTAGTTATGGAGAGGGGTTTGGGTTACCTATGGCAGAAGCTATGCTTTTAAATCTACCTGTTATAACTACAAACTACGGTGGTCAAGTTGATTTTTGTAGTGATGATAACTCGTGGTTGTTAGATTTTGAATTTAGGTATGCAAAAACACATATGAATCTTAAAAATTCTATATGGGCAGTACCTAAAGTTGAATCACTTATAGAAAAGATAACAGAATTAAGAGTGATGCTAAGTTCAGCTAGAACAAACAAAGTGTTAAAAGATAAATTAAAAAAAGCAAAACAAAGAGTCTTAAAACAGTACTCATCAAAACAGGTTTCTAAAAATATACTAGATGCTTTAAATAGTTATGAAAAACCGTCTGTAAAAAATAATATAGCTCTTTTTAGTACATACAATACAAGGTGTGGCATAGCTATATATGCAAAATACCTTATATCATCTTTTAAAGATGAGGTTGTAGTTTTTGCTAACAAAACAGATAACACAACCCAAAAAGATGAAAAAAACATCATAAGATGTTGGGAAGAATCAAGAGATACAAAAGAGATACAAGAGTTAAAACAACAACTTTTAGATAAAAATATTACAACTTTTATAATTCAGTACAATTTTAGCTTTATACCTTTAAATCTTCTTTCAGAATTGTTAGTGTTTTGTGATAAAAATGGTATAAAAACTTATCTATTTTTACACTCAACACAAGATGTTGTTACAAAAGATTATACCGATTCTTTTAGTTTTATATCGGATGAATTAAAATCAGTAACTAAAATATATGTGCATACTTTAAAAGACCTAAACTACTTAAAAGAGTTTGGTATATATAAAAATACTGTTTTATTTACACATGGACTAAACTATGATGCTAAAAATCTACCAAGTGTAATATCAAACAATGAAACTTCAGATATTAAGACATTGGCAACATTTGGTTTTTTACTACCACAAAAGGGTGTTTTTGAATTGGTTGAGTTGGTTGAAGCTTTACATAAAGCTGGTAAAAAGGTAAAACTTTTACTTTTAACTTCAATCCATCCTGCACCTATATCTAAAGAGTTGGAGATAAAACTAAAACAAAAGATAAATGCATCTAGTGTAAAAGAGTATATAACATTACAAACAGATTTTCTACTAGAAGATGAGATAATTTCTAAACTATCTCAAACAGATAAGATTTTGTTTTTATATTCTAACACTCAAGAGAGTTCAAGTGCTGCCGTTCGTATGGGATTACTTGCTCAAAAAGAGGTTATAACTACACCTTTGGATATATTTGATGATGTAAAAGATATAGTTACTCAAACTAAGGATAACTCTTTAGATGAGATTTTAAAAACAGTTAAATTTTCACTAGATAAACCTTATGATGTAAAAAAACATAAAAGGTTTTTAGAAGAAAACAGCTGGGATGTTATAAGTGATACTTTTAAAAGAAGTATAAAATAATTCTTTTTTATTGTATAATTAAACTTGACAATATAAGTAATAAAGATGGGATATAAATGAGTAATACAGGTTCACAAAAACAAGAAAAAATAGTAGAAATGTTTGATGATATAGCTCCAACTTATGATACTGCAAATCGTGTTATGAGTATGGGTGTTGATATATCTTGGAGAAAAAAAGCGTGTGATTTATCGTTTGATTATTATGGTAAAAAAAGTATAGATAAGATAGTAGATGTTGCTTGTGGTACTGGTGATATGATGGGATATTGGCAAAAACAAGCTTCCAAAGCTGGTGTGGAGATTAAAGAACTTGTTGGAGTTGATCCATCAACTGGTATGGTAGATGTTGCTCGTGAAAAATTTCCTGATTTTAATTATCATATATCAAAAGCTACTGAGATACCTCTTGAAGATGCTAGTGCTGATATACTTAGTATAACTTATGGTATAAGAAATGTTGTAGAGAGACAAGAAGCATTTTATGAGTTTAACAGAGTTCTTAAAAAAGATGGTCTTGTTGTTATCTTAGAGTTTATGAAAGATGAAGATAAAAATATACTTAAAAAGATAAGAGACTTTTATATGCATAAGATACTTCCTTATGTTGGTGGAGCTATCTCTAAAAATTTAGAAGCATATACATACCTTCCAGATTCTATAGAAAACTTTGTAACTATACAAGGGATGCAAAAAGAGTTGGAAAAAGCTGGTTTTGAAATGCTTCACACTCAAAGTTTTTCTATGGATATATCTACATTAATGATAGCTAGAAAGATGTAGCTGTATCAATTTTATATTTTATTGCATTTTTTTATTTATGATTAATAAGAAAGTGTTAAAATGTATCTGAAGTTTATTTTTAATAAAAAGAGATAATTATGTCAATAAATACTAATAAATCTTTACTCTACTGATTATTATGCGTAATATTTTAGTTATAGAAGATTCAAAAACTATCAATAATATTATAAAAAAAGAGCTTTCTAAATTTAAGTTTAAAGTAAGTCAGGCTTTTACACTTTCAGAAGCAAAAAAATTTTTAAACTTGAAAAAATTTCATCTAATTATTTTGGATTTGCATCTTCCAGATGGTGAAGGTTCTGAACTTATAGCAAATATTCAATCTTTGACAAAAACAAAAGTAGTTGTTCTTACATCATCTCAAGATAATGAATTAAGAGAAGAATTATTCCAATATGGGATTCTTGATTATATTATAAAAGATAAAAACTTACTTTACTCTATATCTGAGATTATAAAAATACTTTATTTTTTATCGTCAAGAGTTAAAGAAAAAATCTTGATTATAGATGACTCTAAGTTTATATGTAAACAAGTTAGGGTTATCTTAGAACCTAGAAACTATGTTATAAATAGTGCATATAGTGCAAAAGAAGCATTAGAAAAATTGGATGGGTTTGAGTATAATCTTATTATTTTAGATATGGAACTTCCAGATATGTCTGGTATAAAGCTTCTTGAACTTATAAGAAAAGATAAAAGATTTTTAGAAGTACCAATCATAGTTTTATCTGGCACTTTAACTCCAGAGACATTAAGAATAGTTTTAAAAAATGGTGCAAATGATTTTTTAAGAAAACCATTTGTTTTTGAAGAATTTGTATTAAAAATAGATCTATGGATTGATTATTTTAAAAAAGAAAAAGAGCTTGTAAAAAAGACATCAGAGTTAGAATATATAAACAAAAATCTTAAAAAACTAGTAGATGAAGAGGTTGAAAAAAACCGTAAAAAAGATGAATTGATGTTCGCTCAGTCTAGGTATGCACAGATGGGTGAAACAATAGCTATGATAGCACATCAATGGAAACAACCTTTACATACTATTGGTATGGCTATTAGTGCGATAGATATGAGATTGCCAAGAGAGATTGAAGATATTGAGATGATGGATGAATTAATTTCTAGGGTATATAAAAATATTGATTATTTAACAACTACCATAGATGATTTTAGAGAATTTTTTAAACCTCAAAAAGTTCAAAAAACGACCAATTATAAAATAATACTAGATAAAGCATTTTTATTATTAAAATCATCTTTAGACAATAAAAATATAAACTTTGAAGTAGATACAAAAGAACTTACTGATTTTTTAAGCTATGAGAATGAACTTATCCAAGTTGTTTTAAATATTTTTAAAAATGCACAAGATTCTTTGATTGACAATAAAATTGAAAAGCCGTGTATATGTGTTGAGATAGATAAAAAAACTCTTCATATATCTGACAATGCTGGTGGGATACCAAATGATATTATAGATAAGGTATTTGATCCATATTTTTCTACTAAAGACAATAGTAATGGTACAGGGTTAGGACTTTATATGAGTAAAATTATTGTTGAAGAACATTGTTTAGGTTCTTTAAGTGTTGAAAATACGGATACTGGTGCTAGATTTACGATATCGTTATAAGTTTTGGGAGATATACTTTTGTCAAAAAAAGAAATAAAATTAACAATAAAATCTAATTTTACTGATAAATATAAAGCTGGTTATCCATTGATATTGCCAGAATATATAGAAGATTTAAAAAAAGTTGATGAAGATGGTTCTATATTAAATCTATATGATTATAAAAATAATTTTATCGCTCGTGCTTACTATGGTAAACAAAACAAAGGTTTTGGTTGGATTTTAACTAAAAATCAAGATGAAAAGATAGATAAAGATTTTTTTATATCTAAGATAAATTCAGCTATAAAATATAGAAAAAGTTTTTTTAATGATAAAGATACAACTGCTTTTAGAGTGTTTAATGGTGAGGGTGATGGAGTAGGTGGACTTACTATAGATTTCTTTGATGGGTACTATCTTATCACTTGGTATAGTATCGGTATATATGAGTTTCGTACAGATATACTAGATGCTTTAAAAGAGTGTGTTGATTTTAGAGGGATTTATCAAAAAAAGCGTTTTGATGCTAAAGGGATGTATCTTAAAGATAAAGATTTTGTTTGTGGAGATGAAGCACCCAAGCCACTTATAGTAAAAGAAAATGGTATAAAGTTTGCGATATATCTTGATGATGGTGCTATGGTTGGTGTATTTTTAGACCAAAAAGAGGTTAGAAAAACTCTAAGAGATAAGTATAGCAAAGATAAAACTGTACTAAATACTTTTTCATACACAGGGGCTTTTTCAGTAGCATCAGCACTAGGTGGAGCTAAAAAAACAACAAGTGTTGATTTGGCAAAAAGAAGTATAGCAAAAACAAAAGAGCATTTTGAGATAAATGATATAGATACATCTAAGCAAAGTATAGTGGTAGATGATGTTTTTGATTACTTTAAATATGCACTAAGAAAAAAACTTATTTTTGATGTTGTTGTGGTTGACCCACCAAGTTTTGCAAGAAGTAAAAAAAGGGTTTTTAGTGCAAATAAAGACTATATAAAGTTACTAAAAGAGGTTATACAAATAACTTCAAAAGATGGTCTTATAGTAGCATCAACGAACTCAGCAAACTTTAGTATGATGATTTTTCATGACTTTATAAAAAAAGCTTTTAAAGAGTTGAAATTAAGATACAAAGTATTGGAGAGTTTTTCACTACCAAAAGATTTTAGAGTAAATGATAAGTTTAAAGAGGGTGATTATCTTAAGGTTGTGTTTATAAGAAAAATATAATTAAAATTAGGAAAATAAAATGTGTATAACAATAACAGATAAATATATAAATCCATTTACAGACTTTGGTTAAATAGTTGTTTGGTAATGAATGAACTATATCAAGGATAAATAAGTGCATAAAAAACTACCGATAGGGATACAAACCTTTAAAAAAATTATAGATGGAAATTACCTCTATATAGATAAAACTAAAGAAGCTTTAGAACTTATAGAAAATAATCAGTCAGTTTTTTTATCTCGTCCTAGAAGATTTGGAAAGAGTTTGTTTTTAGATACTTTACAAAATATTTTTGAGGGTAAAAAAGAGCTTTTTAAAAATTTATATATTTATGATAGATGGAATTTTAATGATATTTATCCTGTTATCAAAATAAACTTTGGCACGATAACTTCTACAGAAGATTTATTTCAAACATTGAAAAAGATACTAGATGATAATCAAAAAAGATTAGGTGTTGTTTGTCCTCAAGATTATGATTATGCTAATTGTTTTGCTTCTCTTATACAACAAACTTATGAAAAATACAAACAAAGAGTAGTGATACTCGTTGATGAATACGACAAAGCCATATTGGATGTTATAGATGACATAAATATAGCAAAAAAAAATAGAGAGATTTTAAAACGGATATATACTGAGATAAAAAATAATGATGAATATATAAAATTTACATTTTTAACAGGTGTTAGTAGATTTTCAAAAGCATCTATATTTAGTGGTTTAAATAACATCATAGATATAAGTTTAAATCCTGTTTATGGAAATATATGTGGATATACTCAAAACGATATAGAAAGTTCATTTATATCATATTTAAAAGATGTTGATTTAGAAAAAGTAAAGTTATGGTATAACGGATACAACTTTTTAAAAGACCCAGTATATAATCCATTTGATATACTACTTTTTATACAAAATAATTATAAATACAGCAACTATTGGTTTGAGACTGCAACTCCATCATTTTTGATAAAACTGATGCAAGATAAAAATTATTTTATACCTATCATAGCCAATCTTATAGTAGATGAAAAGCTTATAAATAGTTTTGATATAGAAAACTTAGATGTAGAGGTTATATTGTATCAAGCTGGATATCTAACTATAGATGAGGTAAAAGAAAAAAGAAGAGGTGGGATAGAATATAAACTAAAACTACCAAATTTAGAGGTTAAAAGCTCTCTAAATGATTATATAATCAATCTTTTTTTCAAACAACAAAGTTCTAAGATAAAGATACAAGACAACTTATATGATGCACTCTGTGATGAAAAGATAGAAGATATAAATAGCTCACTAAATCAGATATTTGCTTCAATACCTTATAATAATTTGGATAAGATAAAACATTATGAGGGGTTTTATGCAAGTATAGTTTATGTATATCTACAATCATTAGGCTTAGATATAATAGGTGAAGATGTAACAAATCAAGGTCGTATAGATTTAACGATAAAGATAAACAATATTTTATACATTATAGAGTTTAAAGTTGGAGAAGCTGATGCTTTAGAGCAGATAAAAGCTAAAAAGTATTATGAAAAATATCAAACTTTATATAAAGATATATATCTAATTGGTATAAATTTTGATGAAGATACAAAAAATATATCTAAGTTTGAATGGGAGAAATTATAAAAATGCACACTCTTACAGTTTCATCACTAAATGAACAGATACAAAGTTTACTAGAGAGTAGTTTTACTCGTGTTTTAGTTGAGGGGGAGCTTTCTCGCATCACTTTTCATAACTCTGGTCATATCTATTTTACTTTAAAAGATGCTTCTTCTGCTGTTAGTTGTGTTATGTTTCGTGGTAATGCTTCACGGTTAAAGTTTCGTCTTGAAGAGGGGATGAAAGTTATACTAGATGGTGCTATATCTGTTTATAAACCTCGTGGAAGTTATCAGATAAACTGTTTTAGTATAGAGCCATCAGGGCAGGGTGCTTTGGCTTTGGCTTATGAGCAACTAAAAGAGAAGCTTTTGGCAAAAGGTTATTTTGATGATGCTAGAAAAAAACAAATCCCAAAGTTCCCTAAAAGAATTGCACTTATAACATCAGCTACTGGAGCAGCTTTGCAAGATATGTTAAGAGTAGCAAATACAAGATATAAAAATCTTGAGATAGATATATATGATGTTTTAGTTCAAGGGGAGAGTGCATCTCTTAGTATAGCTAAAGCCATAAAAAAAGCAGATATAAATGGTTATGATATTTTAGTTGTTGGTCGTGGTGGTGGAAGTATAGAGGATTTGTGGGCATTTAATGAAGAGATAGTAGCAGATGCTATATTTGAAGCCACTACCCCTGTTGTTTCAGCTGTTGGTCACGAGATAGATTGGGTTATAAGTGATTTTGTAGCTGATTTAAGAGGTGCTACCCCTAGTGCTGGGATGCAGATGATACTACCAGATACAAATGAACTTTATCAGTATATAGACAGTATATCTTCTAGTATGACTCAAGCTATATCTCAGACTCTACAAACTAAATCACAAGAGTTAAAGCATCTTCAAAATCTAATTACTCAAAATTCTGTTGAGAGAAAAATATCTTTAAAAAAAGATGAGATAGAACGGTTAAAAAAATCTTACGAACAAACTATTGACTTTAAATTAGGTGGTTTCTCAAGAGAATTACAAGAGATAAAAAATAAATTTCCTCAAACGATAGATATGAGTATAAAAAATGCAAAAAATATATTGCAAAATACAAAAGAGATATTAGAGGCAAATAATCCAAAGTATAAAGTAAAAAAAGGTTTTGCTCAAATATCAAAAGATGATAAAGTTATAGATATAAAATCTTTAAAGGTTAATGATGATTTTAGTTTGATGAGTGATGAAGTTGTTGTTAAAGCTAAGGTTACAAAGGTTGTTTAAATAAATAAATTTTATAGACTATAAAGTTTATTTACTATATAATATATAAAATTTATTTATTATAGGTATGAAATGTTTCAAGTTGGTAAGCCAGTTAGTGGTAAACAGTTTTATGATAG
>Ga0256842_1001293_pt1 | contig 20441 bp, 22 predicted proteins | sample 4559240metaG_FD_185973 | JGI IMG/M metagenome (GOLD analysis project Ga0256842, IMG submission 185973) | Hydrothermal vent microbial communities from Guaymas Basin, Mexico - 4559-240 | ecosystem: Environmental > Aquatic > Marine > Hydrothermal vents | place: Mexico: Guaymas Basin | collected... | reverse complement strand
ACCAGACTTTGAGCCGCCTTTTTTCTGGCCTCTTCTTGCAAACCCATAAATTTTGGTACCGCAACCGCTGCCAAAATCCCCAAAATAATGAGCACTGCAATAATTTCAATCAGTGTAAAACCCTTTTGCCTGTTTTTTCTCCTTTCCATAAAAACCTCCTTACTTTTTTTAAAATCCTCTCCCTAATTAATTGATAGTATAACTATATCTTTAATGTCAATATAAAAATAAAAAAAGAGCCATTAAAAAACAGCAAAATATCCTTTAAATTTAATAAGATGTTTTCTAAAGTCTATAGTATTCCGCAGAATTTGATATAATTGAGACATTATGCTCTAGACTTCAAAAACAGATAAAAGTAAGCTTTAGAGCAAGAAAGATGGAAGTTTTATAAAAAGATAGATAAAAGATTTTTTTTTCAAGAAAAACAAAATCATGGACATTATATAAAGTTATAGGGATAACTCTAATTCAAAAATCAAGAGCTGGCCCCAGTCAGCTTAATATGAAAAATCCATTTTTTATGAGGGGTCTTCCTTGCCTAGTTGACATTGACACTGTTTGTTTAAGTGTTTAAGTATTGTTACAAAAAATATGGGGTTTTTTGATATGAGCAGGGAGTTAAGTGACAGGGAAAAAGAAGTGTTGTCTGTTGTGGTGGAGGGTTTTATTGAGACAGGTTCTGCAGTGGGATCAAGATATGTGTCAAAAAAGTCTAAGCTAAATTTAAGCCCTGCCACGATGAGGAATATAATGGCGGATTTGACAGATATGGGTTATTTAAAACAGCCACACACCTCAGCAGGAAGATTGCCATCACAAAAGGGGCTTAAATATTATTTGAGTTATGTGTTTAAGCCCCAGCCTATATTTAAAGAAAAAGAAAAGATTAAAAAGTATTTTGATTCCACAATGGGATATGAGTTTTCTGAGCTTTTGGAGATGACCTCTAAATTTATCTCAAATGAGACAAAGTTAGTGGGAATAGTAATTTCCCCACCAGTGTCTTTTATGCGATGGAAACATATAGATTTTGTATTGGTGAAACAAGGGTTGGTGTTGGCTATTTTAGTGTTTGAAGGTGGGATGGTTCATAATAGATTGGTGAGCTTAGAACATACCAATATCACAAATGATGATCTTACCAAATTCAGTAATTATTTAAATGAGAAATTTTCTGGAAAATCTTTATATGAAGTAAAAAAGATTATAAAAAAAGAAATAGAAGATGCGAGTAATAAATTTAATGAATTATATTTAAGTGCATTAAAACTTGCTAAATATACTTGTGATTCTGAAGACGAAAGGGAAATCTTTGTGGAAGGAGCGCATAAGGTCATAGAAGAGACTCAGTTAAAAGACATTGAAAGAATGAAAAATTTGCTGAAATTTATAGAAGAGAGGGGAGAGTTACTTAAGATTTTAGAAAAAATAGAACAAGGTGAAGGCATATTCATAGCTTTTGGCAATGAGTTGTTTGGGTCAGAATTGGAAGAATGGACCATTATTTCATCACCTTATGGCCTTGAAGATGAATCCACAGGTATAATTGGAACCATAGGCCCCCTCAATGTAGACTATTCAAAATTAATACCCCTAGTTGACTATATCGCAAAGATGCTTAATAGGATACTTGAGACCAGGTTATAATTTTTACAAGTTTATCCCGCCAATTTTTGTTTAAATTGATTTGGTTAAATTAAATCAAAAATTTTTATATTTAGAACGCAAAGGGGAGGTTGTTGTTATGACTCAAGAGAATGTATCCATGGAAAAAGAAGAAATAAAAAATAGTGACACTGATTTAAATGATGCTACTGAAAACAAAAAAGAAGAAAATAATGATGAAAATAAAAAGGAGATAGATCTTGAAGAATTAAAGAAATTGTGTGAAGAGCATATATGTGTGGAATGTCCTGTTAAAAAACAAATGGAAGAAGAGATGTTGAGGGTGAAAGCAGATGCTGATAATTTTAGAAAAAGGATGGAAAGGGATAAAGAACAATTTTTGAAGTATGCAACAGAAAAGGTTTTAGAAGATATTGTTCCTGTAATAGATAATTTAGAGCTTGGTTTAGAACATGCCAAAAAGGTTGAGGCATGTAAAGACATAGTTACAGGGATAGAAATGACTTTAAATATCTTGCTTTCAACATTAAAAAATCATGGACTTGAACAAATTAAAACAGAGATAGGGGATGATTTTGATCCAAACTACCATGAAGCAATGGCACAAGAAGAAAGGGAGGACATGCCTCCAGGCAAAATATCTTTAATAATGCAAAAAGGATATAAAATAAAGGACAGGATATTAAGACCAGCAAAGGTCATGGTGAGTAAGGAAAAAGAAGACCAGAAAAATGAAAATTAAGCCTTTACAAGTAAAAAAATGGATTTATTTTCTACAATAGAAATCAAATCGACTATAAGGGAGGAATAAGTTATGGGTAAAATAATAGGAATAGATTTAGGAACAACCAATAGCTGTGTGTATGTCATGGAGGGGAAAGAGCCTAAGTGCATTCCCAGTCCAGAAGGTGGACGGACAACTCCATCTATAGTTGCATTTACAGACAAAGAAAGACTTGTTGGAGAGCTTGCAAAAAGGCAGGCAGTCACTAATCCCAAAAGGACTATTTATGCAATAAAAAGGTTGATGGGAAGAAAGTTTGATGCTCCGGAGGTGCAACAATGGAAGAATCGTTGTTCTTATAATATAGTTCCTGGTCCAAACAACGATGCTTATGTGGAGGTTGATGGTAAAAAATATAGTCCTCCAGAGATCTCTGCAATGATTCTAAAAAAATTAAAAGAACAGGCAGAGGCATATTTAGGGGAGCGGGTTACTGAAGCAGTAATTACAGTGCCTGCCTACTTTAATGATGCTCAAAGACAGGCAACTAAGGATGCAGGGAGGATCGCAGGACTTGAGGTAAAGAGGATAATAAACGAGCCAACAGCGGCATCGTTGGCTTATGGTTTTGATAAGAAGGTAAATGAAAAAATAGCAGTATATGACCTTGGTGGTGGAACATTTGATATCTCAATACTTGAGGTTGGAGACAATGTTGTTGAAGTAAAGGCAACAAATGGTGATACCTTCTTAGGTGGTGAAGATTTTGACCAGGCCTTATTAAATTATATTATTGAAGAGTTTAAAAAAGAGACAGGTATTGATTTAAGTAAAGATCCAATGGCCTTGCAGAGGTTAAAAGAGGCTGCTGAAAAGGCCAAAAAAGAACTATCTACTGCTCTTGAGACTGAGGTTAATCTTCCATTTATCACTGCTGATCAGAGCGGTCCAAAACATTTGAACATGAAGATAAGCAGGGCCAAATTAGAGGCCTTAACAGAACATTTAGTAGAAAGATCTTTAGAGCCCTGTAAAAAGGCCTTGGCTGATGCTGGACTCACAGTAAATGACATTGATGAAGTAATATTAGTTGGTGGAATGACTAGAATGCCTCTAGTGCAGAAAAAAGTGGCAGAATTCTTTGGGAAAGAGCCCAAAAAAGGAGTGGATCCTGATGAAGTAGTTGCAATGGGTGCTGCTATTCAAGGAGGTATCTTATCTGGTGATGTAAAAGATGTATTGTTGTTAGATGTAACTCCACTTTCCTTAGGAATAGAGACATTGGGTGGTGTATTTACAAAGATTATTGAAAGAAATACTACAATACCAACTAGAAAGAGTCAGATATTTACCACTGCAGCTGATAATCAGACTTCTGTATCAATTCATGTGTTGCAAGGAGAAAGACCACTTGCAAAGGATAATATGAGCCTTGGAAGATTTGATCTTGTGGGTATACCTCCAGCACCAAGGGGAGTTCCTCAGATAGAAGTTACCTTTGATATTGATGCCAATGGAATTGTAAATGTATCTGCAAAGGACCTAGGTACTGGAAAAGAACAATCTATCAGGATTCAGCCATCCAGTGGTCTAAGTGAAGAAGAGATTCAGAGAATAATAAAAGAGGCAGAAGCCCATGCTGCTGAAGATGAAAAGAGGAAGAGGCTCATTGATTTGAGAAACCAGGCAGATCAATTGATATATACTACTGAAAAATCTATTAGAGATTTAGGCGATAAAGTGGATGCATCCCTTAAAGCTGAGTTAGAGCAGAAGATAGAAGATTTAAAGAAAGTATTAGATAGTGAAGACGAAAATGCCATAAAGAGTGCAATGGATGCTTTAACTCAATCATCCCATAAATTGGCAGAGCTCTTATATCAGCAACAGGCAAGTGGTCAGGGAGCTAATGCAGGAGCTCAAGGAGCCAGTGCTGGGAGTGGTAATACTTCCTCAAATCAAGATGATGATGTGGTAGATGCTGAATATAGTGAGCAAAAGTAAGTGTGCTTGACAGATAAAAACCTGCCTTCTAATCTTTAAGGCCTGGATTTGAAAAAATCCAGGCCTTTTTTGTTATTTTTAAGATAACCATTAATTGGGATAGGGATCATATGAAATTTAAAATTTTTTTAGGGATTATTACCATTTTTTTTGTGGTATCTTGTGGGCCCAAAAAAAAGATTTACATTCCTGAAAAAAGGATATCAAACCTGGAAAGGGGAAACTATCTTTGGAAAATAGGGGATAGAAAAAGTGCATGTGAAAATTATAAAACCGTGTTTAACAATCCTAATACACCTGTTGAGTTAAAGATTTTTTGTGTGAAAAGGCTAATTATATGTGCAATAGATGCAAATGAGTTTGAACTAACACAACAGCTTTTTAACAGATGGAGATTAATTGATCCATCCTATGATTTAAAATGGGATTATTATAACCTTTATTTGAATTATCTTTTGAAAAAAGGTGATATCAGTGGATGTTATACCTATATTAAACAAAAAATAGATGCTACTACCTCTGATAAAGTAAAGAAAGAGTTCTTTATTCTAGCACAAGAGATTTCTATAAAATATAATAAGCTGGATATAGCTAGAAGATTATTTGCAGACTATTTTGATTTATTTAGTGAAAGAGAAAAAAAAGAGATCTTATCTCAGCTTTTGACAAAAATAAGACAAGAGAAAAAAATAGTTGAAGATTACCCAATTTCAAATCTAGATTTCACACTTTTTCCAGATAAGTTGATTGCATGGAATAACGTAATATTTTTATTACAACAACAAGATATTTCCTGGATTCAAGGATATAAGATCTTAAAAAAGATTATATCTGAGGATACATTAGTTGCCTATCTTTTAAAAGATGAATTTAAAATACTGAAGGAAAAATATGGGGTGCCTAAAATAGAATTGGCACTTTTGCTTCCATTTACCTCGTCTTATGAAAAGGTCTCTCTAGGCATCTTAAGGGGAGTTGAGGCTGGAATATGGGAACTAGAAAAGCTTGGCGTGGATATAAAGGTAAGGGTCTTTAATACTGGGGCCAAGGATTGGAAAAAAAGATTCTTAAAATATGCTAAAAAAGGAATGATAGTTGGTGGGCCAATTAGGATGGAGGTTTGGAGTGATATATTAGAAGATGATCTTCCAGAGAAATTTAATTTTTTTGTGTTTAGGTCTTATATACCATTGGAGGGAAGCAAGGGCCTTAGATTTTTCCCAAGTAGAACAGATCAGGCAAGGGCATTGGTTAAGTATTTAAAAGAGAATTTTGATGTATGTTCCTATGCAATATTTTATCCCAAGGGTGAATATGGGAGATTGCTTGGAGAGGCCTTTTTTAATGAGGTGAAAAAGATGGGATGTGATGTTACAGCAATTTCCTGGTATGATCCAAATAATACCAGGTCGTGGCAGAAGAGAGTGGAGGAATTTTTAGGTGCTCCTGCATATATTTTTAAAGAAAAGGATGAGGAAAAGATAAAAAGGTTTATACCAGATATTAATTTTCAAGCTGTATTTATACCTGATTCTTTTCAAAATGCGAGGATATTAATACCCAGTTTTTTTTACTATAATGCAAAATCACTCTATTTTTTAGGAACCACACTTTGGGAAGGAGAGAATAAGGATCTTACCTCACTTGAATACTCATTATTTAAAAAAACCTACTATCCATCTCCATGGAGGCGTGATAAAGACAATGTGCAACAAAATCAATTAGATAAAAATCTTGAAATACTATCCAAAAGGGATATAGATTTTTGGAGTTGTCTAGGTTATGATTTTTTTAGATATGCATTTTATTTGTCCACTGAAATAAATAGTAATAGGAAGAGAGATTTGAACATTGATAAATTTAAGTGGACCATGGCTCCAATTCATTGGGATGAAAAAGGCGTGGCCCATCAAGATATGTTTGTTATAAAAGTGACACAAACACAGAATTAGCTTTTTAAATTAACCAAAAAAATATGGGAGATTATTATGAAGATATCTAAAGAAGAGGTGCAAAACATAGCAAAACTTGCAAGGCTTGAGATAGCAGAAGATAAAATGGAATTATTTTCAAGGCAACTAAGTCAGATTCTGGAATATATGGAGCTTTTATCTGAAGTGGATACAACTGACGTAGAGCCCCTATACTCGCCCATTGAGCACATGACACCATATAGAGAAGATGAAGTCATAAGAGAATATTCCAGGAAAGAGGTCTTGTCCAATGCACCAGAGGATGATGGCAAATATTTTATAGTTCCTAAGGTAGTAAATTAGGTCAATTACTAAAGAAAAGAGGGAGTTATATGGAGATATATAGACTTTCAGCTATTGATATCAAAGAGGGGATATTAAAGGGTGATTTTAAGGTAAAAGAGGTAGTTGAGGCATATTTGAAAAGGATAGAAGAAACAGAAAAAAAGATTGATGCCCTATTGTTTGTAAATAGTGAGCAGGCATTAAAACAAGCAGAAGAGATGGATAAAAAAGGTCCTGATCCTGAGAAAAAATTGTGGGGAGTTCCAGTTGTTGTTAAAGATGTATTAACTACAAGAGACATTAAAACTACTTGTGCATCAAAGATGTTAGAAAATTTTGTGCCATTTTATGATTCTGAAGTAGTAAAAAGGCTGAAAGAGAGTGGAGCCATAATAATAGCAAAGTCAAATATGGATGAGTTTGCCATGGGCTCGTCAACAGAAAATTCGGCCTTTAAAATAACCAAAAATCCATGGGATCTAACACGGGTTCCAGGGGGATCAAGTGGTGGTTCTGCGGCTTCCACAGCTGCATATCAATGTCCTGTATCCATAGGAACAGACACAGGCGGATCCATCAGACAACCAGCGGCATTTTGTGGAGTAGTTGGTCTTAAACCAACTTATGGAAGGGTATCCAGGTTTGGACTTATAGCCTATGGATCTTCATTGGATCAGGCAGGTCCTATTACAAGATCTGCTAAAGACGCAGCCTTGGTTCTTTCTGTTATAGCTGGAAAAGACCCAAAAGACTCCACATCTTCTTCTGAACCTGTTCCTGATTATTTGGCCCTAATTGACAATTTTAAAGATCTAAAAGGAGTAAAGATTGCTCTTCCAAAAGAGTATTGGGAATATGAATTAGATAAGGATATTGACAAAAAATCTAAAGAATTTTTTGAACTTTTAAAATCCCTTGGTGCAGAACTTGTCTCAATTAGTCTGCCTCACACAAAATATGCTGTGGCCACTTATTATATTATTGTAATGGCAGAAGCCAGTTCAAATCTCGCAAGATACGATGGGGTGAGATATGGATATAGGGCCAAGGATGTAAAGGAACTAATTAAGATGTATACAAAAAGCAGAAGTGAGGGATTTGGTTTTGAGGTGCAAAGGAGAATTATTCTTGGGACCTATGTGTTGTCTGCTGGATATTATGATGCTTATTACAAGAAGGCAGCCCAGGTGAGACGACTAATTAGGGATGATTTTTTGTCAGCATTTAATAGTTGTGATGTAATCTTAACACCTGTATCTCCCATTTTGCCATTTAGACTAAAGGAAAAGATTGAGGATCCACTTCAGATGTATCTTGCAGACATCTTTTCATGTGGCCTCAATTTAAGTGGTCTTCCAGGTCTTTCCTTTCCCATTGGTTTAGGTGAGAGAGAAAAATTACCAGTGGGTGTTCAGTTTATAGCTCCTCCTTTTAAAGAAGAGGTCCTTTTGGGTATTTACAACAAAGTAGAAAAAGAGTTAACACCTTTACCTGAGCCTTATGGACTTGTTTCATGATAGGTGCAGTAGCTGTCAGTGGTGGAATAGATAGTTTTTTTGCCACGCATCTTTTAAAAAAAAGGGGAGACAATGTAGTAGCAATATTTGGAATATTCCATGATGGTCTTTTAAAGATTAAAGATGAGGTTATATCTAAATATAAAGAGTTAAATGTAACGTGTATTACAGTGGATTTAAGAGAAGAATTTGAAGAAAAAATAGTAAACTATTTTGTTGATCAATATATAAAAGGCAATACTCCCAATCCCTGTTGTTTGTGTAATAAATATATTAAATTTGGTTTGTTAAAACAAAGTGCCATGGATAAGGGATGCGATTTTTTTTCAACAGGTCATTATGTGAGATTAATAAACAAAAATAATAAGAAGTTTCTGTATAAAGGTGTTGATGAAAATAAAGAACAGAGTTATTTTTTATCTCTTGTTCCCAAAGAAAATTTAAATAACGTTGAATTTTTGCTGGGAGATTATAAAAAGCAAGATGTGAAGACTTTAGTTAAAGACACGGGGATGTCTCCTCCTATTTCACATGAGAGCCAAGAAATATGCTTTATAAAAGATAACTATAGAAGTTTTTTAAAAAAAAGCCAAATAACCCTTCCAGGACCAGGAAAGATAATTGGAACATGGGGAGAGGAACTTGGAATACATAATGGACTTTTTAATTATACAATAGGTCAGCGAAGGGGGCTTGGAATTCCTTATAAAGAACCCCTTTATGTTATAGATAAAATAGTCAATGAAAATATTTTGGTTGTGGGGACAAAGTCAGATTTGCTAAGAGATCATTGTATAGTTAAAGACATTAACTTTTTAGAAGATATTGTCAATTGGCCTAAAACAGTTTCAATAAAAGTAAATTATAACATGAAACCAACAAAAGCCAGTTGGGAGCTTTTAGAAAATAATGAGATTAAAGTTTATTTTGATAAAAAGATTCCAAGGCCAACACCGGGACAGATATGCTGTTTTTATTCTAAAGATCTAGTGCTTGGAGGCGGAATAATCAAAGATGACAAATAAAAAAAGATTTTTTATTTTCACACTTGGATGTAAGATAAATCAATATGAGTCAGAGGCTATAAGGGAAAGCTGGATTTCTAAAGGATTTGTTGAAGTAGAGGATGTAAAGGATGCTGATGTGGTTATTGTCAATAGTTGTGCTGTTACTGAGATGGCTGTGTCTGATGTAAAAAAATATATCAGAAGATTTTCAAGGGAGAATCCAAACTGTGAGATTATAGTAACTGGATGTGCTATTCCTAAATGGGAAAATGTAATTAAATCTTTTGAGAATGTAAAATATATTGTCCCTCAAAAGCAAAAGGCCATATTAAAAGATTATCCTGAGTTAGATATAAATAACAAACAGAGTATAGAACATTTTTCTTTGACAATTTCAAATTATTTTAGGGCAAGGCCAGTTGTTAAGATTCAAGATGGTTGTTCCCATTACTGCAGATATTGTATTGTGCCATTAACAAGGGGAGCGTCTGTAAGTCGTGATATAAGAGATATCTTGGATGAGGTCAAAAGGCTTCTTGATAATGGATTTCATGAGCTTATTATAAGTGGTATAAATTTAAGGGAGTTTAAGACCAGTTATAATGGCAAAGATATTGATGTGTGGGATCTGGTTGAGATAATATCTAAGATTATGGCTAAAGATTATAAAGGATCCAGGATTAGGTTAAGCTCTTTAGATCCATCACTATTAAATAATAAGGCATTGAGGGTCCTTAACACTTGTGAGAATATAGCTAAACATCTTCACCTTTCCATACAATCTGCAGATAGAGATATATTAAAAAAAATGGGTAGAGCTCATTATACACCAGATCACATTGAACAATTTATAGAAAAATTAAGTAATATTTGGAGATTGTTTGGACTTGGATGTGATGTGTTAGTGGGTTTTCCTGGAGAAAGTGACTCAAATTTTGAAAATACATATGAGTTTTGCAAAAGGATGCCTTTTACATATGCACATGTGTTTCAATATTCAAAAAGGCCAGGCACACCAGCAGCAAAGTATCCTGATCAAGTGCCAAAGCAGTTGAAAAAAGAGAGAAGCAGAAGATTGAGAGAACTTTTTGTTGGTAAGAAAAAAGAATTTTTAAAAAAACAGTTACAATTAAATAATGTATCTGTGGTGGTAGAAGATAGAGATAAGTTAGTTGGAATGAATGAATATTATGTTATTTGTGAGATATTAAATGGAAATAAAGGGGATTTAAAAAAAGGAGATCTAGTAAAGGCCAGACCAGTGTGTGTGGATTTTGAGAAAAAAAATCTTATTGTAAGTTTGGAGTAGTGGTGTGAGCATTCCTAAAAGACCTAAAGATGTCTTGTTAGTTTTATCTATATTATATAGTGATGTTGATGATATATGGGAAAGGGTATTGGATAATTTAATAGAACTATTTGGTCCAATTGAGCATATATCTGAGCCTATACCTTTTACAGAAACCACTTATTATGACAAAGAACTTGGAACTCCAATATTTAGAAAGATGGCAGCATTTTCAAACCTGATCCCCCCTGATACATTGCCAGATGTAAAGATAAAGACTAATGAAATTGAGATAAAATATTCCAGAGAAGATGGATCAAGGAGGTTTAATCTTGATCCTGGCATATTGTCATTTGAGAGATTTGTACTTGCCACTGGAAAAGAATACACACACAGGATATATTTGAAGCATGGCATATGGGCAGATCTCACACTTTTGTTTCAAAAGGGTAAGTTTCGAACTCTTCCGTGGACATATCCTGATTATGCAAAAAAAGAGCTTCAGGATATTTTATTAAGATATAGAGAGTTGTATAGAAAAAAAATAAAGAGATGAGGAAAAGTTAATGATCAAATCAATGACTGGTTTTGGCTTTTATGAGGATATAGATGATATATGTATGCAATATTGGGAAGTAAAAAGTGTAAATTCTAAAAATCTCAATGTAAAATTCAAGATACCTTCTTTTTTAAAAAGTGTGGAACACATCTGGTTAAAAGAAGTAAAAAATAAAGCAAGCAGAGGGAATATTGAGATATATCTAAATTTAAAGATCTTAAAAAAGACAGAGATCCCTTTTTCTATAAATGAAGGATTGTTAGATTTTTTGTTTGATTTTCTAAATAGTTATGCTCAAAAAAGAGGAGATATATTTGCCCCTGATTATAATAAAATTACCTCAATTCCGCATCTTTGGATAGAGACTCCTATTAGTGCAACATCTAATCTAGTGGAATCATTGTCAAAGGGATTGTCTAATGCCCTTGATTCTTGGAATAGTTTTAGGGAAAGAGAAGGGAAAAATCTTGCAGAGGATTTACTTGAGCGAATAAAGTTTCTTGTAGAAATAAAATCAAGAATAGAAAAAATCAGTAGCTTTTTAGTGGAAGAAAAGTTTGAATTATTAAAAAAAAGGGTTAAAGAACTTACTGAAAGGGCAGGGGTAGAGGTGGATGAAGAAAGATTTTTGCAGGAACTCGCTTTGTTAGCTGATAGACTTGATATATCAGAGGAATTAACTAGACTGGGAATCCATCTGGATGAGATGAATAAGGTGATAACCCAGGGTGGAATTGTTGGAAGAAAGTTAGATTTTTTGTGTCAGGAGTGCTTTAGAGAAATAAACACCTGTGGTAACAAAGCTCAGAATGCTGAAGTTAGTAAACTTGTTGTGGAGTTTAAAACAGAGTTGGAAAAGGTAAGGGAACAGGTGCAGAATTTAGAATAAATAAGGGGCACCTCTGATATGATAAAGGATGAGCTTTTAAATATTGGTTTTGGAAATTATGTGGTAGCATCAAGAATCGTCGGGATATTCAGCCCAAACTCTTCTCCAATGAAGAGATTAAGAGAGGAGGCAAGGGATGATCACAGATTGGTTGATGCAACTCAAGGGCGTAAGACAAGGTCAATTATTGTGGTGGATTCCAATCACGTATTTTTGTCAGCCCTGCAACCTGATACTTTAAAGCAAAGATTTATGGCAGAAAAAGGGAATGAAGATGACAAAGAATAGAGGCGTGGCATTAATTGTAAGTGGACCATCAGGAGTTGGTAAAGGTACTTTGATTTCCATGTTAATGAAGGAATTTAAAAATATTAAATTTTCAGTATCTTATACGACAAGAAAACCAAGAGAAGATGAGATAAATGGGGTTCACTATTTTTTTGTATCTAAAGAGGAATTTCAGAAAATGATAGAACAAGACAAATTTGCTGAATGGGCTCAAGTACACGGAAATTTTTATGGTACACCAAAACAAGAGATTGAACAAAAATTAAGACAAGGTGTTGATGTGATCTTTGATATAGATGTGCAAGGGGCAAGGCAGTTAAGAGGGACTTTAAGTGATGGAGAATTTGTATTTATCATGCCTCCATCAATGGATGAATTGGAAAAAAGGTTAATAAAAAGGTCTTCTGATTCTCATTTAGAGATTGAGATTAGACTTAAAAATGCAGAACAAGAGGTAAAACAGAGTTCTTTTTTTGACTACATTATAGTGAATGATGATCTGGAGAGAGCATATGAAAGCTTAAGGTGTATTTATTTGGCAAGTAAATTAAAAGTGAGGTCATAACTATGGAACAGCAACAAAAAGTGGAGAATAGACAAGACAAGATAAAAGGGGTTTTTTCTACACAAAGTTTAATAAAGGTTGGCACAGGTACAACCCAAAGAAAGACAGTACAAAAGAGCTACTGGTATGCTCAGGAGCTTGATGATGGGAATGTAGAAATACAGCCATTAAATAAAAATTATGTTCCTTCAGGCCCTAAAAAAATAATTAGTAAAGAAGAATTGTTAGAGAAGTTTAAACCAGAGCCAGAGTTTTATACATATGAAGTTTTACCTAGAATTAGAGAGCTAAATAAGACCATTGCCAGGGCTGACAGATATAGGATGAGGGGAGAGACTTACAGCGCTGAGTTTGAATACAAGAATGCTTTAAAAGTGGATGAAGAAAATATAAGGGCCAATTTTGGATTAGGACTTACTTATTTAGAAAGGGGGGATACTGAAAAGGCCAATGATATTTTTCAGAGACTTGTAAAATTAGATGCTGCTTTTGAAAAAGAGCACAAGCATTTGTTTAATGAATTTGGAATAAAATTAAGAAAAAATAAGATGTACAATCAATGCCTTGAATATTATAAAAGGGCTTTGGAGTTAGCAGATGATGATGAGCATCTTTATTATAATATTGCAAGATGTTATTTTGAGCTAAAAGATTTTCAGAAATGTAGAGAATATTTAAACAAAGCCCTTGAGCTAAATCCTGATTTTGAAGAAGGGAAAAAATTTCTTGCCTATTTAGACAAAAAAGGACTTAAATAATATATGTCTATGAACAAGACCTCATTATTTAGGTGGTCTATCAAACATGATGTGCCAAAAAAACATATTGCTTGTTTAAGAAAAATTTCGAGAGAGCTAAATATATCTTTTTTGCTTGCAAAGCTTCTTTGGGATAGAGGTATTAGATCCAAAAAAGATATTTATTTGTTTTTAAATCCATCCCTTAAGTATTTAAAACCTCTGTCATCTATAAAAAATCTTAAAGAAGCAGCTCGTTTTGTTGCGACTATCCTAAAACAGGGACAAAAGATAGCAATCTGGGGGGATTATGATGTTGATGGAATAACTTCTACTGCAATTTTAGTGGATTTTTTTAGAAAAAAAGGCTTTTCTCCAATATATTATATACCAGACAGATTTGAAGAAGGCTATGGTCTTAATATTTATGGACTTAAGAAACTGGTATCTCAAGGTGTCAAGTGTATAATTACTGTGGATTCAGGTATTTCTAATGTAGAGGAGGTGAAGTGGTTAAAAGACAAAGGAGTGCATGTAGTAATCACAGATCATCACTTGCCAGGAGATGATTTGCCAGATGCAGATTTTATAGTTAATCCAAAATTGGGTGGTGAAGGGTATTATAATGTAGCTGGAGTTGGTATTGCATTTTTGTTTATGGCTGCTCTAAATAAGGAATTTTCGCCCAGCTTAGATATAAGAGAGTATTTAGATCTAGTTGCTATTGGGACTATTGCAGATGTTGTTCCTATGGATTTGGACAACAGGATCTTGGTAAAAAATGGACTTTTAGTTTTAAATGAGACAAAACGTCCAGGTATTATAGCTCTTAAAGAGGTTAGTGGCTTAAATAAGGGGGCAAAGATTGGCACATATGAGGTTGGTTATATGCTTTCACCACGGCTAAATGCGTGTGGACGAATGGCAAAAGGTATGTTAGGTGTTGAATTATTGCTTGCTCAAGATATGAAATATGCACAAAAGCTAGCCAAAGAACTTGATACCTACAATGATTTGAGAAAAAAAGAGGAAGATAAAATCTTAAAAGAGGCTTTGGATAAGTGTGATAAAAAAGGTGATGTTCATGGTGTTGTTTTGTATAATGAAGATTGGCACGAAGGAATAATAGGGATTGTGGCATCTAGGATATGTGAAAAGGTATATAGGCCAACAATCTTGTTAACAGGGAAAAATGGCATTATAAAAGGTTCAGGCAGGTCCATTCCTCAGGTGGATTTATATGCAGTACTTAAAAGTTGCAAACCATATTTGAAGAAATTTGGAGGACATAAACAGGCTGCTGGGCTGTCACTTGAACCTCATATGATAGAAGATTTTGAAAAAGCGTTTGTTGAAACAATAAAAGATATGATTGGCGATGAGGATTTGATCCCCCAGATCACAATAGATTATACTATATCCTTTGCTGAGATTAATTATTCTCTTATCAAAGAGCTTGAGATGTTAGAGCCTTATGGTCCAGGTAATCCTGAGCCTCTGTTTTCTTCTTATAAATTATTTGTCAAAAAATCTAAGATAGTGGGTGAAGAACATGTGTTTTTAGAACTAAGAGATGAAATATCAAAAAGGACATTATGGGGTAAGGCCTGGAAGATGAAAGATTTTATCCCAAAGAATATAGAAGGAAAATATATAGATGTGGCCTTTTATCCCAAGATTAGCACCTATAATGGCTTAATAGGTATTGATCTTTACATAAAAGATCTTATTATTGCTTAGTATTGGTAATTTTAAAGAGATTAAGAATAGGGGGTATGTCATGGAAATAAATAGGATAGTGAGAGGGGTTGCTGGAGATGGTAATTATCGTGAGCGTAATTTTGGCAGTTTTTGTTTCTAACTGGTGGCTTTTGCTCACTCTTTTTGTGGGTATAAATCTATTTCAATCAGCTTTTACAAATACATGCCCATTGATGTGGTTGTTGAGAAGGAGGGGTGTAAAGGAATATAATAAGGCAAGTTCTAACTGAGCATGCTTAAAGTAACTTGCCATAAAAATTGATTTTTAAATCAAGGGCAAAAATATGCCCTTGATTTTTTTATTTTTTCAATAGAAATCTCCATGCACAGACCCAATCATCGGGGTGTTCATCTGGAGGACATCCTATGCATTCTGTTTTGATATTTTTGTCTATTCCATAAGCAAACCGTCTATATTCCACAAGCCCAGCTGATTTGCATGGATAGTCTGGAAGACCTTTTCTCTTTCTGGCAGATTGGACTCTACATTTCTTCATGTAAAATTCCAAGATATTATCGTGTACCCACTTTATCTCTTGAACATTTAAAAAGGCATACATTCTGAGTTTTAGTGCCTTTTCTAACCCTTTTAATCCAGGATTTTCTCCAAGATTTAAAATCCGTTTTATGGTCCATGCCTCAAATGGAGAAAACCAGCACCAGCATGTATCATTACACCTCTTGGCATCATTTAAATCTATAAGGTTTTCTACGCTCAAAAACCAAAGTCCATCATTGGCAAGCCACATCTTGGATATGGTCTCCATCATTGCCTCAAGTTTTTCGTCCTCTAGATCTAAGAGTTTTTGGGGAATGGATTCCTTAAATTCTATGCCCAAATCTTTGTTTAATCTATTGGTATGAACTTTTTTTGCCTGGTTTAACACATTGTCTAACACTTCCAATGCTCCTTCAAACCCCAGCTGATGTTCCACCTCTTTAAACCAAAAAACATGATGAAATATAAGCCTATGGATCATACTAAATAAAAACTCACACTTTTGTTCTTTGTTCATTTTTACATCTTTGAAACTAACAATACTCATTTTTCATCCTCCTTTATTTTGTTGCAAATGTTGTTATATTTTTTTATATCCCTTGTTAAGGATTTTTATGGTGGTATTTGAAATATTATTAATTCTTTAATTTTGTAGTAGAGGAGGAGCCGAAAATGGATTTTATATATAAAAAATTTGAGGTTGAAGAGAAAGATTTACAAAAAACACATAAATTGGGAGAGGCCAAGAGGGGATGGAAATTTGATCCTAAGGTTCATAATGTCTTTTTTATAGGACTTCGGGGTAGTGGAAAGACGTCTCTTGGGAGATTAGTTGCCAGTGAGCTTTCCATGGTTTTTGTGGACACAGATGAAGAGGTTGTGAAAAAGATTGGTAAAAATATAGAAGATTTTGTTAAGGATCATGGGTGGGACGAGTTTAGAGCAATAGAAAGTGAGATCTTAGAAGATATTTGTTCCAAAAAAGGACAGGTCATAGCTACTGGAGGTGGTATAATTTTAAAAGATAAAAACAGAGAACTTATAAAAAATTCGGGATTTGTATTTTATCTAATAGGCAGCATCCCAACTCTTATGTCCAGAATTTTAAATGATAAACAAAATAAAAATCGTCCTCCATTAACTCATAAGCCTTTAGAAGAAGAACTTATTTTATCTTTGAGAGAAAGAGAGCCACTTTATCTTTCCACTGCACATTTTGTTGTAAGTGCAGAAAAATCCCTGGATGAATTAAAACAAGATGTATACTTTTATCTAGGAGTGAAGAGATGAATCATTTTCACACATGGCCATTTGGTTCTGGCGTGTCTGACTCATTGTTGTTTATTATCTTAAAGTTTTTATTTATTGGTATAGTTCTTGGTGTGATTATATGGATTTTAAAATTATTTTTGGGTAATACAGATAACTTAAACAAAGAAGACCCCTTGGAAGTGCTGAAATTGAGGCTTGCCAAAGGAGAGATCTCTTTAGAAGAATTTGATAAGTTAAAAGAAAGGATATTTAAAGAGGAAAAATAAAAGTTTTTTTCTTGACACATAAAAATAAAGAAAGTATGAAAAAATGTTTCCTTTGATTTCTGGTTAAAATCAGATATTTTTTTAGAAACATCAAAGTCTTATTTTTAGGACATCATTGAAGGTGTCCTTTAATTTTATGATCTTAAAAAAATAAATAGGGACAAGTTATGGAATATTTAAGTGATTACAAAAGGCTAGGGGTGTATTGGATATGTTTAACCTTTAATTTTTACTAAGTATAGGTGGGGGCCATGGTTATAGGAAGACATATTATCGCAGATCTCTATGGGGTTAATAAAGGGCTTATCTCTTATGAGGATAAGGTGAAGGAGATTTTAGAAGAGATAGCAGAAAAGGCAAATCTCAACAAAGTGGGTTCAATGTACAAACAATTCCAACCATATGGGGTGACTGGTGTGATTCTTGTAGAAGAATCACACGTATCCATACATACCTGGCCTGAACATGAATTGGTTAATTTAGACATCTTTAGCTGCGGTGATGTGTCTAAAGTGGATAAAGCCTTTGAGCTTTGTTTAGAAAAATTTAAGCCTAAATCTTATCAACATAAAGTGATTGACAGAGGATAAAATGGATAGATTTAAAAATCAGATCTTGCAGTTTTGTATTGGTGGAGAAACATCAATCTATGAATTGATAAAAAGGCAAGATTTTTCTTTAAAAGAATTTTTTGAAAATATAAAAAAATTGTCTGATAAGGGTATATTAAAAGTAGAAAATGGAAAGGTTAGATTACGTGATGAGATTAAAAAAGAATATGGCTTTTTAGAGGCCATAGATGATCCTGGATGTAAAAATTGTGAAAAAACGGGCTATGAGATCAAGGGTTTTTTTGAAAAATTGAAAACAAAATGGCTTGAGGTAACAAAAAATAGACCTGAGGCAATTGAAGTATATGATCAAGGTTTTATTGCTCCTGATGGGATAATAAGGCGAGTGGAATTTATCTATGAACGTGGAGATCTGTTGGGGTCAGAGATCTTTATAATGGGAGATGATGATCTTTTGTCTTTAGCCTTAGCACTTACTGGACTTCCTAAAAGGATACAGGTTGTTGAGATAGATGAGAGATTAGTTTCATTTATAAATGAAGTGGCAAAAAGGGAAAATCTACCTGTTCAAGCAGAGATATTTGATGCTCAATATGCACTGCCAGATAAATTTAGAAAAAGATTTGATGTGTTTATAACTGATCCTGTGGAAACTATTGCTGGATTTACGTTGTTTATATCAAGGGCAACCGCAGCCCTAAAAGGTATAGGAAGCGCAGGATATCTCGGGTTGACAACTATTGAAGCCTCTAGGGCAAAATGGTATGAGATCCAAAGGTTATTTTCTGAGATGGGTTTTGTAATAACTGATATTAGAAGAGAATTTAGTCTATACCCTAGGGGAGATAAAAACTTTTCTAGATATGAAGAAAAGTGCCAGGTGTATAAAGTGGTTGGTGTTGGGGCAGATTGTGACTGGTATGTATCCTCTTTTTTTAGGCTTGAGGCAGTTACAGAACCCAAGGCAAAAGTTGAAGGAACTCAGATAATAGATGAAAAAGTCTATAAAGATGATGAAAGTTGGGCAACTCCATATTAATTATTTATAAAACCAAAAATCTTATAAGGCAACTCCTTGAGGGGTTGCCTTTTTTGTTTTTTAGTGCCAGATGAAAGATATAAAGAAATTTTTGAATACCCCCTTAAAGATTGGTGGTAAATTAATTGAAAATAGATTGATATTGGCTCCAATGACCTCTCTCACACATTGGCCATTAAGAAACACAATATGCAGCTTTTATTGCCCTGGACTAATCTATACAGAAATGTGTGTCGCAAAGGCAGTTCCCACTGAAAATAGATATACGTCTCAAGTTTTTAGGTGGAAAGATGAAGAATTAAAAATACTTGTATGTCAGCTTGCTGGGAATACTCCTGAAGATTTTGTCAGAGCAGCAACGAGGGTGGAACAAGAAGGTTTTTGGGGTGTGGACATAAATATGGGGTGTTCTGTTTCTAGATTAGTGAAGCGGGGATATGGAGCAGCACTTTTAAAAGATCCTGATCTTGCTTTTAAAATTGTTAATTCAGTATGCAAAAATGTATCAATCCCTGTAATTGTGAAATTCAGGATAGGGTGGGAGGATAATTTAAGTTTTCTAGTAGATTTTGCAAAGAGGATGGAAGATGCTGGGGCTTCAGCTCTAATTTTTCATCCAAGAGTTGCTTTAGATGTAAGAAGAAGACCTCCTAAGTGGAGCTATATATCTGATGTTAAGAAGGCTGTAGAAATACCTGTATTTGGAAATGGAGATGTGTTTTCATATGAAGATCTAAACAAGATTCTTGAGACAGGATGCGATGGAGTGGCACTTGGAAGGATATCAGCAGCAAGACCCTGGATCTTTGCTTCATGGCTCAAAGATTACTACCCATCAAATAAAATTTATTTAGATGTAGCTAAAAAGATGTTAGATTATCTTCACATAGCATTTGATGAAATAAGGGCTATTAAACTTTACAAGGTTTGGGCGCCATATTTTTTTGCAAATTTTTTTTATGGACACTCCTACTTAAAAAAGGTTTTAAAAGCCAAAACAAGACAAGACATAGAAGATGTATTAAAAGAGATCTTCTCTATCCCTTTAAAGCTAAACAAGATTCCAAATCTGAACTTTTTGATATAAATGTATCCTCCTTTATTACATTTTTTATTTCTTTTCTTAACTCATTTGCAACATAAGACTCTACAAATTCAAAGTCTCCATCTTTTTTATCTAATATTACCTGATCGCACCATACAGAGTAATTCACACTTTTTCTAAATATTCTTCTTCTAATTTTTCTAAAACAACAGAAGGTAACTCTATAGGGGAAAAATATTCTTCTGGATACAAATAATCTTCTCCACTCTCATCTATAATCCTTACATATCCTTCTATCTCCTCTTCTCCTTTAACCACCGGATAAATTTTCCATTTTTCTAGAGATGCCTCATGGTTTTTATTGTTAATACAAATCAGAAATTTAAGCATTTTTAAACACCTTTAGTATGTATTTAATTTTGAACTCTTTTTTACCTATACCATGTGCCTCGTACCAATGAATTTCAGCCAGACACAATTTTCCATCTTTTAATTTTATTTTAGCGATTCCTTTCAATTTTC
>Ga0256842_1001292_pt1 | contig 20447 bp, 14 predicted proteins | sample 4559240metaG_FD_185973 | JGI IMG/M metagenome (GOLD analysis project Ga0256842, IMG submission 185973) | Hydrothermal vent microbial communities from Guaymas Basin, Mexico - 4559-240 | ecosystem: Environmental > Aquatic > Marine > Hydrothermal vents | place: Mexico: Guaymas Basin | collected... | reverse complement strand
AAAAGAAACCAAATACCTTGCTGTTCCCCAATGATCAGGGAATTCATCAAATACTTTAGGCACCAATAATACAGTGTAAATTCCTCCTATTAGGAAACCCAAATAAGTGAAAATTGTATTTTTCATACCCTGACGTAGTACTATTCCCATTACATTAATGATTTAATTAATTCATAAGTTCGCTCACAAGCTTTTCCATCTTCATACTTATGAAATTTCTTCTTTATCTCTTCTCTAAATTCTTTATCCTTATCAGGATTAATAAGATATTCCTCAATTGCATTTAATAAATCAGATTGATTATTTACTTTTGGTCCAGGAGTATTTTCTTCATAATTCATTATCAAACCCCTATGCGTTTTATAACTTTCAATATCATAATTATAAAAAATTATAGGTCTATTCATCAATAGGTAATCAAAGAATATTCCCGAATAATCCGATATCAATATATCAGAATAAAACAATAGAGGTTGCGCTGTGGGAAATATATCAGTTGATGCAGATTTAATTCGAGTATACTGCTCAAGGCTTTGTTTATCGCTAGTATTAAAATGGCTCCTATACAAGAAATAGGCATCATATTTTTCCAATAGAGCATTTAGTTCTTTTACAGGCAATAGTTCACTAAAATTCAAAAAGGACATTCCCTTTTCTCTAAAAGTTGGGGCATACAAAATAACTTTATGATTATTTAAATAAGCATTCTCTTTTAAGACATAACTATGATCCTTATTTAAATAATCATTTGTTTGAAGACCCGTTATAGCAATATTATCATCTGTAAACTCAAATGCTTCTTTTATTATTTCCTTATCAAAATCCGAAGACACTGTATAGTAATTAATACTTTTAGCAAATAATTTAAAATATTTGTTTACGTTTTTTGTGCTTTTGTATCCAATATTCTTCATTGGAATTCCATGCCATAAATTGATAATAACCTTATCTGATAATATTGGAAATGGAGATAAATCATCATATCCGCTAGTAAGCACAATGATTTTAGCTTTCAATATTACTAAAAAAGCCTTTAATGTATATGGATAGATAATTAGGTTAGGATATTTTAAATTTAACTCATTATATACTTTTATATCCTTTGTGTAAAAATAATACTCAAAGTCATTAATGTTATTTTCAGCAAGGTAATTAAACAAATACTCATTATTGCCAATAAGATATCTAGCCTTATAACCAGCAATTATTACATACTCCTCTTTTATAAATACTTTACTTAATTTGTAAATTATTTTGAAAATAAATCTAAATATAGCAATAATTAATAATTTCATCGAGGATGCTTTTCAACTTATATTAAAGAAAGTTATAAGATAATTATTTATAAAAAATATAAATTTACATCTAAATAATTCACATTGAACACTAAAACATAATCTCTACTTTCTTTACACAAAAGTATGAAATGTTCTTATCTAAAAAATACTTTTTTTTTGCTTAGTCTTATAGATTCCGGTAAATAATAAAAGAGTCTATCACCTATTAAAATAGTTCATAAATCTAAGGATTTGCATATTTATAATATAATATTTGTAATGATTTATTTTATAATTTCGCATTCTAAATTATGCATCTATTAAATGCTCATAAAAACAGGCATTATCAATACAATATAGAAGCATCTAAATCAAAAAATCCATGAGTAAAAAAGTATATATAGGGATGAGTGCAGACATTGTTCATCCAGGGCATTTAAATATAATAAAAGAAGGTGCTAAACTAGGAAAAGTAGTTGTTGGCGTTTTAACTGATGAAGCAATTGCTAGTTATAAGCGTTTACCATACTTAGATTATGAGCAGCGTAAACTAATTGTTGAAAGCTTGAAAGGTGTTGAAAAAGTAATACCTCAAACTACTTTAGATTATGTCCCTAATTTAATCATGGAAAAACCTGATTTTGTGGTACATGGTGATGACTGGAAAGAAGGTGTTCAGCAAGTTACACGTCAAAATGTAATTAATACTATTAGCGAATGGGGAGGTAAAGTTATTGATATACCATATACAAAAGGAATATCCTCAACAAAGCTAAATGAAAGAGTAAAATCCATAGGTACGACTCCTGAGATTAGAATGAAACGACTGCGTCGACTTATTCAATCAAAACCAATAGTAAGAATCCTTGAATCGCACAGTGGATTAACCGGACTAATTGCTGAAAATGCAAAAGTAAATATCAATGGTATTGAACAAGAGTTTGACGGAATGTGGTCAAGTAGCTTAACTGACTCAACCTCAAAGGGAAAACCAGACATTGAGGCTGTAGACATAACCACAAGAATGCATGGCTTAAATGATACTTTAGAGTGCACAACTAAGCCCGTTATTTATGATGGAGATACTGGCGGAAAGACTGAGCATTTTGTTTTTACTGTAAGAACACTTGAAAGACATGGAATCTCTGCTGTAATTATAGAAGATAAAACAGGACTTAAGAAGAACTCATTATTTGGAACTGATGTTGCACAAACTCAAGATACAATTGAGGATTTTTCTGCAAAAATTAGATCTGGAAAAAATGCTCAGGTTACTGATGATTTCATGATAATTGCACGAGTAGAGAGCCTAATTCTTGGAAAAACTGTAGAAAACGCATTAGAACGCGCATTTGCATATGTTAAAGCAGGTGCTGATGGCGTTATGATTCATAGTAAAGAAAAGTCGGGTATGGATATCAAAGAATTTTGCGAGAAATTTAGAAATGAAGATAAAAATACCCCTCTTGTTGTTGTTCCTTCTACTTTTAACCATATCACTGAAGAAGAATTTAATCAATGGGGTATTAATATTGTTATATATGCCAATCATATGTTACGAGCATCTTATCCAGCAATGATGGATGTTGCAAAATCTATATTATCCAATAGCAGGTCATACGAATCTAATGATAAATGTATGCCAATTAAAGAAATTCTTGAACTAATTCCAGGAACAAAATGATAAATCCAAAAGATTTTTACGATTATCTGAAAGAACTTGATGTTGATTTTTTCACAGGAGTTCCTGATTCTCTGTTAAAAAATATATGCTCATATATTACTGATAATACCGACAAAAAACACAACATTATTGCTGCAAATGAAGGTGGGGCAGTAAGTTTGGCTTGTGGTTATAATTTAGCTAGTGGTAAAATACCATTAGTATATATGCAAAACTCGGGTATAGGAAATGCTGTTAACCCTCTTTTGTCTCTTGCAGACAAAGATGTTTATAGCATCCCTCTATTATTGATGATAGGTTGGAGAGGAGAACCTGGTTTAAAGGATGAACCGCAGCATGTTAAACAGGGAAAAGTAACTACAGACCTGCTTGATGCAATGCAGATTCCTTATGAGGTATTGTCTTCAGATATCAATGAAGTAAAGAATCAACTAAATAATGCCATTGAATATATCAATAAAAATAATTCTCCTTTTGCAATTGTCGTAAGAAAAAACACATTTGAGAGTTATAAACTAAAGACAATTGAAAAAACTGACTTTGAGTTAACACGAGAGCAGGCTATTCAACATGTTGTTTCGATGATGGACTTAACAGATGTTGTTGTTTCTACAACAGGTATGACTTCTAGAGAATTATTTGAATATAGAGCAAGTTTAGACCAAGGGCATCAACGCGATTTTTTGACGGTAGGTTCTATGGGGCATACTAGTCAAATTGCTTTAGGAATTGCTCTTGAAAAACCTAATAAGAATGTATATTGTTTTGATGGCGATGGGGCTATAATTATGCATACTGGATCTATGGGAATAATTGGAGATTTAGCTCCTGATAACTTTAAACACATAGTATTCAACAATGGAGCACATGACTCTGTTGGTGGGCAACCTACAATTGCATTTTCAACTGACTTTGGAAAAATTGCCCAAGGATTCAATTATGTAAAAACATTTAAGGTGACAACTCTAAATGAATTAAAAAGAGATTTTAATATCTTAAAAACCATAAAAGGACCTGCATTATTAGAGATTTGTGTTAATAAAGGTGCCCGAAAAAATCTCGGAAGACCAACTGTATCACCAATAGAAAATAAGGAAAGTTTTAAAGAATTTTTGAACCAATAATTAATGCAAATTGTAAAGTTTGGACATAATAAATTGAACTATTTAGAAGGTATATTAGAAAAATATAAACCTTCTAATATTTTATTACTTACTGGTAAATCTTCGTATATAAATTCTGGTTCAAAAGAGACACTATTACCTTTTCTTAATCACTATAAACACATACAATACTCTGATTTTGAGGAAAACCCTAAAATTGAAGATGTTGAGTCTGTGGTGAATATATTTAATAATAATAATTGTGATTTTATTATTGCAATAGGAGGAGGTAGTGTTTTGGATATGGCCAAATTGGTTAATTATTTCGCTAAAAAAGAAGCCCCTTTTAAGGATAAGTTCAACAATAGCCTTACAAAAAGTGCTAGCTACCCTATGGTTGCAATTCCAACAACATCAGGTACTGGAAGTGAAGCCACCCATTTTGCAGTTGTTTATTCAAAGGGAATAAAGTATTCTATAGCTAATAATAATTTATTACCCAGCTATGTATTTCTTTTACCACATTTAACTTATAATAATCCTAAGTATTTATCTGCAGTTACAGGATTAGATGCTTTTGCTCAAGCAATAGAATCTTATTGGAGTGTTAATTCTACCGATGAGTCTAAAGAGTATTCTAAAAAAGCTATTAATCTAATTTGGAATAATTTAGAAACTATTATAAATAATAATAGTGTAGCGGCTCGTGATAAGCTGATGGAGGCTTCATATATAGCAGGGAAAGCGATTAATATCACAAAAACTACTGCACCACACGCATTATCTTACGGTTTTACAAGTATTTGTGGACTTCCTCACGGACATGCTGTCTCATTGTTTATACCATACATTATTCAAAAGAATATAGATGTAACTGAGGCCAACTGTAATGACAAAAGAGGTGTGAAATATGTTAAGAATAATCTATTAGAACTGTCCAAAATGGTTAATTCAAACATTGATAATTTCGCTCAAGATATTCATGATTTCTTTCTTAAATGTAACATAGAAATAAGTTTCAGTTCATTAAATATTGATGAGAACATTTTTAATAAAGCTCTCAATAATTTAAGTCAAGAAAGATTATCAAACAATCCTGTTATCATTGAAATAGACAAACTATCTGATATATTTAAATCTAGATATAATAATGATTAATATTGTCAATTAATCAATGTAAACCGTATTATTCTTTTATTTATTCCATCAACTAGCTCCTATAATAATAAATTAAAGGGATAATCACCAAATAATCCTTTGCCAACAAAATAAAAAGCATTACTTTTGCGCCCTCTAAAAATTAGAGAGGTGGCATAAGCCACATAATGTTTAATCAGACTGTATTCCAGCTCCGTACATTGGGAGTAATTTACGGATAGGCAGTCACAGTAGAATTATTATGGCAGACGAAAATGCTAAAAAAGAAGAAGTAGCCGTTGAAGCTCCTAAAGCAGAGGTTGAGAACACAACTCCAGAAGTTAAAGAAGAAGTAAAAACTGAAGAAGCTCCAAAGGCGGAAGTAGTTGAAGAGGTAAAAGAAGAAGCTCCTAAAGCTGATGCTCCTTACCAACTTCCTGATTTAAACGAGGCACCAGTAGAATTTGATTTTGATAACGTTCAAGATGAAAACACTATTGTTGTAGCTGAGGATGATGAAGACGCAGCAGTTTACGAAAAAACTTTAAAAACTATCACTGAGCAACAAGTTGTTAAAGGAACTATCATGTCTAAGAATAGCCGTGAGGTTGTTATTAACATTGGTTTCAAGAGTGATGGTGTACTTTCTGTTAACGAACTTCGTTATATGGAAGACGTTAAACTTGGTGACGAGATTGACGTATATATTGAGAGTCAAGAAGATGCTAATGGTCAATTGATTCTTTCTCACAAAAAAGCACGTATCCTTAAATCATGGGATAATGTTAATGAGGCACACGAAAAAGACGAAATCATCAACGGTTTTGTTAAATGTCGTACTAAAGGTGGTCTTATCGTTGACGTATTTGGTATTGAGGCTTTCCTTCCAGGATCGCAAATTGATGTTAAGCCAATTCGTGATTACGATATTTATGTTGGTAAAAACATGGAATTCAAAGTTGTTAAAATTAACAACGAATTCAAGAATGTTGTTGTATCGCATAAAGCACTTATTCAAGATGAGCTTGAGAAGCAAAGAGCTGAAATTATGGCTAAGCTTGAAAAAGGTCAAGTACTTGAAGGTACTGTTAAGAACATTACTTCTTACGGTGTATTCATCGACCTTGGTGGTGTTGACGGTCTTATCCACATTACTGACCTATCATGGGGTCGTATCAACCACCCAGAAGAGGTTGTTACTCTTGACCAAAAGATCAATGTTGTTATCCTTGACTTCGACGAAGGAAAGAAACGTATTGCTCTTGGCTTGAAACAATTAACTCCTCATCCATGGGATTCACTAGATGCTGAACTTAAGGTTGAAGACAAAATTAAAGGTAAAGTTGTTGTTATTGCTGACTACGGTGCATTTGTTGAAATTGCTCCAGGAGTTGAAGGACTTGTTCACGTTAGCGAAATGTCATGGTCACAGCACCTACGCACTGCTCAAGATTTCTTGAAAGTTGGTGACGAAGTAGAAGCTGTAATCTTAACTCTAGATCGCGAAGAGCGCAAGATGTCATTAGGTATCAAGCAGCTTATTCCAGATCCTTGGGCTAATATTGACGAAAAGTATCCTAAAGCAACTAAGCATATGTCTACTGTTCGTAACTTCACTAACTTCGGTATCTTTGTTGAGCTAGAAGAAGGTGTTGATGGTTTAGTACATATTTCTGACTTAAGCTGGTCTAAGAAAATTAAGCATCCTGCTGAGTTTACTAAGATTGGTGAGAAGATGGAAGTTGTTGTATTAGATGTTGATATGAACAATCGTCGTTTGAGCTTAGGACATAAGCAGTTAGAAGAAAATCCTTGGGATGTATTCGAAACTGTATTTAATGTAAACAGTGTACATAAAGGTACTATCACTTCTATCAATGATAAAGGTGCTATCGTAGCTCTTCCTTATGGTGTTGAAGGATTTACTCCTAAGCGTCACCTAAGCAAAGAAGATGGTTCTATGCCTAAAGTTGATGATACATTAGACTTTATGATTATCGAGTTCTCTAAGGACAATAAGAAAATCATTCTTTCTCATAACCGTATCAACCAACAAGAGGTTGCAGGTGTAAAAGCTAAAGCAAACGCATCTAAAAGAGCTGATGCTAAAGCTACATCACATGCCCTTAAGAATGTAAATAAGAATCAAGATAAGACTACTCTTGGTGACTTAGGCGTTCTTGAATCACTTAAAGCTTCAATGCAAGAGTCTGAAAAGGCTAAGGCTGAAGAACTTTTAAAGAAGATTGAAGCTAAAGACGACAAATAGTCGATAGTCTTTAGATTATAATATAAAAGGATGAGCAGTAATGTTCATCCTTTTTTTTGTTTTATAGAATTCATTTATCATTAATTCTCAGCCTTATTTCCTGTTAGCTTTTTCCCTATATTTGCATTATGAACGAAAATCTTAATCCTGATACATCTAATTTATCAAGTAGCGAACACGAGTACGAAAAAGCTCTGCGACCCAGTGCTTTTGATAGTTTCAAAGGACAGCCAAAGGTTGTTGAAAATTTGGAAATATTTGTACAAGCTGCCAAAATGCGTGGCGAAGCTCTTGATCATGTGCTACTGCATGGACCTCCAGGTTTAGGAAAAACCACTTTATCAAATATTGTGGCAAACGAGCTTGGTGTGGGCATTAAAATCACATCAGGACCAGTGCTTGATAAGCCTGGTGATTTGGCTGGCTTACTTACTAATCTTGAGGAGAATGATGTATTATTTATTGACGAAATTCACCGATTGAGTGCCGTTGTAGAAGAGTATTTATATTCTGCAATGGAAGATTATCGTATTGATATTATGCTCGAAACTGGACCTAGTGCTCGTACTGTACAAATCACTCTGAATCCTTTTACTCTTATTGGCGCAACAACTCGTTCGGGATTACTTACAGCACCTTTACGTTCTCGCTTTGGAATAAACTCACGTTTACAATACTATAATACTAAGGTGTTAGCGACTATTGTAAAACGCTCTGCCGAAATTCTTGATGTACCTATCGAAGACCAAGCATCAGTGGAAATTGCTCGCAGAAGTAGAGGCACTCCACGTATTGCAAATGGACTATTACGAAGAGTTAGAGATTTTGCTCAAATAAAAGGTGATGGAAATATTGATATGAAAATTGTCGATTATTCTCTTGAAGCTCTTAATGTGGATAAGAATGGACTTGACGAAATGGACATAAGAATCCTTAGCACCATTATTGACAAATTTAAGGGTGGCCCTGTGGGTCTAACAACAATAGCAACAGCGGTTGGCGAGGATGCTGGCACCATTGAAGAAGTATATGAGCCATTCCTAATTATGGAGGGTTATATTATGCGCACACCTCGTGGTCGCGAAGCTACCGAAGCCGCATATACTCACTTAGGCAGATCAAAAACTCCCTCGATTAAGGATTTATTTACTAGCGAAGATTAGTAATCTGATATGGATAATTCATCTCTTTCTGCAAGAATAAAAGAGCTTGCTTTGGAAGTAGGCTTCGATGCCTGTGGTATTGCTGCAGTGGAAGATTTATCCGAAGAAAGAGATATTCTAAATCAATGGTTGGCAAAAAAACATCATGGCGATATGGCTTATATGGAGCGCAATATTAAAAAGCGTACAAATCCATCGGAGCTGATTGGCGGAGCACAGTCTGTTATTTCTGTTCTGCTAAACTATTATCCACAAAAACAACTTCATCCCAATAGCTTTTATAAAATATCAAAATACGCTTATGGTGCCGACTACCATTACGTAATTAAAGAAAAACTAAAGCCCATAATAGAGCTTCTGAACCAAGAAAAACCTGGAGTAAACATTAGAGCTTTTACTGACTCGGCTCCTGTGCTCGACAAAAGCTGGGCGCAACGTGCAGGCTTAGGGTGGATGGGAAAAAACTCTCTTTTAATTAATAAGGAAATAGGTTCATTCTTCTTTATTGGTGAAATAATTGTTGATATGGATTTAAATACTGATTCCATATTCGATAAAGAGTATTGTGGCACATGCACCAAATGCATTGATGCCTGCCCTACAGATGCTCTTCACAAACCTTATGAGATGGATGCCAATAAATGCATTTCATACCTTACCATAGAAACAAAAAAGGATATTCCTGAGGACATTATTCCAAAGCTCAATAACTGGATTTATGGCTGCGATATTTGTCAAGATGTATGCCCATGGAACTCTAAAGCAATGCCTAGCTCTGAGCCACATTTTCAGATTTCAGACTCCCTTAGTATGATGCAAAAGCAAGATTGGGAAGAGCTCACAAAACCTCAGTTCAAACTTTTATTCAAGAATTCGGCACTACAAAGAGGTGGGTATAAGAAGCTCAAATCTGTAATTTCAAGTATTATCAATTCAGACTTCTAATATCCAACTTGGATTTAGCTATATATTTAATAATTCTATTTTCACAAAATTATTTACAACTAAATCATTTGTATAATTCATAAACTCATTACTATTATTAAAATGGATAAGCATTAATCGAGAAATAAATAATCTAATTTGTAGTATTAAATTTAATATATTTGCTTAATCATCTAAAACTAACTTTCAAAAAAAGAGATATTATTTTAAGATTATTAATATGTTCTATAAAACTATAGTTTTCTATATTATATTTACACTAATAGTGAGTAATACTTTCAGCCAAAACTTCACTAAGGTTATTAATGATCCATGTGTAAATTCCACAACTCAATCATACGGTTCTAGTTTTATTGACTTTGACGATGATGGAGATCTTGATTTATACGTAGCAAATTTCACAAGCTCAACAAATGAACTCTTTATTAATAATGGAAGTGGGAATTTCACCGTCAACAACTCTTTCACAATAACAAATACTAATGGCAGCTCGTTGGGTCACTCATGGATTGATTTTGATAAAGACTGTGATTTAGACTTATTTATAAGTAATGGAGGAGTAAATGGTTCGCAAACAAATCAGTTATTTATCAATAATGGAACAAATTTCAATATTGCTACTACTGCTATATTCCCATCAACAAGCAATAATTCACAAACTAGTAATTGGGGCGATTATGATAATGATGGTGATTTAGATCTTTTCATCTGCAATATGGCTAGTCAAGATAATTACTTTTTGATAAACAATAATGGTATTCTTAGCCTTAATACTTCTAGCATAATATCTACCAATGGAGGCACTTCAAACGATGCTAATTGGGTTGACTATGACAATGATGGAGATTTAGATCTTTTTGTTGCAAATAGCAATAATGAGAAAAATTTTTTATATAAAAACAATGGCAATGCTAGTTTTACAAAAATAACAACAGGTGATATTGTTAATGATTACGGAACATCAATTGGAGCATGCTGGGGTGATTATAATAATGATGGTTTCCTAGATTTATACGTTTGTAACGCTTACGAAAGCAATTTTTTATATGAAAATAATGGTAATGGTACTTTTACAAAAATCACAACAGGATATTTAGTAACCGACAATACATATAGCTATGGTGCAAGCTGGATTGACTATGATAATGATGGGGACTTGGACCTTCATGTTACAAATAGTAATAACCAAAATAATAAACTATATAAGAATAATGGGAATGGCACATTTACAAGTATTACCTCTGGCTCTATAGTAAATGATGGTGGTTATTCTCGTAGTTCCACATGGGCAGATATAGATCATGATGGAGATTTAGACTGTTATGTTACAAATAGAAGCTACGTAAATAATTGTCTTTATATTAACCAAACATCACCGCAAAATCATTGGATTAATATTAAACTAAAAGGTATAACTTCAAATTATGATGCAATTGGCTGCGTTATAAAAATTAAAGCTACCATTAATGGAAATAGTATGTGGCAAATGCGACACATATCATCCAAAGCTGGCTACTGTAGTCAAGAAAGCCCTGAGGTGGAGTTTGGCCTTGGTAATACTAATGTAATTGACTCAATAATAATATATTGGCCAACATCAAACACTAATTGTATATACACTAATGTGCCCGCTAATCAATTTCTTAGCTATTATGAAACATGCACTAATTACAATTATTTTTCGCTATATGATACGATATGCAAAGGTGCAAACTATACAATAAATAGCGATGGAAATATTTATAATTGGTATAGTGATTCTATTGGTACAACACTTATTTCAACTGATAGTATTTTTGATTTCACTAATCTAAATAATGATACGATAATATACTTTAAAGATCCGAATTATAACTGCTCAACACAAACAAATTCATTTCACATTTCTACTATTGGCACCTCATTTAGGGTAAATTTAGGGTCCGATACAAGCCTCTGCAATAATGATTCAATCGTAATAAACCTACCTTTTCAGAAATCATCAATTATGTGGCAAGACGGTAGTAACGATTCTATATACACCATAGATAAAGCAGGCACATATCACGTAACAATAGATAGTGCAGGCTGTATAGAAAAGGATACAATTGAAATTGATATTATTCCTACACCAACAGCACAAGATTCTCAATACCATGATATTTGTAATAGAGAAAGTATTGTATTAATTGCAGAAAGCGGATTTAATTATTACTGGTCAAATGGAAATACTGCACAAAGCATAGTAGTAAGCGATAGTAATGATTACTATGTAAACACATATAACCAATGCGATACTGTACAGAGTGATTTCTATATTTCTATGCACAATTGTTCATGTATGCTGGTTGTACCGAGTGCATTTTCACCTAATGGAGATGGGGTAAATGACTATTTCTATCCTTACATTAGTTGCACTTTTGAAGAATATCATTTATATATTTATAACCGATGGGGAGAGCTTTTATACGAAACCGATAATCAAGGTGATAAATGGGATGGCTATTTTAATGGCAAAAAAGTACCTGTAGGTGTTTATATATATTACATAAATTACAAGCAACCATATATTGACCAAGGCTCACAACGTACTGGCAGTATAACTATTTTAAGATAAAACCAATTTATAAATCTACAATTGTATTTATCAATTAAATAGACTTATATGCCCAAATCCCCTTCAAAGTTTTAAGTTGAAAAATAACTATTTTTTATTATCTTTCGCTTCCTTATATAAAACAAAGCAAACACACAATACTCTTGCTGAATAAGCAAGCACACAAACCATATAACATACTAATAATATGATAAGTAAAGACAGATATAAACCAGAAAATAGCGTAAGAGTTGTTACAGCAGCAAGTCTATTTGACGGCCATGATGCAGCAATAAATGTAATGCGTCGCGTAATTCAATCTACTGGTGTAGAGGTTATTCATCTTGGGCATAATCGTTCTGTAAAGGAGATTGTTGATTGTGCAATTCAAGAAGATGTACAAGGCATCGCCCTTACCTCGTATCAAGGTGGACATATTGAATTCTTTAAATATATGTACGATTTGCTACAGGAAAGTGGCAACGGGCATATCAAAATATATGGTGGTGGTGGCGGTGTAATCCTTCCTGATGAAATTAAGGAGCTTATGGATTACGGAATTACTCGCATATATGCTCCGGATGACGGACGTGAGATGGGCTTACAAGGAATGATTAACGACCTTGTACAAGGTTGCGATTTTCCTACAGGAAACTCTGTTGATTTTGGTATTGATAAAATTAAAGCTAAGGACGTAAATAGCATTGCTAGATTAATTTCTGCTGTGGAAAATAATCCTGAAGCAGTAACGGAGCTAGCAAAAGAAATAAAGGACGCCGCTGCAAAAGTGGATGTTCCGGTTATAGGTATTACAGGAACTGGTGGAGCAGGAAAATCCTCTTTAGAGGATGAGCTTATTCGACGTTTTCTTGATGATTCTGATGATAAAACCATTGCAATAATCTCGGTTGACCCATCAAAACGTAAAACTGGTGGCGCATTGCTTGGTGATAGAATACGCATGAATGCTATTAATGATGATAGAGTATATATGCGCTCGTTGGCAACTCGTCAATCAAATTTATCAGTATCGAAATACGTGCATGATGCATTGGATATTGTAAAAGTTGCTGGTTATGACCTTATTATTCTTGAAACTTCGGGAATTGGCCAAAGCGATACAGAAATTACTGCTCATAGCGATATTGCAGCTTACGTAATGACTCCTGAATATGGTGCTGCTACTCAACTAGAGAAAATTGACATGCTTGATTTTGCTGATATAGTTGCTCTTAATAAATTCGATAAACGAGGCGCTTTAGACGCTCTTCGCGATGTAAAAAAGCAATATCAACGCAACCACGACCTTTGGGATATGGATGCTAATGATATGCCAATTTATGGGACCATGGCTTCGCAATTCAACGACCCTGGAGTTAATGAATTCTATAGAAAACTTATGAAATTGGTTAGCGAAAAAACCAATAAAGATTTTAGCTCTATAGTAAACGAAAGCACTGAGCTTTCAGAAAAAATACACATAATTCCTCCGCAACGTATTCGTTATTTATCAGAAATTAGCGAAACTGTACGTGGATATAATCAGTGGGCAGAATCGCAGGCTGATGAAATGCAGAAGCTATATAGCCTTAAGCAAAGTGCTGAATTATTCAAAACTAATGGTGATGAAGCTACTGCTAAAACCTTGAATAACGCCTATGACGTTCAGCTCGATAAAGTAGATAGAAGCAATATCCGAATTATGGATAATTGGGAGCAGAAAGTAAAGAAATACACTGAGCCTATCTATTCTTTTAAAGTTAGGGATAAAGAAATAAAGATAGAAACACATACCGAAAGTATATCTCATTTGCAGATTCCAAAAGTAAGTTTACCAAAGTATAAAGCTTGGGGAGATATCCTTAAATGGAATCTTATGGAAAATGTTCCTGGTGAATTTCCTTTTGCTGCGGGAGTATTCCCATTTAAGCGCGAAGGCGAAGATCCAACGCGTATGTTTGCCGGAGAAGGTGGACCTGAGCGTACTAACCGACGCTTCCACTATGTATCAAAAGGACTGCCTGCCAAGAGATTATCAACAGCTTTTGATTCGGTAACTTTATATGGCAATGATCCAGATACTCGTCCTGATATCTACGGAAAAATTGGTAATTCGGGAGTAAGCATTGCTTGCCTTGATGATGCCAAGAAACTATATTCTGGATTTGATTTGGCTGCGGCAATGACTTCTGTATCGCTTACAATCAATGGACCGGCTCCACACCTTGTGGGATATTTCATGAATGCTGCCATTGATCAACAATGTGAGAAATACATTATAGAAAACGAACTTAAAGATGAAGTTGATGCTAAAATAGAAGCTTTCTTTAAGCTTAGAAATATTGAACGCCCAACATACCAAGGTGATTTACCTGAAGGAAATGATGGCTTAGGTCTTTATTTACTAGGAATAACTGGTGATGAGGTATTGCCAAAAGATGTGTACGCACAAATAAAAGCAAAAACCATAGCACAGGTGCGTGGAACTGTTCAAGCTGATATTCTTAAGGAAGACCAAGCACAGAACACCTGTATATTCTCTACGGATTTCTCATTGAAATTGATGGGTGATATTCAGGAGTATTTTATTACTAATGGAGTAAGAAATTTCTACTCAGTATCAATTTCGGGATATCATATTGCTGAGGCAGGAGCAAATCCTATCTCTCAATTGGCATTTACCTTAAGTAACGGCTTCACTTATGTGGAGTATTACCTAAGCCGTGGTTTAAAGATTGACGACTTTGCCCCTAACCTATCGTTCTTCTTTAGCAATGGAATTGACCCTGAATTTGCAGTAATTGGTAGAGTTGCTCGTTTGATTTGGGCTAAGGCTATAAAGAATAAATATGGCGGAAATGAGCGTTCACAAAAACTAAAATATCATATTCAAACTTCAGGACGTAGTTTACATGCTCAGGAGATTGATTTTAATGACATAAGAACTACGCTACAAGCATTATATGCAATTTATGACAATTGTAACTCACTACACACTAATGCTTATGACGAAGCTATAACTACTCCAACGGAGGAGTCGGTACGTAGAGCAATGGCTATTCAAATGATTATTAACCACGAAATGGGCTTGGCTAAAAACCAGAATCCTAATCAGGGCTCATTCATTATTGAGGAGCTTACTGAGCTTGTAGAAGAGGCTGTGATGCTAGAGTTTGACAGAATTACTGAGCGTGGCGGTGTATTGGGAGCTATGGAGACAAATTACCAACGTGGTAAAATTCAAGAAGAATCACTTTATTACGAAACTTTGAAACATACTGGCAAACTGCCAATTATGGGAGTGAATACTTTTCTATCGAGTGCAGGATCACCAACGGTAACTCCTGGAGAAGTAATTCGTGCTACCGAAACTGAGAAACAATATCAGATAGAGATGCTTGGCAATTTACACAAGAAATATAGTGTAGAGTCAGCAGAATGGTGCGAGAAACTTAAAACTGCTGCTGCAAATAACGAAAATGTATTTGCTGTACTAATGGATGCAGCAAAGTATTGCTCTATTGGTCAAATTACTAATTCACTATTTAATGTTGGTGGACAGTACCGCAGAAATATGTAATACGTGCAATTAAACAATATAAAGATCCACAATTATTAACTATTAGAGTTTTGATTGTGGGTCTTTTTTTTATTACTAATTTCTTAGTAATTGAATTGTAATCAGTATTCAGCAGGTCAGTAATCGGAAACAATAATTTGACTGATAAATATCGGTTATAGAATACCGATTACTGTTTGTTGAAAGAAAATGATATAAGATATTTTATAGGACAGTGTCAAAAAAAAAGGTCATAAACTATACCTATTAAAGGTATAGTTTATGGGCTTAAGTCTTGAGATTTATATAACTATGAGCGCTTAAAAATAATAAGCAACTCTAACTCCAGCCCACTCTTTGTCACCAACAAAAGAGTAATTTGCTTGTATATCTAGTTTCCAAAAAACGATACCTACTGCAGGAACATAGCCCCATGAATCAACACCAGTAAAATACCCACCTCTAGCTTCAAAATACACTGGACCAGCCAAAGCTCTAAGTCCGGCGGTAAACTCCCAAATTGACATATTTGGATGTTCCTAATTAATCATTAACAATTAAACATTAATAATTATAATATTCCTTTATCCTTAAGTAATCCTTCCATCTCTATTTGAAGTTCCTTAGCTTTAGAAGCTGCAACCTCAGCAAAATCTTGCTCCACAGAAGCAAAGATAATTCCTCGTGAAGAGTTCACCAATAGTCCACAAGTATCGTTCATTCCATATTTTGATACTTCTGAAAGACTTCCACCCTGAGCTCCAACACCAGGTACTAAAAGAAAATGCTCTGGAACATATTTACGAATCTCAGTAAAAAATTCAGCCTTAGTAGCACCTACAACATACATAATGCGCTCGTCGTTTGCCCATTCTTGTGATTTTGTAAGAACTTGCTTATAAAGCTCATCATCTTTATCAGAACTAGGTTTTACTGTCTGAAAATCGAAAGCCCCTTTATTTGAAGTAAGTGCCAATAACACTACCCACTTATTATCATATTCCAAAAATGGAGAAACTGAATCTACTCCCATATACGGAGCAACAGTTATTGAATCGAAAGGCATATTTTCAAGAAAAGCCTTAGCATACATTTTTGATGTATTACCAATATCACCACGCTTAGCATCAGCAATAGTAAATGCTTCTGGCGCTTTCTCTTTAAGATAGTTGATGGTTTTCTCTAGAGACTTCCATCCTTCGGCACCACGCGACTCATAAAAAGCAATGTTTGGCTTATAAGCTACTGTATAAGGTAATGTAGCATCAATAATCTGCTTATTAAACTCAAATACAGGATCCTCGCTATCTAATAAATGCTTCGGTATTTTATTAATATCAGAATCTAATCCCACACATAGGAATGATTTCTTTTTCTTTATTTGCTCAAATAATTCTTGCTTTGTCATTATGTATATGTTTTATAGAATATAGTATTACTATAATTACTTTAGTTATATAATCTTAGCTCTGGTGTATAAAAGGCGTCAAGATTGAGGCGGATGCGATGTTGACTATCAGGAGTTTATTGTGATAAATGACTGATTGGCAACATGAATCCAACGAAAATATTGACGTTTTTTATAACCATTTAGAATCAATAAAAGATTATTGCATTTCCTCTTTTAATCTCTCAGCATTTTCAGCCATCTGTAAGCCTTCAATTATTTCCTTTATATCTCCATCAATAATTGCTGGTAGATTATATAAAGTTAATCCAATACGGTGATCAGTAACCCTACCCTGTGGCCAGTTATAAGTTCTAATTTTGGCAGAGCGGTCACCAGTAGAAACCATTGTCTTACGTTTAGAAGATATAACCTCCATATGCTTAGCATACTCTAGTTCATAAATTCTTGTACGAAGTACCTTCATTGCTTTTGCAAGATTCTTTAGCTGCGATTTTTCATCTTGGCAAGTTACCACAATCCCTGTAGGCTCGTGAGTCAAGCGAATTGCCGAATATGTAGTATTTACCGACTGTCCACCAGGTCCTGATGCACAATAAGTATCCTTACGAATATCTGCTGGATTTAAGTCAATATCGAACTCCTCAGCCTCTGGCAATACTGCCACAGTAGCTGCAGAAGTATGTACACGACCTTGGGTTTCTGTTTTTGGAACACGCTGTACACGGTGTACTCCCGACTCAAATTTCATGGTACCATATACGTCCTTGCCACTAACATTTAGCACAATTTCCTTATAGCCACCCATTGTTCCTTCGGCAATATCCACAACGTCAATTTTCCATCCTTTACTATCGCAAAATTTGGTATACATACGGTAAAGATCGCCAGCAAAAAGGCTAGCCTCATCGCCACCAGTTCCTGCACGAATTTCTAATACAATATTCTTGCTATCCTCAGGATCTTTAGGAATCATAAGTACTTTTACTTCTTCCTCAAGCTCTTCCTTACGAGATAGTAATTCACTTAATTCTTCCTTTGCCATATCCACAAAGTCCGAATCAGTCTCATTGGCTATAATATCGCGGCTCGATTCCACATTTTCAACAATATTCTTATATTCTTTATAAGCATTATCAAGTGGTTCAAGATCTTTATATTCTTTATTTAAGCTCACAAATTTCTTCATATCCGAAATAGTAGCAGGATCTGACATCTGCTCCGAAATATTCAAGAATTTATTATGTATTGCTGCTAATTTATCAAGCATAATATTTTGGTTTTTAATATTTAAATGTTCCGTATTCCGAAACGATAGTAAGTTTTTTGCCTTCATTAGCTTCACAACGTCCAATTATTTTGGCGTCAATATTAAAGCTTTTAGAAATAGCTATTAGCTCTTCAGCGGTATTTTTATCAGTATAAATTTCCATACGGTGTCCCATATTGAAAACCTTATACATCTCCTGCCAGCTAGTATTAGATTCTTTCTGAATCATCTCAAATAAAGGAGGAGTATCAAACATATTATCTTTAATAATATGCAAATCATCTACAAAATGTAGTACTTTGGTTTGTGCGCCACCACTACAATGCACCATTCCGTGAATATCGCTACGGTGCTTATCAAGTATCGCTTTAATAACCGGAGCATAGGTACGAGTTGGCGAAAGCACAAGCTTACCAGCATCCACACCATCAACCTTGGTTGCATTTGTTAGTTTCTGAGTTCCAGAATAAACAAGTTCTGAAGGAACTGCCGCATCAAACGACTCAGGGAATTTATCAGCAAGGTATTTGCTAAAAACATCGTGGCGAGCAGAGGTTAATCCATTGCTACCCATTCCACCATTATATTCTTTCTCGTAAGTTGCTTGTCCGAATGATTCCATTCCAACAATCACATCACCAGCTTTGATATTTGCATTATCAATTACATCACTCCTTTTCAAGCGAGCAGTAACTGTAGAATCAACAATAATAGTACGAACAAGGTCTCCAACATCAGCAGTTTCGCCACCGGTAGAGTATAAGCCTATTCCTAAGTCACGCATTTCTTCAAGAAACTCTTCGCTGCCTTCAATCAAAGCTTTGATTACATCGCCAGGAATAAGGTTTTTATTTCGCCCAATGGTAGATGACAATAGGATATTATCAGTAGCACCAACGCAAATAAGGTCGTCAAGATTCATTACAATCGCGTCCTGTGCAATACCTTTCCAAACGGAAATGTCACCAGTTTCTTTCCAATACATATACGCAAGAGATGATTTTGTGCCAGCGCCATCGGCATGCATTACTATGCAATGCTCGTCGCTAGCACTCAACATATCAGGCACTATTTTGCAAAATGCTTTAGGATAAAGCCCTTTATCAATGTTCTTTATGGCGTTATGTACATCATCTTTTGATGCCGACACACCACGTAAATCGTATCTTTCTTGTTCGTTCATTTCTAGCTATTATTATTTTGCAAAAGTAAGCTTTTTTTGGGCTTGTTTTTTTGTTTATTTATTGAGCTAAAAGGCTTTGGTTTGCAATTAATTAAGGTGTCAATCCGTTACAATAAAGTTGACTACTTATTAGTCAATTACATTACAATTTATTAAAATAAAAAAGAACCTAATTTATTGTAGTTTAGCGTAAGCATAAAAAAAGCAAAAAACATGATAAAAACAACAGTCTTCGTATTAATAATATCTGCTCTACTTTTCGTTGTATTAAGCTATAAATACAAGGAATATATAAAGCGTCGTAAGCTTCAAAAACAATTTAAAAGAGGCAACGAATTAGAGAAAGAAGCACGGTATTTTCTAGAAAATAAAGGCTATACTATATTAGAGGAGCAATATGTGCATTATCATGAATATAAAGTAAATGGCGAAACTCACCAATCGAAATTAATAATAGATTATGTGGTATCACAAAATAATAAAACCTATTTGGTAGAGGTGAAATCTGGCAAAAAAGCAATATCCATTTCCGATAAAAATACTAGGAGACAGATTTTAGAGTATTATTTTGCCATTGATAATGATGGAGTATTCCTTTTGGATATGGAGAATGAGGAACTATTGAAGATAGAATTTGCTGTTAAAGATAATAAACCCACTAATAATTTAGCTTGGATTATTGCAGCAGCAATGGCTCTTATATTGTTGATTTGCCTACTGACAAGCTTTATTGGTTAATTGTTTAATAGCGCTTAACTGATTTATACCAAATTAATACCAAAACACGCCATATAAATCGTTTATATTTCCCTATTACTTCGTTAAAAATTATTTCCATAGCTATACTTCGACATGCTCAGTACAGGCTTTTATG
>Ga0256842_1001291_pt1 | contig 20463 bp, 21 predicted proteins | sample 4559240metaG_FD_185973 | JGI IMG/M metagenome (GOLD analysis project Ga0256842, IMG submission 185973) | Hydrothermal vent microbial communities from Guaymas Basin, Mexico - 4559-240 | ecosystem: Environmental > Aquatic > Marine > Hydrothermal vents | place: Mexico: Guaymas Basin | collected... | reverse complement strand
CAATTTGATGCTAGCAGCGGCTGCCTTTAACTTCAAAAAATGGATGCGGGAGGCGGTAGGATTTTTATTTGCTCTTTTTGTCTTGATCTGGAATGAGCAATATGAAAAGCAATTGGGGCCGGTTGGAGGCTAAAACAGAGTTTTTCAGGGACGACTAATTAGTCTTACATTCTAACCACACAGGAATAACTCCTTTCTTACTCCCTGTCATTTTTCAGAGATGACTACTTTAGATCTGCTTCAATCAACCGCATGAATATTGCGGGGATAAATTGTAATGGTGTAAATACGGCGGTAGTAATGTTTCATTTCATCGGTTAATTCATATTGGTGGACTTGATTCTGCCCAGGATCATATAACTCTATTTGTTCACGGTTATCTACTATCTGTCTTTGACGATGAGGTAAGCGGATGACTAGACCAATCCAGATGGCCTGGAGAGAATAGTTTAAATCAATTTCGTCATACCATTCCAGGGCCCCATTGCCATCTTTATCATACCCATACTGCACTTGGAAGTCTTCAACACCATCAATATAAGGATCACTATTACGATAAAGGGTAAAAACTTGAGGTTGACCATAGAAAGGACTGTTTTCGGTGGGCACACCCGGCCAGTAACAAATGGCAGGCACTACATAGGATGAATTTTTACTATAATCATGTTCCAAAGTTTCTCCTGATTTAAATTCAATTGTCGTAGAAGTCTTGTCATGTTGTCCACTAATGCGTCGCCCTTCTATCTGCTTGGCATTGGTATCTACAATAATAACCGCCTTATTTGCTCTAAAATCGCAGTCTTTGTCTTTGCGGGTTGTAGCATCACATGAAGTTTTAGCGGTGCATGCGCCTGTACATTCGCATTGATTGGCATTTCCATCTATGTCGGGGGTATCTACAGAGATACTACTATCACCCTCCTGAGCATCTGCGGTAAGCTTAGCATGAAAGCCAACACTACCCTGAAGTTTGGACATTACAATCCGGGCATAATCATTCAAAGATATATTGCCTACTTCGGTGCAATCATCACTGAAGTCTTCAAAAATCTGGGTAGCATCTGCCAAATATAGACGATCAGTGCCTTCAAGATGGGAATATTTGTTCCAATCTGAATTTGAAATCTGTTGCCACACTTTAGCCTCTGCCTGTGTGAGGTTATTTTTAGACGCTACCGCCGCTTCTTTGGGCATGGCAAAACCAGCATTTTTGATATCAGTGACCAAAAGTTGAATGTCTATAGAGGTTTCTGCTTGTGCTGAAGCCTTTTGTTGTTCCGGTAGGCTTTTTTTAAACATGCTCAAATATGTTTCAAAGGCGGCCCCCAATACCAACATAATAATACCCACTACCACCAGCAACTCTATTAAAGAAAATCCCTTCGTTTGCCTTATCATTATTCTGTCCCCTTTCCAACAACAAACTCAAGCCTAAGCGTGTGAGGATTTCCTTTCTTTTTCCAAGAAATTTCTAAACGCACATCTTTTAATAAATCCGGCACATAGTTATCTTTAGAGATATGCGAAATAAGCGAAAAATAATAACTATTAGGCTGATTTTGACAATCGCGCCCTTCCATTTCCCCTTTTTTGTCATAATAAAAACAATGTTTCCATTCTTCTATTCCCCCTACTTGATACCATTTTTCCCCGCTACCATCTCCCCCTCCGTTGTTTTCAGGTTTACCACTACACCCTGGTTGATTGCATACCTTTGGAAGATTTTCATAATTTAAAGACCGAATCCTTTCGGCCTCTTTTTGCAGAAGTTGGGTTGCCAGCTGATAGTCATAGGCATAACGGTTCTTGTACATGGCTGTGATTAAAAGCCCCAGCGTGCCAAGCATCCCTATCGCCAAAATGGCCAAAGCAATCATGAGTTCTAATAAAGTAAATCCCTTCTCTTTCATTGTTTCTCCACCCAGGTTCTGCCTGTAGTTTGGCTAATCCTTACTTTATATGTATAGTCGCCACTTATTACACAGATAGTTTGGTTACCGCCACCCTGTAATAAGCCAGATGGTCTAAAGATAATTTCATCAGGCTCTTGAGCAGGCTTGCATTGCTTATTGGATGTATCATACTTACAATTTTTTACCCCCTTGTAATTTTTTTTTATCCAAATTTCATCACAGTTCCCATCGTTATTGTTGTCGCCACAGGCTGTTATATCATATTCATTTAAATTCCACTTTATTCTTCCATACATGCCTCTTTCAAGGGTCTTGGCCCTGGTGAATTTGATAATACTGGCAATTTCATAAGCAGTATTCCGAGCGTTAATCTTTTGGCGCCATTTTTGATAAGAAGGGGTGGCAATACTGGCGAGAATGGCAATAATAGCTACCACCACCATCAGTTCTATCAAGCTAATTCCTTTTTCATTCATTGCCATACCCTGCTGGTGCAGTGGGAATAAAAACAATTCCTTCTATTAAAGAAATGGGATGTTCCAAATCTGGACTACCAGAGGTGGTTTTTACGACCATTCCTTCCCAGTTAGTGCTATAACCAGGAGGATGATAGATTGCCTTATCAAGGCCGGGAAGGTAATAACATTCAGCCTCATAAAAATCATTCCGTTTTAGGATTTCAATTGGAGGATTAGCCTGTTTGTTCGCAGACATCCAGCCTGCGGTGGCAAAAGCCCCTGATTCAGCATTTAAGGAAGTATTAATGGCCCTACGGATAGAAGCGGCTGATTTTATCTCAATGCATACTTGATTGAGTAAGGCAATGCCTAATAAGGTCATGATGGCCATCAAGACCATAACTGTAATAAGGGCAACTCCTCTTTGTCTATACATTATTTGACCTCTCGCCATAACAGAAAATGATATTTAGGAATGATATTTGAATTTAAAGTAATGGCCTGTGTTTCTGGGCCTGTGCCTCCACCTGAACCTCCTCCTACAATCAGTTTAGCCGTGTGTTTACCTGGTACAACAACAGGTTTGCTAGCTGGACTTACCTTTAAAGTCATGCTTCTAGCCGCAGTATCATTTACTTTATCTTCTTCTCCTACCTCACCGTTACCTGAAACATCCATAAGGGCTTTTTGGAGAGGACAGCCAGTGTTGTATTCTAGAGCATACACACGGCTTGTGCCTTGAGCGCAGGGTTCATTTTCTGGCGTGAAAGAGGTAAAAAAGACATAACCTCCAAAAATTTCTGCTTCATTAAACACCCGCTCATTTCTGTCTTTGGTATCCTGGCAACTATTGGCACACTCTTGGGCAGTGCCTCCATTGTCTAAACACTGCTCATAACATGTCTGATCAATGTCCCGTTCATCATTGTGCCCTAGCTCTATAAACCAGCTCTTATGTTCAGTATTAGAGCAAGTATTTGAAGTCGTAGTCATATCTTTAATACATATAGCCTCACTATCAGCACATTTAATATCCGCAGGCTGCCCATCATAGGCGTCGTTATCACTTTCTCTTGCCTCTTCATAGTGTTCAGTGCCTGTATCTTTTAAGGCCCAGAAGCGCTGATAGGGATAATCCGACTGGTATTCATCAAAAAAGCCCGTGCCAAAATAGACCCATAAGGTATTGCCTTCGCCATGGGCCACGCTTGGTTGCACAACAATAGGACGCTTGGGAAATTTAGCTTCTTCAAATAAATTAGAAGTGTCATAGTCCGCGGGTTTAAAAAGCATATCAGCCGTTGTATCGGCCTCGGTTTTGTTTAAAAAGCTGTTGACTTTGCCTGTATTACTTAAATCAAAACGCCATACGGCCCCATAAATATCGGCCACATAAATACGCTCCAGATAACCCTGCCAGTTACGCACTGGTTTGATATTGGTAACAATATTTCCATTTTTGTCCGCCAGACAAATTTGGCCCTTTATGGTTTCTCCTGTTTGAAGGGTGCCATATACTTTACCTGTTTTAAGGCTAATGACCGTTAGATATGCCTTACGATAAAACATATTCCCATATTCGCCTTCTCCCCAAAAGCCTGAGCCTATAATTGCGACCCATTCAAACTCACCTGTTTGGCCATACAGTTTTCCTAAAGCTGGTGTTGACCAGCTTGTGCCCATGTGTCCAATAGCTACCTTGTCAAAATCATCAAGATTGCCATTGTGGTTTAAGTCTGGAATAAATGCTTTCGTAAAGGGTAGATCCCATAAAAGTTTAGGATTTTGTGGGTCAGTAATATCCAAGGCAAAAATATCAGAAAGATAGGAATGCATAGTACCAACGAGCACGGTGTGATATTGGCCATCATCCATCTTAATATCTATCGCCCGCAGTAAGCCATCTGTGGTATATTCGTGGTTGTTGTCAGTAACATCCTTAAGATGAGAGAGCATGGCCGTAGGGATATAAGCCCAAAGCTCAGTAGCACTTGTATCTGGCACATAACGTTTATGTGTGGTATCGTAATAGGCCAGTCTTACGGCATGTAGTAAGCCATCATTGCTCATAAAGTAGGCCACTAAATCTCTATTCGAATGCTCTTTAACAAATTGCGCATAGTCCTCATTAGGATAGGCCATATTAGGAATACCTACTACAAGGGGTGAAGAGTGAATAATATCACCCAATTTCCATAATTTAGTAGAACATTGATTGCCACAATTTATGATTTTCTGGTCATCATAATTGCTGCCTAAACAAGCATTAAAACAAGCTTCAGCCTCACCATAGGAGGGATTTTCGGGATCATCACCAATATCGCGGGCAGTTATGCGCTGATACACCGAAGAAGATAAGACAAACCCCCTTACAAAACGGATAAGCTGGTTTGTTTCCCAATCTGTGTTTGTGCCTAAATATGGCTTTAAATTAGAAATATGGTCAAGGTCAAAAGCAATTAGCCCGTCAGAGGAGTTGATAATATGGTCACTATTAGTGTCAATAGCAGTATAGATCTTTCTGCCTTCACTATTAGTTGTGCCTGCCTGGCGTTCTTTTAAGTGATAACCGAATCCATAAGGCGTATCATTGTCTTTTTTACCCCACAAACTGATCGTGCCAAGATGATTAGCATCTTCCCCTGTATTACATTCTCCCAGAAAGAGACAATCGGCATAATAAGCATACATATCTCCGTTCCATTGCCAAGGGAAAAGTTTGGTTTTTAAAAATACGGGTCGTCCGTTCATAAGAGGTAGTGTAATCAAAGGAAAAGAAAGGCTTTGGATAGGATGATAACCGACTGTCGTTACAGTCCCTGCTGAACAGGTAGGTTCTGGCTCTACATATTTCCTTACCCGAATATCATCGTAGCTAAAACCGCCATTCCACCCCCCAAAGCCAATTTGTCCGCCACTTAAAGAAAAGTTTGGTGGCGTCTGCATGGAACAAATTTCTACATAATCATCATCTTCATCGATATCGTCAGGTTTTTGAGGAGAAACCAGCACCCGTAAATAGGCATCTTGGGTGTTTTTATCCTTATAAACCCTTACCTTTACCCAGTGCCATGTGTTCTTTTTGGGAAAATAATTGTAAGAATATTTTTGTTGTATCAAGTTAGTAGCGTTGCTTTGATAGACCCAAGCGTAATCTTGCCCTAGGGCATAGGGACGAAAAATGTATTTATCACGATAAAATTCCATACCCCACATATTACCCGCATCCCGGGCAAAGACAGGGTTATATTGAGGATTACCCCATCTGCCACAGCAATTATAGTTATCATATTCATCATAAAATTTATAACTTACCTCATAATGGTCCCATCTTAAGTCGCCGTTAAATAGGTATGGACCGGTATCACTACTGTGCCAGCTACTTCCTTTATCAGCCATGGTTACCTTGGAATTGCCTCTTAAACGGATGCGCCACCAGTTGTAGTTGTCTCCAAGCCCAGCCGCATTATGCCAGCCGTGGGGGTCAGTGTCTTGTCCTTGGCAATCATTAGTGCCATCATTACATCCTACCACCTGGTTTAAAGCATAATCACTTTCCCAGTCTTCCCAAAAATCAAATGTTTCTTTTTTATTACTTCTTGTGCCGGGTATAGCCTGATTTCCCCACCAAATATAAAATTTGTTATTCTCCTTCCACTGAATCTTAGGCATTTTTACCCAGAGGCTGAGTTTACTGTTTGATTTGTCAAAACTTTTAATCCAGAAGGGAATATTTCCACCTGTATCTGAAGTAACAATAATATCCCGTCCATCGTCTGCCGCGTCGCTAAAGTCTATTCCGTCCATTTTCACCAGCACCTGATAATCCGTCAAAGTATCATAACCATGATTATCTGTTCCTGTGTAAGAGACATCTACTTCAAGCTTCTTTTTCCAATAACAGGCATTTTTCCCTCGCACTTCAAAATCATATCTGACAAAATCGTCACTTCCATCGCTGTTAGCCCCAGCTGGTGAGCAAAGCTTAAAGGTAAAGCTAACGCGATCACCATTAAACCTTACCCAACTGCTTGGAATAATAATAATCGGAATTTCCAGAGTGCCCCCAGGTTTCATCACTACGACATTACTATAAGCCGTTTGCACGCCACTACAATCGGCGTTTGAATTACCACAGAATTGACTAAAATTAAAACACGAACATCCGTAGTAATTGGGATCTTGACTTTGCACACACAGATCACATGGTCCGGAAAAAACTTTATGCGTTATAGCATCTATAATCCAGTAATCTTTTTCCAGAGCATCTTGGCGAGAGGCCCTCACACAAAGCTGAAACGACCTTGCGTGTTGGGTATCCCGATTTTTGATTTTTAAATAAAGCTGAGGCATCTGATTGGTCTCGGCATACGGATATTGATAAAGGACATATTCATCAAGGGTATCGCCATCAACCCCATCTGCAAGGATTTGCACCTGTGGTTTTGCCTCAGTAAGGTCTATCCCTACATAATTACTATCCGAAGTAGGATATACCCTTTTGATGGCCAAATCGGCCGCACCATAGATTTCCGCCGTTGGCTCTTGGTCGCTAAAGGCACGCACATAAATGAAATAGTTATCATATCCACACTTCCCCCAGTCCTTCCAGTCAAATCCCACAAAACCCTTTGACCAATTTTCCACAGTACTAGGGACAATAACTTCACCATTGTTTACTGTGATATCATCAGAAGCATTTTTATCTTCAAAAATCATTTTTTTACCTGTTAAGTAAACACTAATGTGCCTTCCATTTGAGCCTTGAGGTCCTACCCGCACTTCAAAATTCACAACAGAATTATTGTAAAAATAGTAGGTAAAAGAGGCAACTGTTTGCCAAGGACTGGAATTGTTTTTTTTAATTTCAAGATATCCTTTAAAACGCCAGCGGTCATAATGAAAATCATCAGAGGCATCTGCCTCCCTGTGAAAGCGGAGCCGATACCCAGGTTGTGTTTCAAGATTACCGTTGTAACTTCCTTGTGATAACCAATAGAAATAAAAATCATTATAATAATTTCCACAATATTTATACAAGTGAAATTTCCTGATTCCCACTACAAAGGGGGCCTTAACTTTGGCATTATCATTTTCTTTGTCAGGCCATAAATCTTTAGGATCATATAAAATTTTTATCGTTCTTTTTGTAGAATTTTGGTAGAATTTCCAATCCCATTTATCATACGCATAAAAAGGAAAGACCCTGACCGCTGGTGTATATCCATATCCTCCATAATAAGAAGTCTCACCTATTTTCAGGGTAATAAAATTATCTCCGCTGGAAAGAGAAGGCACGGCGAGCCAAATTTTAACCGTTTCGTTGAAGTTACTATCTTTGGGCGTAGGCACCCAAAAAGGCAGCTCCTCTCCATCTTTAAGAAACTTTATATCTGCTTCATTTTCACGACACCAGTGTGTAGTTAACCATCCTTTTTCAATAAAATATTTGGCAGGAAAGGCAATTTGTATTTGTTGCCAGTGCCAGTTTGTCCATGTAGAATAGGGAAGAGCATAGGAATTGGGATTATTAACTTTGAGCGTTATTTCATGCACATCTGCCCACGCTAGAAGGGGTAGAAAAACGAATAAGGCAAGAAAAAATGTCTTTATGCGCATAATCCCCTCCCCTTTCCACTTAATTAAGTGTTAAATGATCTTTACCACACCCATCGTGAAAAAATCGTGAAATTTTTATTTACCCTATTTTAAAAAGTTTTTTATAATCTCTGTTACCGTCGGGTTAAAAAGGGTAAGTAACAGCAACATTAACACAATAAGCAGGTTGAGTTTTAGATTAAGCCTGTCTATACGCCCGTTTAAGCGCTCCTCTACTTCATTTATACGCCCGTTTAAGCGCTCTTCTAAGGCCTTCATTTCACCACGCAAGCTTTCTTCAATCGCCTTCATTTCATTCCTTAAAGCCTTCATTTCTGCTTGAAATTCCGCCTTAGTTACTAACTCCTTGGCCAACTCGTCCTTTATTTCAGCCTTGACAACAGCCTTTTGCTCTCTGGCCTTTTCCTCTACTGCACTTAATCCACCTTCTATGACCTTAATAACTACCTCTGCCTTTTCTTTACCAACCGTCTCTTCTATCTCTTTGATTAAATCATACGGTAAGGCATATCCCATTTAAAGTACCCTCTCCCCCTTTTGTTTTTCTATTCTTTAGTTTTTAGCCTATTTTAGCATGTTTTCCAAAGATTTTGCAAAGGTCTATATAAGGTGTAGGGCAAAACCGATCAATTAATTTTAAACAATGGTGTTTCCCAGAATTCGGGAAAGGACTTTTTAACACAACCAGGATTGATGATTTCTATACCAGGCACCTTTAAGCCAGCGATGGCAAAGCTCATAGCAATACGGTGATCGTTATAGGTTTCAATGACCGTGCCTTGGGGATTTCCACCTTCAATGATCAGACTATCTTCTTTTTCCTCTGTCTTTATACCCATCTTTTTAAGCTCGGTGGCCATGGCATGTAAACGGTCACACTCTTTGTGCCTTAGGTGGCCGACATTGGTAATGACTGTCTTCCCTTTAGCAAAGGCAGCCACCACGGCCAGGGTTGGCACAACGTCCGGCATTTGATTCATATCTACCTCTATGCCTTTTAATTCTCTCCCAATAACTTTGATCCCATCGTCTTTTATTTCGCTTTTACAGCCCATTTTCTCCAATATTTTCACAAAGGCAAGATCTGCCTGTTTGGAATATACAAAGATGGGTCTTACCGTAATTTCTCCTTTTAAAATGGCGGCGGCGGCCCAAAAATAAGAGGCCGTAGAACAATCGCCCTCTATTGTATATTCCCTGGGTTGATAATGTCCCTTTTTTACTCTAAATACTTGATAATCTTGATTGTCTATCCCTACGCCAAAGGCCTTCATCACCTGTATGGTCAAATCTATATAAGGCCGAGACGCAAGCTTGCCTTTTACTTTAATAACCGCTTCTTTCTTCGCATAAGGAGCTGCTAATAAAAGGGCGGAGAGAAACTGACTGCTCAAGCTTGGATCAATTTCTGTCTCCCCTCCTTTTAACCCATTTGCCTCTATGATGACAGGCGGACAACCATTATTTTTTTCGCTATATGCGTTAACTGCCCACTTTCTTAGTGCCGCCAATAGAGGTTCAATAGGACGCTGCTGCATGCGTTCATTACCAGTTAAGACAAAACGTCCCTTGCCTAAAGCACAAATACCGGTTAAAAGCCGCATAGAAGTGCCAGAATTACCCAAATAGATGGGTTCAGCCGGGGCGATCAACTGAGCACCTGTGCCAAAAACCTGCGCGGTAGTATCCTTTATGTCTATCTTTACGCCCATCTTTTTTAAGGCAGAGGCCGTCAGAAGGGTATCTTCGGCAATAAGCACATTTTTAAGTAATGACTTCCCATCTGCTAACGCCGCCGTAATCAAGGCCCGGTGCGTCAGGCTCTTTGAACCGGGGATGGTGATGTCTAACTTAATACCACCTTTTAAGGGATTAATTAGCCTTGTTTGCATATTGATCTACCTTCAGGACACCCCGCCTACCATACGGCGAATCGGGTGAAAAGATTTATTAGGGCTTTTCTTTTAGGCTTTTTATCTCTTCATAAATTTCTTCTATACTAGGATTTCCTAACCATTCCTCTCTTTCTTTACTATAATCTCCCCATCCTTTCTCTATCTGTTGCAAAAATCTAATCATCCCCACTATACCCAAATTATCTGTCAATACTTTTATTCCTTATTCCCTCTAAACTCATATTATACACTTCCATTTCATATCACCTCTATTATCCAATTTAATGGATTGTCCACCTTTGTTTTAATTTTAGAACAATTTCTTTTAAGTTTTTTCAATAATTTATCATCTGTTGTTAAAAATATATCACTTTTTGCTTTTTCCGCACAAGCAACATGTAAAGCATCATAACTTTTTATTCCTAACTTTTGAATTTCTTTCCCTCTATGTAAAATTGTCTGATCAAGTTCAATATATATTTTTGCTTTTGATATTAATGAAAAAATTTTCTCTCTTCTTTCTAAATCAGGAATTTTACTAATTTCATAAAAAATAACATCACTCTTTATCAATAATATTTTTTAAAAATAGTTAAAACCGCCTCTGCCTCAAGATGAATTCTATCTTAACTTTGATCATCAAAAGGACGATTTAAACAACATACATCAAGATATATTTTCATTACTCCTCCAAAAATGCCTTTGCCGCCTTAAACATCTCTTCTACCGGTGGTTCTTGGCCAGTCCAAAGGCGAAATTGCGCTGCTCCTTGGTAAATAAGCATTTTAAGCCCGTCTACACAAATACAACCTGCCTTTTGAGCCTGCCTTAAGAGTTTAGTCTCTAAGGGCCGATACACGGTATCCATCACCAGGGAAAAGTTACCCAAGACTTCATCCGGTAGCGGGCTCTTTTCTGTTTCAGGCCACATGCCTACCGGTGTCGTATTGACAAGCCCATAAGTTTTAACTTTTCTAATCCTTTCCCAAGGAATCACCTTTGCCCCTATTTCTTCAGCCAGTGCCTTTCCCTTTTCATAAGTGCGATTGGCAATAACAATTTCTGCCCCTTCCTTTTTAAGACCAAAGGCCACGGCCCTGGCCGCTCCGCCTGCCCCTAAGATGAGGTAATCCTTTCCAGCAATTTCTCCCTTTTCTTTAATAGCCAAAATTGCCCCCAGCCAATCGGTATTTGTGCCTAAAAGTCTGCCTTCTTTATTGATGACCGTATTCACTGCTCCGATGGCTTTAGCCATTCCCTCAATTTCATCAAGCAAGGGAATAATGTCCGTCTTATGGGGAATGGTTACGCTTAAGCCCTTTATGCCTAAGGCGCGGACACCAGCCAGGGCAGAGGATAAGTCAGTAATATCAAAGGCCAGATAAACGGCGTTGATGCCTAGCTGTTTAAAGGCGAGATTTTGAATCAAGGGGCTTAGGCTGTGTTTGACCGGATGGCCAATAATGCCATAAAGGGCCGTGGCAGTATCTATACGCATGGCTACTTCTCCATAATCGTTTCTTCTACCTTGTGCCCAAAGTGCCTGCCAGCTTCTTCTAAGGCAACTACTACCTCATCCCCAGGCTTAAGCTGTACTACCGAGATAGGCTTTCCCTCTGGTGTAGTCAGACGAATCGTCTCGGCATTCTGCAAGATAGTCGTAATCTTCTTTCCATTTACCTCAGCTTCTACCAAAAGCAAGGGTCTTCTCTCTACTTTTACCCTCCCTACTACGCCCGGCCGCGTCTCCCCTGTATAATTGACAATGAGCACTTCATCTCCAGCCTTTAGTTCAGACAGATATTTTGTCTTTCCACCTGTAACCCGAATATAGGCATGGACCGGACCAGCATTAACCCTAAAGGGGCGCGGTGAAACATAGGGATTTTCTACATTTTCAGCGTGTACCAAGAACAAGGCAGCACTGCTGTTACCTACAAGCATTCCTTCACCGATCTCCATTAAATCACAGGTATCTACGCATACCCGATAACCCATCCCCAAGGGTTTAATCATAGTAATCTTAGCCGTCTGTAAGGCTGTCTTTTCTGACCAGCGTTTAACCGCATCAAGGATCTTTTTAAGCTCGTTGATATCGGCCGTATCCACTACTACCCCGTCTACGCCTTTCTCTAACACCCCCAGAAATGTCTGGGCCTCTTCTAGATTATGGGCCTCTACAAAGAGATTGTTTGTCTGGGCCACGAGGTTTTCAAGGGGAATAATCTTCCAATCGGCAGCGGTAATGACAACGATGTGTTGCTTAGTCAGCTTTAAGACCTCTTCTTCATCCTCTTTGCTCTTGATTTCGTGAAAGACGACATCCTTTCCTGGCTTAATATCTCCATCCTCGGCCACGGTTTTGATGCGGCCAAGGACTTTTACGTCTTTAGTTTTTCCCTTTTCTACCACGACCGCATCGGCCCCGCCCTCAATGGCCGTGGTCACAAGCTTCTTTTGCCACGGAATAACCTTTACCCATACCTGTTTCATGGCTAATCCTCCAATTCTTTCATGGCTTCATCTACACTAATATTCTCGTGCACAATTCTGGCAATGGCCCGGACCATCTTGCGTGGATTTGCATGCTGAAAGGCATTACGTCCAATAGAAACACCAGCCCCTCCTGCCTCAATGGCACCTTTTACCATTTCCAATACGGCCCGGTCAGAGTCCATCTTTGGTCCTCCGGCAATAACTACCGGTACTGGACAGCCCTCTACTACCTTTCTAAAGGTTTCGGGTGATCCTGTGTAAGATACTTTAACTACATCTGCTCCTAATTCTGCCCCCAAACGGGCACAATGAGCGATGACGTCTGGGTCATAACTATCCTTAATTTTTGGACCACGTGGGTAAATCATGGCCAATAATGGCATACCCCACTCAAAGGCCTTATGTGCTACCTCACCAAAGTCCCGTAGCATTTCCCGTTCATTTTCATCACCCAGATTAACATGGATAGAAACACCGTCTGCCCCTAACCGAATGGCCTCTTCTACTGTGCATACCAAAGTTTTGGTGTTGGGAAAAGGCGATAAAGAGGTGCTGCCAGAAAGATGCACGATAAGCCCCACATCTGGCCCACCTCCGCGGTGACCGGCAGTAACAATTCCTTTGTGAATCACAATGGCGTTGGCCCCACCACAGGCTACATCATTAATAGTAGACTTCATGTCCGTAAGGCCAGCAATGGGACCTACCGTCACACCGTGATCCATCGGAATAATAACCGTCCTACCCGTCTCGCGGTTAAAAATTCTCTCTAATCTTACTCTTTTACCAATCTGTTTGCCTACTAGATCAACCCCCATGGCCCTCCTCCTTCGTAATTTTTTTGAAAAATAAAAAAGGCCGTGAAGGTTCTCTCCACGGCCTTTTATTTCAGCCGTGGGCGCCGGTCAGGTCTGCCCACGGCCCTTCTCCCTATGTTGGGGTCTCGCTAGGAGACGGTGGGCAGACCCCGGCCAAACCAATAATACCAAAAATAAAAGTAATAATTCTTTGTGGCCGTAAGGGTCTTGCGCATCACCATCTCCTCAATTCTGAGGGGCATCGTTACCATATAAAAAAGGAGTTGTCAAGAGGGAAATTCATCCCAAAATCCGCAATTGATTTATAGTATTCCGCAAAAATTAATGAATTTTCCTTTTAGGCGAAAGGCATTTTTTAAAAAAGTTGTTTTATTATGGCATACTTCCGGGGTTTCTTGGAGGGCAATCACGGATTTTGGGTTCATCCTTGCATTATAAATTAATCCTTGATATATACTCAAAAAACTTAGGACGAGAAGAAAAAAATGAAGGTAAAAAGTTTAAAAACTAAGTTTATTTTTGTTACGGGCGGGGTACTTTCTTCTTTAGGAAAAGGGTTGGCCTCAGCCGCTATTGGGGCCTTAATGGAGAGTAGAGGGCTAACCGTCACCTTTCAAAAGCTTGATCCGTATATTAATGTAGATCCTGGCACGATGAATCCATTTCAACATGGAGAGGTCTATGTTACTGACGACGGTACCGAAACAGATTTGGACCTAGGACACTATGAGCGGTTTACCACTGCCCACATGGGCAGTAAAAACAACTATACATCTGGTAAAATTTACTATTCAGTTATCCTCAAGGAACGGCGGGGGGAGTATCTTGGTGGTACCGTACAGGTAGTGCCTCATATTACCGATGAGATTAAACAGGCGATCATGAGTGTGGCTGGAGATGCCGATGTGGCCATCATTGAAATTGGCGGCACGGTAGGAGATATTGAGGGTTTGCCTTTTTTAGAAGCCATTCGCCAGTTTCGGCTAGATATAGGTAGAGATAACGCCATCTATATCCACTTAACGCTTGTACCTTATATTAAGACGGCTGGTGAGCTTAAGACAAAACCTACCCAACATAGTGTAAAGGAATTGCGGGCCATTGGTATTCAGCCTGATATTATCCTGTGTCGGACTGACCGCTTTTTGCCTCCTAATATTAAAAAGAAGATCTCCCTCTTTTGTAATGTGGATGAAGATGCAGTGATTACGGCTAAGGATGTAGACTGTATTTATGAAGTGCCCCTTGTCTTTCACCAAGAAGGTCTGGATAACAAGATCGTAGAACTCCTTAATATCTGGACACGCGAACCCCGTCTAGAGGCATGGGAGGAACTGGTCTATAAAATTAAACATCCTAAGGATGAAGTGACAATCGGTATTGTTGGTAAATATGCCAACTTAAAAGATTCCTACAAGAGTTTACACGAAGCCCTTGTGCATGGTGGAGTGGCTAATGAGGTCAAGGTGAACTTAAAATACATTGAGGCCGAAGATATAGAGGAAAAAGGGGCAGAAACTTTTTTACATGATGTTCATGGTGTGCTTGTGCCTGGTGGCTTTGGCAGCAGAGGAATAGCAGGAAAAATGCTGGCAATTAAATATGCACGCGAAAACAAAATTCCTTTTTTTGGCATCTGCATGGGCATGCAACTAGCTGTTATAGAGTTCGCGCGTAATGTTGTAGGACTAAAAGAGGCCAACAGTACTGAATTTGATCCGCAAACCCCTAATCCGATCATTTATTTGATGCGGGAATGGTATGACTTTCGGACAGGTAAAATCCAAAGAAGGAATGAAACTACGGGGAAGGGTGGCACGATGCGGCTTGGCGCCTATCCTTGTCGTTTAGAAAAAGATACCCTTGCTTATGCGGCCTATCAGCAGGAAGAAATCTCAGAACGGCACCGCCATCGCTATGAGTTCAACAATGCCTATCGCGAAATTTTGACTAAACATGGTTTGATGATAAGTGGTCTTTCCCCTGATGGCGAGTTAGTGGAGATTATAGAATTAAAAAATCATCCGTGGTTTTTAGGATGCCAGTTTCACCCAGAGTTTAAGTCACGTCCAATGGAGCCTCATCCTTTATTCAGAGCCTTTATCAAGGCAGCTTTAGATTATAAGTCCTAAAGAGGGAGTTGAGTGAAACATCCAGAAATAAATAAGATAATCCGTCCTTTACAGCGTTTGGATTTGATTATAAAAACAGACGAAAGGATAAATTGGGTAGACTTAAGAAGCACCATCATTTACGAAATCTTCCCCGAAGAAAAGTATTTTATTGTTGCTCAAACCGAACCTCCGATCTTAAAATCTATGATTGGAGATACCATTGAAGCCAGTTTTTTATGGTATAGTAATCCCACGGCTGATCCTGAGAGGTATGCCTTTTCTACTGTCATTCAAGGACTATTAAATTTCCAGCTTTCTCTTGAGAATATCGTGCAAGCTGTAAGTTTAAGTTATCCTGACTATTTTTATAAACGTAATTTACGGTTCTCTTACCGAGTGCCACCTGTAAGTGAATATCCTATTGATTTACAGATTGCAGGTCTTCCTCAAACATTACCTATCATTGATATTTCTGAAAGCGGTGTTTGTTTTTCTCATCCTAGATTACCCTTTTTAGAAGAATTGAAAAAGGGTGACCGCTTTTACATTTACCTTAATTTTAAGAATGAAAGAAAAAAGATGAAAATTCTAGCTGAGGTATTGCGTAAGTTTAAAAAGCCTGAAAAACCAGAAATTTCATTTGTGGCGGCCAAGTTTTTAAACCTTTCTCTAGCAGAAAAAGAATTCCTGGCTGCGGTCATTAAGAAAATTGAAAGGATCATCTTGCGAAAGCGGGCGGGTCTAATTTAGATCAAGGAGGCATAAATGATATATCGTAACCGAGAAGAAGCTGGGGAAAAGTTAGGCAAAATCCTAGCAGGCTATAGCATAGAAGGGCCTGTAGTGTTGGCTATTCCTAATGGTGGTGTGATCGTAGGGAAAGAAGTAGCTATACAGTTAAAGGCTCCATTTGATCTTGTGGTCGTAAGAAAAATACCCATTCCTGATAATCCAGAGACTGGCTTTGGCTCGGTAACGAGTACAGGCACCATCATCCTCAACTCTTCTATCTTGCCACGCTTAAACCTTTCTCCGGGCAAGATAAAAGAGCTGGGCCAGAAAACCTTTGGTAGGGTTAAGGAAAGAATGGCTTTTTATGGGATAAGTGGTGATTACAGTTACATAAAAGGGAAAACCGCCATCTTGATAGATGATGGGATGGCCTCTGGTATTACTATAGAGGCCGCCTTAAGGACAATTAAGCCCTTTGCGCCTAAACACATCATTATTGCCGTGCCTACGGCTTCTCATCTTTCCTTTGAAAAGTTGGCTTATGAGGTAGATGCCGTCATTTCGCCAGACATTCGCTATAAACTTCCCTTTGCCATGGCCGATGCCTATCAAGATTGGTATGATGTAAGTGATGAAGAAGTTAAGGAAATTTTAGATAACTTTAATAAAAAAGATTAAATTTTTTAATTAATATTTAAATCTAAATCAATGCCAGTTGTTCTTTTCTTTCAACCTTGTTTTAGTGCTTGCCAATAAAAAATTTTTTGGTAATATATGGACTAGAAGGTGGTAAGGAGGTAGAGGATGAGCTTTAAACATTTTCTAGTATTGGTCCTTATTGTTTGGTTCGGTCTGGTTATAATGGGTGCCTTTACTCCAGATCAAGTCGTAGATTACAACGCTACCTTGGATTGGCCTACCCCTGCCCAAATTGATGGCTAGGAGATAGTTATGTCTAAAAAAGTGGCCATTTTAGTGGCCGATTTGTATCAAGACCTAGAGGTGTGGTATCCTTATTTGCGCCTAAAGGAAGCAGGGATTAAACCTATCGTCGTGGGGCCCGAGGCGGGTGTTACTTACAAAGGCAAGTATGGGTATCCCATCCAGTCTGAAGTAGCAGCTAAGGACATCAAGGTAGACGAAATAGATGGAGTCATTATCCCCGGAGGATACGCTCCAGACATCCTCAGGCGTTATCCAGAGACGATTTCTTTAGTAAAAGAAGCCTATAAAAAGGGCAAGGTCGTAGCAGCCATCTGTCATGGGGGCTGGCTCTTGGCCTCAGCTAGGATTATTGCCGGAAAGACTGTGACTAGCTTCTTTGCAATAAAAGATGACCTAGAAAATGCCGGGGCCAATTTTGTAGACGCTGAGGTAGTCGTAGATGGAAATATCATTACCTCACGCATGCCTGAGGATCTACCTCTTTTCATGATCGAAATTCTAAAGGCTCTAACCTGATGCCACAGGCACAGCCAAAAGTAAAACTTCTGAGCATGACCCCTCACGCTCTGGCGGTGATCTATGCTGCTTGCCGCCAGTGTTATTCAGACGGATGGGCAGATGAGATCTTTGCAAAGGCAGTTAGAGGAGAAATTCCTAAAGAAAAACAAGAAGAGCTAGTTAGGCGGGTGCTTGCTTCTGGGCATGAGAGTGTGTGCGAGCATGTATCTTTTACCTTTGCCATCTCTGGCATCTCGCGGGCATGTAGTCACCAGCTGGTGCGCCACCGTATTGCCTCCTATTCACAGCAGAGCCAACGTTACGTCAAGGCCGATGATTTTCACTACATCATTCCCCCCACCATTGCCAAACGCCCTCATTTGAAAGAACTTTTTGAAAAGACCATGCAACAATTGCAAGTAGCGTATAACGAAATCGTCACCGCCTTAGAAAAAGAAGGAATTAAAGGAGAAAAGGCCCATCAAGACGCTCGCTTTATCCTCCCCAATGCCTGTGAGACTAGGATTGTTGTCACTATGAACTGTCGCAGCCTCCTTAACTTTTTTGCCCTGCGTTGCTGTGAGAGGGCTCAATGGGAAATTCGGGTCGTGGCCAATGAAATGCTTAAGATATGCAAGGAAAAACTACCAGCAGTTTTTGAGAAGGCCGGACCTAAATGCGAACGCCTTGGCTATTGTCCTGAAGGCAAGCACAGTTGTGGCAGAATGCCACTAAAAGAAGAGGTCTTTAAATGACACAACAAGACATTTTTGCCATTGCTAGGGAGCGCATGGTTAGAGAACAAATAGAGGCCAGGGGGATTAAAGACCCCCGTGTCCTAGCGGCCATGCGCAAGGTTCCACGCCACTTATTTGTAGATGAGGCCCTTTGGCCACAGGCCTATAATGATTATCCCCTACCCATTGGTGAAGGACAAACTATCTCCCAACCCTATATCGTGGCCCTGATGACTGCTGCCTTAGAATTAAAAGGTGATGAGAAGGTTTTAGAGATTGGAACGGGTTCTGGCTATCAAACTGCTATCTTGGCAGAACTGGCCAAGAGCGTGTTTACGATTGAGCGGGTTAATGATCTTATGCTGAGGGCCAAAAAGATTCTTGATCGCCTTGGTTATTTTAATGTCGCCTACAAGGTAGGGGATGGCACTTTAGGTTGGCCAGAAATGGCTCCCTTTCAAGGAATCATCGTTACAGCAGCCGCTCCTGACATTCCTTTACCCTATCTTGAACAACTAGATGTAGGTGGAAGAATCGTCATTCCTGTTGGTGACCGATCGGCCCAAGTGTTGTATAAAGTTACCAAACTTCCTAACGGGGAGCTCAAAAAGGAAAATCTAGGGGGATGCCGTTTTGTCCCTTTGATTGGTAAGTATGGTTGGCCGGAATAATCCTTTAAAGTCCCTTTATGACTGGGTCATCGCCTGGGCCAAGACACCGCATGCTAAGGTAGCCCTCTTTTTTATTGCCGTAGCTGAGTCTTCCTTTTTCCCCGTACCACCGGATGCCCTTTTGATCGCCATGGGCATAGCCAGACCCAAACGCTCACTCTTTTATGCCGCTATATGTAGCGTGGGCTCAGTTATCGGTGGAATCTTAGGCTACTTTATCGGCTGGGAATTTATGGCTACTATTGGCCAAAAGATTATTGCCTTTTACGGCCTTACAGACAAATATCAGCAGGTGCAACATCTCTATCAAACGTACGATGTGTTAGCCATTGGGCTGGCAGGTTTCACTCCTTTACCTTATAAGCTTTTTACCATTACGGCCGGTGCCTTTAAAATTAGCTTTCTTTCATTTGTTCTTACCTCCCTTGTTGCCCGCAGCACCCGTTTCTTTCTTGTTGGCAGCAGTCTGTATTTCCTCGGCCAAGGCGTGCAGACCTTTATTGATCGTTATTTCAACTGGTTAGTTACTTGCTTTACTCTCCTCTTCGTGTGCGGTTATTTCTGCCTTAAGTGGCTATTTTAAAGGCATTTCCAAAAACTTGACTTAACTTAACAACATGTCAGGAGAATACCCATAAGCCCGTGTAGCCATCCCTTCAGGCAAGGGAAAAAGGACAAATGAGGGTAAAAAAGACGTTTAAACTCGCGTCTTTCAGCTTGGACATTTACAATTTAGCACTCTTTTACCAGCCACTTTTTTACATTTTCTGCTTTTACATCAAAATCCCACGCCTACTTTTATTATCTTACTCTATCACCAAGTCTACTCTTCCCTTAGCCGTTTTTACTTCTGCTTCTACCTCAAGCCCAAGCAAGACACAGATGGGATAAATGACACTCCAACGAAGGACCTTGATAATATCTTAAAAAGGACCTTCCATTGTTCTAAGGCTTGTTTAGAATTTGTTTGACTGTTCTTAAAAAAGCATAACTTAATGGCCAAATCTGCCTGTTTTATCTGCCAGTCTTCATGAGCTTTTGCAAGATGGCTTAAAAACTCTTCTTCCTCATTAGAGACTCTTTGAGAAAAGTCTTTATTTAAAAACATATAACAATCTGCCACCTACTTGACATAACAAGGAAGACTTCTTGCTTTAACCTGAGCGGTGTTTTTGAGGTATTGTTCAAAATATTTAAGCATAATTTATTTAGTAATGCAGTTGTCTATTAATCTACATTTTATTCTTATGGTGCATTAGCAGGAGGTACGTCAAGAAAATCAAGAATAAAAAAATTTTTCTTGACAGGAAAAACAAGTTATGGTAGAGGAGGAGTGTGCAAGAGAATAAAATAAGGTTAGATTGAAAAATTTTGGAAAAGTTTTGAACTGTAAAGATTAAAAAACTCCGGGAGGAATAAAATGAGCACTCTCTTAGAAAAAGCCTTTAATGAAATAAAAAAGTTACCTGAAACTGAACAGAATATTTTTGCCAAATGGATATTAGAAGAATTAGAAGCAGAAAAAAAATGGGATAAACTTTTTGCAGAATCTGAAGATATTTTGGAA
>Ga0256842_1001290_pt1 | contig 20471 bp, 24 predicted proteins | sample 4559240metaG_FD_185973 | JGI IMG/M metagenome (GOLD analysis project Ga0256842, IMG submission 185973) | Hydrothermal vent microbial communities from Guaymas Basin, Mexico - 4559-240 | ecosystem: Environmental > Aquatic > Marine > Hydrothermal vents | place: Mexico: Guaymas Basin | collected... | reverse complement strand
CTACTTCGAGACGCTGCACGAGCTGAAGCTCATCGTGGACCTGATCCACGAGCGAGGCCTCTCCGGGATGCTGGAGGCCGTCTCCAACACCGCGGAGTACGGGGGACTTACGAGAGGGAAGCGGATCGTCAACAAAGAGGAAATGAAGAAGGTGCTGGAGGAGATCCAGACCGGCAAGTTCGCCCGGGAGTGGACCATGGAGAACGAGTCGGGGCGGATTGTACTACGGAGATTGAGGGAGGAGATTAAGGACCACGAAATCGAGCGGGTGGGACGGAGGCTAAGGAAGATGATGGGGTTCGAGGACTAGTCATCGGCCCACGCTTCCCAAAAAGGTAAAATAAGCCCAGCGGGCTCGCGAGGACCGGGGGACGGCCCGAATGAGGCGCGTGCTCCTCGCCCTCATGGTGGCCCTGGCGGGCGCCCTGATGGGCGCCGGGGCCGCGGAGGCAAAGGCGTACGGTGCCAAGTACACCATCAAGCCGGTGATTAAGTCGGTCCAAGCGCCCGCCAAGGTCCAGCTCAAGCAGGGTCAGAAGGCGGCCACCGTGAACGTAACCGCGGTCATCTCGTGGACGGGTAACTACCCGTACACGATCAAGCGCACGAGAACCACGGTCACCTTCGCGGTGGACGGTCGGACGGCGCACACGGCCTACATCAACCCACCGTACCGGATCGGTGACACGCGGACGGTGACTGCGACCCTGACCCTGGGCCCGGGCAAGCACACGGTCACGGTGACCGCGCGGTTCCCGAACCTGCCGCAGTACGGCATCCAGGGCGGCACCGCGACGAAGGAGGTGACCATCGAGGTAGTGGCGCCGACCGCCGCGCCGGCGGCCAAGCCGGTGCACCTGGCCGGCGCGGCGATCAAGGACCTGCTGCTGGCGCCGGTGGCGCTCGTGGCCCTGGACGCGCTGAGTGGGTACCAGATCAGCGACATGATCGACAGCGTGGCGGGGCTGGGACTGAAGGACACGATCGTGAGCACGCTGGACAGCCTCGGCGTTAGGGAGTACCTGGAGAAGGACGTCGTCGCCGGTGCGATGCCGGCGGCGGCGCTGCTGACCGACCTGCTGGCCGGCTGGGCGATGGACCACAAGCAGTACGTGAACACGATGACCATGCTGGACGTGGGCACGATGCTGGCGCCGATCGTCACGCTGGCGGCGTACATGGGCGGCGTGGCGACGACGGAGGACGTGATCGTGGACCTGGGTGAGCAGCTAGGCCTGGGCGGCAGCGCGGTGATCACGACCGCGAGCGCCGCCGGTCTGGCGGTGCCGGCGGTCACGACGGTGGTGGGCTACCTGGCGGACAAGGGCGTGGCGCAGGCGGCGCAGATCACGGCGCCGATCGTCAGGGCGCTGGACCAGCTGCTGACGACGCTGGCCTCGCCGATCGTGAAGTACCTGTAAGCCCCTCACGCCCCCTCCCCACCCCATTTCGTTGGGCGAATCGTTAATCATTCCATAACGATTGTGGCACCGAAACGGGGATGAAGAGTCTGGCCTTCTCCGAGCGGGTGGCCGATGAGGAGGGCACGAGCTGCGGACCCCGGAGGTGGAGAGATGCCGGGACTGCTGTGGTGGGTACTGACGGTCGTGTACGCCCCGGACTACGAGAAGTGGATGCGGTGGTGCCCGGTGATCGCGTCTCACCCGCTAACGTGCTACGCCAGGACGGACGTGCACTACCCGCCGCTCGGGTCCCTGCTTCCCACCCTCGTCTGGTACGTGGGGCACGTTCTGCTGGGGTTGGACCCGTGGGATTGGCGGTTCCGGGTTCTGTGGAAGCTGCCCGTGTGGGTCGGGGCGCTGGCCTGCCTCTACTGCGCGCGGCGGGTGGGGGTGGGTGAGTCGGGGCTGCTCGTGATCGCGCTCTCCTCGGTTTACTCGTGCGCGTTCTGGCAGTTGGATCCGATCTCCGTCGCCCTGGCCCTGGCGGCGGTTCGTTGGAGTGGTCGGTGGGTGGGTGGCGCGTTGGCGGCGCTCGCGTTCTGCGTGAAGCCCACGGCCGGGGTGGTGGCCCTTCCGTTCCTGCGTCGGTGGCGGTCGGTGGCGGTCTTCGGGCTCACGGCGTTGGTCATCCTGTCACCGTACCTGGTGGTCGACGGACGGTCGTTCCTGAGGAACGTGGTGCTGTTTCAGGTGGACAGGCCGCCTCAGAACTGCTCCATTTGGACGCTGCTTCCCCCGCCCGATGGGGTGCCGGTGGCGCTGTTGGTCGCGTCGGTGCTCGGGCCCCTGGTCCTTCCGGGGCGGCCCGAGCGTCGCGCGTGCGCGATCGGTGCGGCCCTGTTGGCGTTCTCCAAGGTGGTCAACCCGAATTACTGGTCGGTGAGCTGCGCGGCGGCCTGTCTGGAGTCCGAGCGGTGGGGGGCGCTGCTGCTGTCCTCGGGCCTCCTGTTCCTGATCGCCTCGGGCCTGTACGTCTCCTCGGCGCGTGGGTACTTCAACGCGGAGGATGGTCGGTTTTACCCGGTGCACGAGCTGTTCGTTCCGAGGCCGCCCGAGCCGCCCGTGCGCGTGCCGCTTTGGTTGGCGGAGGGGCTGTTGGACGGGGCGATCGTGTACAGTTTCCTGACGTCGTCGTGGGTGTACGCGCGGTGCGTGTTGGACGGTTGGCCGGGCGGTGATTTCTTACGCTCGCGGGGTGCACGGGTATCGGCCCGGTCCAACCGGCGCGGGTGACGCGGAGGCTCCGGGGATGAGCCCGCGTGGGCTCCGCCGGGCCACAACGCGCGGGGGAGTGGGCCGGCGGGCCGACCGATGATCCCGCGCGCCTACCTCCCCGCTGTACCCTTCAGCCGGAGCGTGGGTCGAGTCGCCGGAGGTCGACCGGGCGGGTCTCCAGCCGTCCGTCCGGTCGGTACACCGTGTGTTTGAGCCAGTTCTCGTCGTCCCGGTTCGGGTAGTCCGTGCGGTAGTGGGCGCCCCGGCTCTCGCGGCGGAAGAGGGCCGATCGGGCCACGGCCAGGCCGACCTGGATCATGTTCACCGTCTCCAGGGCGATTCTCAGGCCGGGTCCGTCGTCGACGCCGCGCTCGTTCACCCGGTCCTGGAGCTCGTTGAGGCGTTGGATGGCCCGCTTGAGTCCCCGCTCGGAGCGTTCCAGCCCCACGTGTCGCCACATGACTTGGCGGAGCTCGCGCCGGAGTTCCAGGGGGTCCTCCTCACCCACGTGCGCCCAGGGGTCCAGCTCGGGGTCGGTTAGTCGGGATGCCGGGGCGCGGGGGCGCTCGCCGCGTCGTCGGAGTTTGAGGGCGAGTTGGGCCGCGTGCAGGCCGGCGCGGCGGCCGAACACCTGGGTGTCGGCCAGGGCGTTGCCGCCCAGCCGGTTGGCCCCGTGGACGCCGCCGGTGACCTCGCCGCAGGCGAAGAGGCGGGGGAGGGGGGTTTCGGCGCGCTCGTTGATGGGGACGCCACCCATGAAGTGGTGGGCGGTGGGGGCGACCTCCATCGGCTCCTTTCGGATGTCGACCCCGTAGCGGAGGAACTGGCGGAGGGTGGTCTCGAGCTTGGTTTCGATGACCTCGTCGGGGAGGTGGGTGACGTCCAGGTACACCCCGCCGTGCTCGGTTCCGCGGCCCTCGCGGATCTCGCGGTAGATGGCCCGGGCCACGACGTCGCGGGTCGCGAGTTCCATGCGGTCGGGGTCGTACCGTTTCATGAAGCGCTCGCCGTCCGCGTTGTACAGGCGGCCGCCCTCGCCGCGGACGGCCTCGGTGACGAGGATGCCTCGGGCGCTCTCGGGGTGCACCATGCCGGTGGGGTGGAACTGGACCATCTCCATGTCGATGAGGGGGCAGCCCGCGTGCAGGGCCATGGCGTACCCGTCTCCGGTCTTGTACGCGGGGTTGGTGGTGATGGGGTAGAGCTGTCCGGCGCCCCCGGTGGCGAGGATGGTGGCGTGGGCGAGGATGGTGAGCTCCTCCTCGCGGTCGAGGTCCACGCACAGGGCGCCGAGCACGCGTCCCTCGTCGTCCGTGATCAGCCGGTAGGCCATTACGTGCTCGAGCGTGCGCACGCGGTCCAGGCGGCGTAGCTCGTCGAGGAGGGCCATGGTGATCTCGTGGCCGGTGCGGTCGCCGGCGTAGCACGTGCGGGGTCGGGATTGGCCGCCGAAGGGGCGCTGGGCGAGGGTGCCGTCCTCGCGTCGGGTGAAGACGGCCCCGTACCGCTCCAGGTCGAGGAGTCGGTCGGGGGCCTCTCGGACGAGGATCTCGACGAGGCGTTGGTCGTTGAGGTAGGCGCCGCCCTCGACGGTGTCCCGGAAGTGCAGGTCAAGGGTGTCGTCGGGGGAGGCGGTGCGGAGGACGGCGTTGTACCCTCCTTCGGCCATGACGGTGCAGCCGCTGCGGCCCAGGGGGCCCTTGGAGACGAGGACGACGTTCAGGTCGTGGTGGGCGGCCTCGATCGCGGCCCGGAGGGCGGCCCCGCCCCCGCCGAGCACCAGGACGTCGCACTCGATCCGTTCCACGGTATCACCCGCTTCGTCTCACTCGAGCCAGGACAGAATCAGCCTGGTGATCCGGTCCGGGAGTCGGTCCCGGTTCTCGGGGGTGACGCGGTAGCGTTTCACGTCGTCGCGGCGCTCGCGGAGGTCGACCACGAGGGGGTGTCGGGAGCGTTCGTGGACGACGAACAGGGCGGGCGTGTCGGCGTCGGCCGCGGTCTCGACGGCCTCGATGAAGCGGTCGGACTTGAGCTCCATGGGGCCGACCTCGTCCACGATGACGAGGTCCGCCTCCTCGACGGCGCGCTCGATGGAGTCGGCCGCGCGCTCGAGGTTTTCGACGTAGACGCCGTACCGGCCCACGCGTGGACCGGGTGCGCCCACCTCCGCGAGCGGGTACTCCTCGCCCTCGGTTAGGTCGACGATCTTGAAGCCGACGCGGCGGCCGCCGCGTCGGATCTCGGGGCAGTAGACGCCGCCGACGGTGTGGCCGCGGTCCTCCAAATCGTTTCGAACCTTGAGACAAATGGTGGTTTTGCCGACGCCGGGGCGTCCGGTGAGGGCGACGTTGTGGGGCAGGGGGCGTGGCCCCCGGTTACCCGAACAGGGCTCCGAGGCCGGCCGCCGCCTCCTCTTCCTCCTCGCCTTCCTCCTCTTCCTCTTCCTCCTCTTCGGCCTCCTCCCCTTCCTCCTCTTCCTCGGTCTCCTCTTCCTCTTCTGCGGCGGCGGGGGCGGCCTTCAGCCGCTCGAGCAGCTCGTCGCTGAGCGCCTCCTCGTCCACCTCGGCGATGGCGCCGGCCAGGGCGAGCATCTCCCCGTGGGCGCGGGCCAGGATGGCGCCCATGACCTCCTCGTCGGGCACGGGCACGCCGGCGTTGATGGCCAGGTTCAGGGCCTCGACGTGGGCCTTGGTGACGAGCAGGTCGGCCGTCTCGGCGGTCGGGATGGCCGCGTTGATCGAGAGGTTGAACGCGTGCTGGGCGGCCTCGCGGATTCGCTCCTCGTACTCCTCGATGTCGATGGCCAGGTCGTCCTTCTCGAAGAGGGTGCCCTCGGCGACGATGGCGACGAGGTCGACGCCGACCTCCATGGGCTCGATCTCCAGCTTCTTGAGGATCTCGGCGGTCTTCTCGTCGATCTCCTCACCCTCCTCGACGATGACGGTCTCCTCGGTGATGACGACCTTACCGTCCTGAATCTGGGCGGGGAGCCCGACCTCCTGCAGCTCGCTGACGATGGGTCCGGGCTCGAAGGGGGTGGGTCCTTCGGGGACGACGATGTCCTTAGGCGCGATGTCGCCGGGCTTGGCGGGGGCGGAGGCCTTGCTCTCCTCCAGGATCCGGTAGAGGCGGAAGGGGTCCTGGTTCGTGAAGATGAACGCGACCGGGCCCTCGATGTAGTCCAGGAGCGGCTCGAGCTCCGGTCGCTCGTCGAGCTTCTCCTCGATGGCGATCCGCATCAGGGTGTTGCGGGACATGCGGATGATGGTGTCGTTCTCTCGGAGCTTGGCGCGGATCTCCTGGAGCTGGGGGGCCGGTAGGCCCTCAAGGTCGACGATACCGACGTTCTCGTACTCGTCCATGAGCCGCTTGAGCTCCTTCACCTCCTCGCGCTTCCACTCCGCGACCTTGGGCTCGTACCCGGCGGGCGGCTCGCCCTTGGACTGCACGGCCATCGTCCTCACGCCCCTACGGGTACACGCGCTCGGACGGGCCCATGGTGGTCTTCACGAAGACGGAGTCGATCTGGGCCCAGCCCTTGTCGAGCTCGGAGACGACCTCGTTGAGGATCGTCATGGCGTTCTCGGCCAGCTGCTCGGGCTCCATGTTGCGGGCGCCGATGACGGTGTGGATGACGGGCTGGTCGCGCATCTTGACGCGGGCCGTGCGGTGGGCGCGCTCGATGATAGCCTTGACGTCGGCGTTGGGCGGGATCGGCTTGGCCATCTTGCCGCGCGGGCCCAGGACGGGTCCGAGCACGCGTCCGACCTCGGGCATGAGGTCGGCCTGGGCGTAGAAGAAGTCGTGCCGGCGGGCCAGCTTCTTGGCCTCGCGCTTGTTCTCGGCGAGCCGCTGCAGGTCCTCCCGCGTGACGACCGTGGCGCCGGCCTCCTCGGCCTGCCGGGCCATCTCGCCCTCGGCGATCACGCAGACCTTCACCGGCTTGCCGCGGCCGTGGGGCAGGACGACCTCCTTGTCGATGCGCTGGGAGGGGTCGGACAGGTCGACACCGGTGACGTTGATGATCATGTCGACGGACTCCAGGAAGCGGCGCGGCGGGGAGTACTCCACAACCTTCTCCAGCGGCTCGATCAGGTCCTCCTTCCTCAGCAACCCGCACCACCCGGCCTACTCCTCCTTCAGCTCCCGCTCGTGCTTCTCGATCAGGTCGTCCCACTTACCCTCGTCGATCTCCTTTTGAACCTCCTTGGGGTCCTTACCCTCCACCGTCACGCCCATGCTGCCGCAGGTACCCAGGATCTCCTTGACCGCGGTTTTCAGGTCGTACGAGAGCAGATCATCGAACTTCATCTTGGCGATCTTGATCGCCTGCTCCATCGATAGGTCGCCCACGGTTTCGTGCCGTGGTTCGTGGGCTCCCTTGTCGATTCCAAGCTCCTTCTTGATGATTGCGGACGTCGGTGGTGATCCTACCTTAACCTCGAACTCCTTCGTTTCCGTGTCTACGATGATCTTAACCGGTACCTCCATTCCCTCGAAATCCTTGGTCTTTCTATTGATCTCCTCCACCACCTCCTGGATGTTGACTCCCAGCGGTCCTAGCGCGGGGCCGAGGGGTGGTCCGGGGTCCGCTTTGCCGCCCTCGATCAGCACCTCAACCTCTTCCTTGGCCATTAGGTTGGTTCCCCCAAGCCGGTGTGATTACTCCTCGTACTCCTCCTCTTCCCGCAGGAGCCGGAGGGAGTCGACTTTTACCGTTACGGGGATGGGCACGGGGGCCTCGAGGAGCTCGACGGTGATCTCTCCCCGGGACTCGTCGACGCTCACGACGCGGGCCTTCTCGCCCTTGAAGGGTCCGGAGAGGATCTCGACGACGTCGCCCTCGCTGATCTCCACGGCCTCGGGCTTCGGCGCGAAGTAGTGGTCGAGCTCCTCGAAGTCGATCGGCTTCTCCACGATCCCGCGCGCGTCGGGTAGGTCGTACACGAGGTCTCGGAGCTCGTCGGTGAGGTCCTCCACCTCGATGATGAAGTACCCGCGGAGGTCGTCCGGGGCGATGATGGCCTTGAGTCCGAGGTCCACGTTGTCCTCCCTGATGCGCTTTCGGGCGCGCATCGCGAGCATCTCGGCGGCGTTCTTCTCTCGACCGGCCTGCACGCGGACGGCGTAGAACTTCGACTCGGTCTCTTCCTCCCGCTCCTCGGACAACGCTCCGTCCCCTCCGGGTCTAGTAGTACAGCTGCAGCAGCTGGACGATGACGCGGATCGTGAAGCCGATTCCCCCGACGATGAGGATGCCCGCGCCCGCGATCTTGGCGGACTCCAGGTACTCGTCGCGGTCGGGCTTGCGGGCGGCCTTCAGGACCATCCGGCACTCGCGGAGGAACTCGAGGAGGTCGCGTAGGGCGCTCACGGGGAGCCACCCCCCGTTACAGGATCTTCTCCAGGTCGTCGATCGTGGTGCCTTCCTCCTCTTCCTCCCGATCGCCTTCCTCCGTTACGCTCGGTGAGGGCTCGCTCTCCCGCTCCTCGCGGCGCTTGGTGGCGGGGACCCGGAGCATGTCCTGGAAGTCCACGTCCTCGATCCCGGTCACGATGATCGTCACGCGGAGGACGTCGTTCAGGTCCTCGTCGATCTGCGCGCCCCAGATGATGGTCGCGTCCTCCGCGAGCTCGGAGGCGACGAGCTCCACCACCTCCTCGGCCTCCTTGAGGGTGAGGTCCTTCCCGCCCACGATGTTGACGAGGGCGCCCGTCGCCCCGCTCACGTCGACTTCGATGAGCGGGTTGTTCAGGGCGTTCTCGACGGCCCTGACCGAGCGGTTGGACTCGGAGTCGTTCTCCGCCTCCCCGATGCCGATGAGCGCGAGCCCGCCGTCCTCCATCACGGCCTTCACGTCCGCGAAGTCCAGGTTCATGAGGCCGGGCTTGGTGATGAGCTCGGTGATGCCCTTGACCGCGTTGATCAGGACCTCGTCCGCGACCTTGAACGCGGCGGCGATGGGGAGGTCGGGCACGATCTCCAGCAGGCGGTCGTTCGGGATCACGATGCACGTATCCACGACCTGCTTGAGTTTTTCCAACCCTTCGAGCGCGTTCTCGATGCGCTTGCGGCCCTCGACGGAGAAGGGGAGAGTGACGACGCCGATGGTGAGGGCGCCGCTCTTGCGGGCGGTCTCGGCGATGACGGGGGCGGCCCCGGTCCCGGTCCCGCCCCCGAGGCCGCAGGTCACGAAGACCATGTCCGCGCCCTCGACCACCTCCTTGATCTTGTCGATGTCCTCCTTGGCGGCCTCCTCACCGATGCGTGGATCCCCGCCCGCGCCGAGCCCGCGGGTGAGCTCGTACCCGATCAGCACCTTCCTGTCCGCCTTGCAGGCGACGAGGTCCTGCGCGTCCGTGTTCACGGCGACGACCTCCGCGCCCTCGATCCCCTCCTCCTTGAGCCGGGTGGCCGTGTTGTTCCCGGCGCCCCCCACCCCGATCACCAGGATCCGGGCGCGGGCCTCCTCCAGCACCTCGATCAGCTCTTGATCCTCCTCGGGTTGATCGCGGGCGGTGGAGGGGTGAGCGTCTCCCCCCTTGGACTCCTCCATGCGCTCCAGCGCCGAGCGGACGATCTGTTCCAAGGAGGGGTCACCACCCGGCCGCCCTTCTGAGGGCGGGGATCTCGAACTCCCCGGCGGCAACCGGCACCTCCAGCTCGAACGACTCCAGCACCTCCGGGTGGATCTCGCCGAAGAAGCCCAGCTTCAGTCCGCTCGCGAGAACCTCGGCGCATCTCCCATTAATAAATGATGGGTGATCGGCCTCCCGCACCTCCCACCCGTCGATGTCGAGCTCGCGCAGCAGGGCCTCGACCACCGACTTGACCTCGGAGAAGCCCGCGCCCGGGCCGGCCAGCGCCAGGCCCAGGTGCCAGCGGTCGCGCGCCCCGGTCTCCGCCCCCTCGTCCCGCTCGGCCACCTCGCCCACCTCGAACACGCGCTGCGGGTAGGGGCGGTGCCGGTTATCCGAGAGGAAACGCAACAGCGAGGGCAGGATCCAGGTGCGTACGATCGTGTACTCCTTCTGAATCGGGTTGGCGATCCGCACCGCCCGCCCGTCGGGTTCGAGCCGCATCCTGCGATAGTTCACCTCCGGGCTGGTCAGGGTCAGCGAGTTGACCTCCACGAACTTGAGCCGGGCGAGCGCGTCCCGGACCACGTTGATGAACTCGCGCTCCCGGTCGGGTCGGGACTCGGTGTACACCCGCGGGGGCCGGGGCTCGAACCGCGCGTAGTTGTACATGATGCCCGCGTCCTCGATCAGGTCCCACTCGTGCAGGATGTTGGTCCTCCAGGGCCCCACGAAGGCGCGGACCACGTCCTCGTCGTACAGGACCGGGGGCAGCTCTCGCCAGTCGGACTCCACGTGGAGGTGGTCCGGCAGCGGGAACTCCCGCAGCTCCCGCTCCCCCTCGGGGACGAACACCGCCTCGTGGCGGGCGCGGGCGAGGAGCTCCTCCAGCTCGCGGCCGGAGAGGTCGATCCCCAGCAGCCTCCGCGCCTCCCGCACCGGCACGTCCCACACGTCAAGTTCCATCGTCGGGGTGACGCGCTCGTACGCGCCGACGATCTCCACCCGCTCGATCCGGGCGCCGCGCTCGGCCAGGTTGCACGCGATCACGTGGAGGGCGTCCAGGACGGGGCGCCATCCGGTGCCGGTCACGTCGATCAGCAGGTCGGTCGTGTCCTCCGTGACCCGGGTGCGTTCGGCGTTGATGATCGGGGGCATGGAGATCGGTCCCTCCTCGTCCGCCAGGATCGGGACCCGCTCGCCCACGAGGTGCCCGTACTCCCGGCCTTTCTCGTGCCGCTTGAGCACCTCGCGCGGGGTCATCTCCTCGCCCGGGTGATCCAGCGGTTCGAAGGCCCAGCCCTCGTCGTCCGGGTCCACCGCCAGGTACCGGAGGGGCGGCTCGACGGCGTCCAGGTCGTGGATGCCGATCGCCGCCTTGCGCCGGTCTCGACCGATGACCCAGTGTAGGTGCTCCTGGAACTCCATCAGGTGCTCCAGGTCCCACTCGTCCAGCTCGACCCCGCGGACGACGGCGAGGGCGAGGCAGGGTCGCTCGTCCAGCACGCTCTCCTCCACGCGGGCGCGGATCCCGGCGTCGCCGACGGGGTAGTCCGGGAGGCCCGTCTCCAGCCCCATAAACCCTTTGAGCGCCCGGGCGACGCCCTCGACGCTGTACAGGTCCGGGCGGTTCGGGAAGAACTCCGTCTCGATCACGCCCTCCCGCTCGTCGATGCGCTCCACGTCGCTGCCCAGCATCGGGATCAGCTCGTGCGCTAGTTCATCGAAGCTCACGTCCTCACCCAGCAGCTCGACGAGCTTGTCGTGACGGATCGTGACCACCGGCACGGTGTCCACCCCCGCGGGGGATGAGGACCTACGGCGGTGGCCGACGGGTGAGGAGGGCCTTAACCGCCGACCCCGTGGCGCACCTCAGTAAAGCCAGGGCTCCCCATCCGCGTCGGAGTTCCGGCTGATCATCATCGGCGGGGGAGCCGAGGTTGCGCGTGTACCTGGACGGTCGGGAGCTGGGGCTGAGGTTCTCGGCCTGTCACGTGATCCCCGGGCACGGCAAGTGCGGGCGGCTGCACGGGCACACGTACCACGTGTCCGTCGAGCTCCGAGGGAGCCGGACGAAGCCCCACGGCTTCGTTTACGACTTCGACAGGCTGAAGGGCCTCGTCAGGGAGCTGATAAAGCCATTGGATCACCGGGTGCTGGTACCCACGGAGTCGGAGCGGTTCCGGGTCCGACGGAGGGGCGACGAGGTGGAGGTGAGGCTGCCGGACGGCAAGCGGTACGTGTTCCCCCGGGAGGATGTCGCGTTCGTCCCCGCGGAGTCCCTCTCGGCCGAGGATCTGGCCCGGTACCTCGCACGGGAGCTGCGGAAGCGGTTGGAGGGTGAGGAGAACCTCCGGGAGCTGCGGGTGAGGGTGGACGAGGGATGGGGGCAGGGGGCCGAGGCCCGGGTCCGCCTCGACTGAACGTGTACGAGATCTTCGCCTCGGTCCAGGGAGAGGGGCCGCTGGTTGGGGAGCCGCAGGCCTTCATCCGGTTCTCCGGGTGCAACCTGCGCTGCCGCTACTGCGACGAGCCGGCCGCGAGGAGCGCGCGCACCGAGGCCCCGGTCCTCGGACCGGACGGTGAGCGGTTGGACTCGATAGCCAGCCCGGCCCGGCCCGAGCGGCTCGTCGAGAGCGTGGTCAGCCTGGAGGAGAGCGTGGGCGCGTTCCGCACCGTGTCGCTCACGGGCGGCGAGCCCCTGGTGCAGCCGCTGCGCGGTTTGAGGCGGCTGGCGTCGGGGCTGCGCGAGCGAGGGTTCCGGGTGCTCCTGGAGACGAACGCGTCCCTGCCGGACCGCGCCGGGGAGCTGCCGGTGGACGTCGTCTCGGCGGACGTGAAACTCCCCTCCCACGGTCCACGGATGGAGGGATTTCCGGATCGATGCCTGGAGTTCCTGGGGCGCGTCAAGGAGCGCTGTGAGCTGGTCTACGTCAAGGTGGTGCTGTACTCCGAGGAGTGCTACGAGCGGGCCCCGGAGGTCCTCCGGAGGCTGAACGAGGTGGAGCCGGACACCGTCGTCCTGCAGCCGGCCACGGACGGTGAGAAGGAGCCCAGGCTGGGGGAGCTGTGGAGGCTGGCGAGGAGGGTGAGGTCGGAGGTCCGGATACTCCCGCAGGTGCACAAGCTGGCGGGGTTCATTCGGAAGTAAGGCGGGCCGAGGCGAGCAGCAGGGCGAGCAGTAGTCCCAGCAGGACCATCGGGAGAATCACCGGAACCCCGTGGCCGTGGTGCACGACCACCACCGGGTGGGAGGAGTGCGTCCAGTGGTGGCCCCATGAGAGCAGCGGATGGTGATAGTAATGGTGCACGACGACCTTCTTGTGGTAACCCGGGTGGTAACGATGGTACACGACCACCTTCTTGCGGTAAACCCAGCCCATGAGCTCGGCCCTCCTTACCGTTCGGTGTCGCGTTTAGGCTTGAACGTGCCCTTAAGTAGCCTGTAAGTGATGACCGCCAACGGGACGCTCAGGATGGTGAGGGATGGGTCCACTGGGGTTACCACCAGGTAAACGTGGCCCGGGATTATCGGGATGTCAAACCCCCAGAAGAGGCCCACCGACCCCGCCCCCCGCTCACCGGTTGTTGGGGGCCGGCCGACAGCCCATCACTTTAAGGCATTTTTGGGCCACTTCGTGCCCGCGCTCGCAGCACTTGTCGGGCGGGTCGCCGCGGAGTAACCCGTCGATGAAGCCGGCGGCGAAGGCGTCGCCGGCCCCGGTTGGATCGGTGATCTCTTCCTCGGGGACGCGCTCGGGCGGTACCTCGAGGGTCTCGGTTCCGTACCGTACGAGGGTGGGGTTGGGGCCCCGGGTCACGACCACGGTGTCGGTGAGCCGGGAGAGCAGGTTGAGGGTGTCCCGGACGCTGCCGGTGAGCTGCTTGGCCTCGGTCTCGTTCAGGAACACGACGTCGGCGGCGCGGAGGTAGGGCTCGAGGTAGCTGTAGCCGCGGAGGACCATGGTGGCGGGGGTGAAGGTGACGGTGAGCTCGCGGCTGGCGCGGCGCATGACGGTCTTCAGGGTTTTCAGGGAGGTCTCGGTGCGGAGGCCGATGAAGGAGCCGGCGTGGAGGAGCTCGGCCTCGAGGATGTAGTCCAGGTCCACGTCCTCGGGTCGTAGCTCGTCGTTGACGCCGGGGTCCACGAGGATGCGGCGGTCGTTTCCGGCGATGAGGCAGTAGGCGACGCCGGTGCGGCCCTCGTCTCGGACGATGCGGGAGGTGTCGACGCCGTACCGCTCGAGCTCTTTGAGGGCGAGGTCGGCGAGTTCGTCGGTGCCGACCTTGCCGACGAAGCCGGTGCGGTGGCCGAGGTGGGCGAGCCAGCAGATGGTGTTGGCGGCGGAGCCGCCGCCGCGGCGCTCGCGGCGCTCGACGGGGACGGAGTCGTCCTCGCCGGGCATGCGGGGGAGGTGGAGGAGCTCGTCCACGTTGAGGGCGCCGATCCCGACGATCTCGACGCTCATTCGTGCAGGCACTCCCGCAGCGGGATTCGATAGTCGCCGAGCTTGCCTCCGAAGTTCCCGGCGGTGACCTTGACGACCCCGTCGACCTCGGTCGCCGCCTCGATGGCGGTGCGGATGGCTCGTTTGACCGCGTCGAGGGAGACGCCGTTGATCACGATCTCGGGGATGGCCTCCACGCCCTCGGGGACCTTGGAGTCCAGGATCCGGTCGCGGAGGGTGGGGCAGTAGGGGTGGTTGGTGGTGGGTCCGATGTCGGGGTAGAGGGTCTCGGGCTTGGAGCCGGCGGCGCAGACGTTGAAGGGGGTGATGACGCCCTCTACGTCCCGGAGCGCGTCGACCGCGCGGTACCCGGCCTCGAGGGCGGCCTCGGTGTCCTCGCAGAGGAGCCAGACGAGGCCGCCGGCGACCCCCTCGCCGTAGCCCAGGCGCCGTTCGATCTGGAACTCTCCCATCATGATGGGGATGTTGACGACCTCGCGGCCGAACCGGACGTCGGTGTACTCGTACCCGTCGCCGCAGCGGCCGATGGGTCGCTCGGTGTCGATGTGCCCCCGTGGGTTCTCGCAGGCGTCGAAGACGCGGGTGGTGGGGCGGACGAGGACGCCCTGTCGGATCCGCTTGCCCAGCTCCCGCTCGAGCCGTTCGACGGCCTTCTTCCCGTGCTCGACCCACACCTGGGCGATGAATCCGGGCCGCCCGTCCGGGGTCTCGTCCGGGTCGAGCCAGCGCTCGATGCCGGCCTCGGACTCGCCGAACACGGTGGCGGGGAGGGCGGCGACGTTCTCGGCGGCCTCCCGCAGCGGGCGCTCGTCGGCGGCGGTCACGATGAACCGGGCGTAGAGGCCCTTGAACGCCTCGCAGTACGTGTCCTCGACCGGCACGCCGTTCACCTCGAGCCCGGCCACGCTCTCCCTCCCCCGGTTTCGGGAGGGTGGGGGCGGGGTCCGCTCCCGGCTCCCGTGATCGTCATCCCTCAGCGGTCCGTCCCGCCAGGCCTCTTCACGAGCAGCACGCGGTCCACGATCTCCTGGACCCGGTCCCGGGGGAGTCCGAGGGAGCGGATCCGCAGCCGGGCCTCCCCGGGCTCCAGGTGCTCGAGGGTCAGGCTCAGGTGCCTCGCGCCGGCCTTTTTTAATTCCCGCTCCAGCCGGTCGATCCGGCGCCGGATCTCGGTCGCGGGGCCCGGGACGCGGACGCGCAGGTCCACCTCGTGCTCACCCTTTAGGAGCTCGACCGTCTTCTGGATGAGGAGGGCGTTGGGGATGAGGTACTCGCGGCCCCGGTGGCGGAGCACGGTGCAGCGGATGCGGATGTCCACGACCTCTCCCTGGTACTCGCCCACCCGGATGCGGTCGCCCACCTCGAAGGGGCGCTCCACGGCCAGGTAGAGGCCGGCGAGGAGGTTGGCGATCAGGGTCCGTGCGGCGAGGGCGGCGCCGGCCCCGGCCAGCCCGAGGCCGGTGAGGAGGCCCAGGAGGCTGACCCCGAGGGCGCCCAGCACGACCGTCAGCGCGAGCGCGTAGGTGCCGTACAGGAGTGTTTTCTCGACCCACCAGGCTATGTCGGGGAGCCCCTCCCGCTCCAGCCGGTCTCGGGCGGCGCGGGCGACGCGGGAGGCGATCTTGATCAGGATCAACGCTATAACGACGGAGGCGGCGAGCCTCAGGGGTTCCACGTGCAGGTGCGGGATCTCCACGTCCCCGCGCCCCCGGGGTGTGGGAGTTGACGGTGTACCGGACGGAGCTGACGGTAAGGACGGAGCGGCGCGTGCAGCTCGTGGACATCACGGACGACGTGCGGGAGGCGGTGTCGGAGAGCGGGGTGGAGGAGGGGATCGTGCACGTGTTCTCCCGGCACACGACGGCGGCGGTGATCGTGAACGAGCCGGAGTCCGGGCTGCTGCGGGACGTGGTTAACAAGCTTGAGGATCTGGTGCCGGAAGGGGCGGGGTACGAGCACGATAAGGTGGACAACAACGCGGACTCGCACCTGCGGGCCATCCTGCTGGGTCCCTCCGTCACCCTGCCCGTCGCGGGCGGGGAGCCCGTGCTGGGCACCTGGCAGTCGATCCTGTTCGTGGAGCTGGACGGGCCCAGGACGAGGCGGGTGCTGGTCACGGTCGTAGGGGACGGTTGACGTTGCGGCGGCAGCTCCCGATCGAGCCGGTGTCCACCGAGGAGGTGGAGGAGGAGTACAACCTCGTCACGCTGCTGGCGTGCTCGGAGTGCGACTACTTCCGGTTCAAGGAGCACGAGGGTGAGGTGGTGTACGAGCGTCGGGGCAGGTGCCCGGAGTGCGGGTCCGATCTGATCGTGGAAGGGGTGTTCCGGACCGAGGCGGACCCGGGGGCGTTCCCCGACTACGAGGAGGTTAAGCGGGTGCTGAGGGCGCTGGAGGAGGCCGGGTACGAGGCGGAGGATCACCGCGTGCTCGAGGACGGGTCGATCGAGCTCCGGTACGAGCGGCGTGGGGATCCGCGGGAGCTGGCCCGGAGGCTGGGAGAGCTGGGGTTCGCGGCGGAGCCGGGCGAGGAGGCGGGATCGCTGCGGGTCTTCAAGCACGTCGTGCCGAAGGAGGAGCCCGGCTACCTGATCCCGCTCCTATTGTCGGTCCCGATCTTCGCCTGGGCGGGCGGCTGGTACGCGTTCCGCAGCGCCTGGTACGGGCTCGAGTTCGCGGTCGCGTTCTCCGCGATCTTCTTCGCGAAGGAGCTCGCGAAGTTCTGGGCGGCGGGCCGGGAGGGGCTCGACCCGCGCCTGCCGCTGGCGCTGCCGGTCCCGCACTTCCCGGGCGGGTACTCCGGCGTCGTGCGGTCGAACGTGCGGCCGATGCTGGCGAGGTCCCTGTGCCGAGTCGGCGCCGCCGGGCTCTCGGTGGGGTTCCTGGTGTCCAGCGCGGTCTTCGCGCTCGGGGCCCTGCACCGGCACGTGCCGGTGAAGTTCAAGGTGCTGCACAGCACGTGGTCGCTCCTGCTGGCCTCGGGGCTGGGGCTGAAGGCGAACCCGCTCACGCTGGCCGGGTGGGCGGGGCTGGCCGTCACCTGGCTGTCCGCACTCCCCGTGTACCCGCTGGAGGGCGGGTACATCATGCGGTACTACCTGGGTAACACGGGCGCGGTTCGGTGGCTCTCGGCGCTCTCGCTCCTGGTCCAGGCGTTCCTCCGGTGGTACCACGTCGCGATCGTCGCCCTGCTGGTGCTCCTCAAAATCACCTCCCGGATCCCCAAGGATCGCTCGTTCCTGGACGACGACGAGCGCAAGGACTGGGGTCCGATGCTGCTGCTGACGTTCATCCTGGCGTGCCTGGCCGCCCCGGCCCCGCTGGGCCTGTGGCCCTGGGACCGGATCGTCAGCCTGCCGAAGGAGTACGCGTGGTTGTTCCTGCGGTGACGGGGGGAGTCGGGGCTGAGGGCCGTTCCGGAGTGCGTTCCCTGCGTGCTGGAGATCGCGGTGAACACGATCAACCGGGCGGTGCCCCGGGAGGATCGGAAACGGGCGATCGCGGCGGCCGCCAGGCGGGTGCTGGAGCTCTACGAGCGCGAGCCCACCCCGCAGCCGCCCCGGCTGGGCACGGAGGCGCAGCGCGCCGTGATGAGGTACGCCGAGGAGGAGGATCCGTACCGGGAGGAGAAGGAGCGGGCCAACCGGGTGGCCCTGGGGCTAGCGCGGGAGCTGAGGGGAGAGCTGGAGGGACTGAGCGTCGAGGAGCGGTTGCGGAGGGCGGCCGCGGCGGCGATCGTGGGCAACGTGATCGACTTCGCGGTGGCGGGACACGAGTTCGACGTGGAGGAGCTGCGGGAGGAGGTGAGGCGGGTCAGGTTCGCCGTGTACGACCTGGACCCGGACGAGCTGCGCGGGAAGAGGATCGTGTACCTGTGCGACAACGCCGGCGAGATCGCGCTCGACCGACTCCTGATCGAGGTGCTCACGGGAGACCTGGACGCGGAGGTCGTGGCGGTGGTGCGGGGCGCGCCGATCGTGAACGACGCGACCCGGGAGGACGCGCGGGCGGTCGGTCTCACGGACGTGTGCCGGGTGATCGACACCGGGTCCGAGATGCTGGGGCTGCTGGTGACGGAGGCGAGCGGGGAGCTGCTCGAGGCGCTGGAGTGGGCGGACGTGGTCGTCTCCAAGGGGCAGGGGAACTTCGAGTCGATCCCGGAGGAGCCCTTCCCCGACGTCCCGGTCTACTTCCTGCTCCGGGCGAAGTGCCGGGCGGTGGCGCGGGAGCTGGGCGTGAGCGTGGGGGATAACGTCGCCCTCGAGTGGCGGCCGGGCGAGGAGAACGTGAGGAGGTGGAGGAGGCTGCGCGAGGGTCGGTAAGTCGACCCCTCCTCACCGCCGGCGGCTCGGCAGGGTTCCTCGCTCCCCATCACCCCGGGGTTCCGGTCGGCCCGGGCTCAACTCGGTTGCGGGCGTTCGGGCGGGGTCCACACCTTCAGGTCGATGCACTCGATGACGACCCGGTCGCCGACCGCCTCCACCACCACGCCGGAGTGCACCTTCTGCATCATGCAGTGCTCTGGGAGGAAGCGGACGGTTTCCCCAACGTCCGGCACCCGACCCTCCTTGACCACGCCCTCGAACCCGACCACCAGGCACAGTCCGACGTCCCGGAACTCGAAGTCCTCCTCACCGAGCCGGTGCCGGGGCCCCACCACGTGCACCGTGACGAGCCCCTTCTCCGCGCGCAGCACCCGGGCGAAGTGGGTGATCGGGCACCCCCAGGGCCGGTAGCGGATCACCTCGCCCTCCCTCACGTCCGCGTTCGGGTCGAACGGATGGAGGGTCTCCCGACAGGCCGGCTCATCGGGAAGTGGACCCAGGATCAGGTCGGCCTCGTAGCCGTCGAGGACGCCTCGAATCCCCTCCTTTTCCTCCTCTTCCTTGAGCTCACCGAGCAGCTCCAGGATCCGGCGACGCTGTCCCGCGAACCGCTCGGTCCGTAGGTAAGGGCAGTCGTTGACGTCAGCCTCGCCGCGGACCAGTGCGCGGGCGAAGTCGTCGCAGCGGTCGTACCCGCAGGCGCCACAGTGGAAGCCGGGTAGAAGGTCGGCGATGCGCTTCACCGCGGTCAACGGTCACTCGCCCCGGTACTCCGTGAACCCGTCGATTCGCCGGAGGACGCCCCGGTGTCGCTCGGCCGCCACGCGCGTCTCGCCCGCGCACAGGGTGCAGACGGCGAGCGGGGCCTTCTCGCGCAGCCGGACCTCGTTGAGGTCGTCCGGGACCTCGGGAGCCTCCTCCTGGATGAGCCGGGCCAGCAGCTCGCAGCCCGCGCCGGTGAGCCCGTTCGTCTCGATCACGCGCGCGTCCGGGTTGACCTCGGCCACCCGGCGCATGAACACCTCCCGCTCCGCCTGTGAGACGAGGTCGCCCTTGTTCACGCACACGACGTCCGCGGTCTGCAGGAACGGCCCCACCTTCGCGGGCGAGTTGGGGCCCAGCGTCACGTCCGCCACGCAGACGCCCAGGCACGCGTCCACGTACGGGGCGCACCGCAGGCACAGGCCGGCCGTCTCCACGAGGAGCAGGTCCGCCCCCTCGTCCTCCGCCCACCGCAGCATGTGCTCGAGGTTGTAGGCCGCGAAGTGGTCGGGGCACATGTCCCGGGCCAGCGCCCGGATCGCCGGGATGCCGAGCCGCTCCCGATACACGCGGTGGTCGTCCGTGTCCAGGCAGTCCACCTTGACGACCGCCGGCCGGTGCTCTCCCTCCAGGTACCTCAGCGCGTGCAGGATGACCGCGGTCTTGCCGGCGCCCGGCGTGCCGGACACGATCACGAGCTTCACGCTCGAACCCCCGAGGGCGGTTTCACGTCGTCCAGCCGCTCGCCGCGGCGGACCCGGTCCCGCAGCTCCAGCCACCACTCGTCCACGAGGTCCAGCACGTCCGCCACCTCGCGCTCCCGCTCCGACGTCTCCACCAGCTCCGTCATGGCGCCGTTCCTCATGACGATCCGGAGGCGCGAGCGGAGCGCCACGGCCGGGTCGTGCGTGACCAGGAGCACGATGCGGTCGTGCCGAGTCAGCTCCTCCAGCGCCTCCCGCTTCCTGATCCCGGCGTTCTCGATCTCGTCGATCAGCACCACCGGCGAGTCGCTGATCAGGAGCACGTCGGCGATCATCAGGGAGCGGGACTGGCCGCCGCTCAGCTCCGTCATGTGCATGTCCGGGTGGATGGGCTCGCCCGTGAACCGGTTGGCCAGCTCGATCACCTCCTCCGGATCCACGTCCGCGCCCCGGCTCTCCGCGTGCAGCTCGACGAACTCGCGGACCGAGCAGTCCGCCAGGAAGCCCATCGTCTGCGTCACGTGGGCCACCAGTCGGCGCTCCGGGTCGAACCGGAGGGACTCCGGGGGACGCTCGCCGTTGATCAGCACCCGGCGCCCCGTGACCGTGTCGCCCTGGGCCAGGAGCTCCACGTCCCGGAGCAGGGCCGACTTGCCCGAGCCCGTCGGCCCGACGATGGCGACAACGTCCCCCGGACGCAGCGTCAGCCGCCTCACGGGCTCGGGCCGCCCGTCCTTGTCCGTGCCGCCCAGGACCGTCAGCTCCCTCACCCGCACTCGGGTCGACCCCGGGAGGGGCGCGCCCCGGCCCCCTAACAAGCGTTTCCCGAAAGTTGACACGAGCGCCGGCACGGCCGCGCACGCCCGCCCGGATGGTTCACACCGGATCACACCCGGGCGGCGCGGGAAGGCTTATCGGGCGTTCGAGCCCCACCGGCCGCGGGGATCCCGT
>Ga0256842_1001289_pt1 | contig 20473 bp, 15 predicted proteins | sample 4559240metaG_FD_185973 | JGI IMG/M metagenome (GOLD analysis project Ga0256842, IMG submission 185973) | Hydrothermal vent microbial communities from Guaymas Basin, Mexico - 4559-240 | ecosystem: Environmental > Aquatic > Marine > Hydrothermal vents | place: Mexico: Guaymas Basin | collected... | reverse complement strand
AAAAGCAAGAAAAATTCTAAAAAGATAGAAAAAGGATATAATACAAAATTCTTATTCACAAAATTATTTTTACAAACTTATTAAAAAAAACAAAAATAGAAACAATTTTTGCTCCTAACTATTACCTTGTTTCCAATTTGATAATAACTCTAAATTGATTTCATAAAAGAAACTAATAATTATATTTCTGATTTAATCTATTATACTAAAACTATTACACTATTTAACTACTAACCCTCCTGATTTTAATGATAATAGCCTATTATTGATTGGAAATATAAATTCAATATCCACAATAATATTTCTGCAGAAAATATATTTGATCCTTACCAAAATCCTATTTTATAAGTAAAATTTTGAATATACAATGTTTATTTTACTTTTATAAATAACAATTGCGACCTGCTTCATAAACTATTATTAATAATTTGTTGTATGATTTTTTGAATATTATCTTGATTAGAAGAAACTCAATTAAATATAGACATTAATCATATAAATAAAGTTTTTTCATCAATTGTCATATTATCAAAGCTATCTTTAGTTTTTTTATTTCATAAAATTTTTGAAAAATCTTTTATATAAAGTCAGCTTACATCTATAAAATCTGAAGCAAATTCTCTAATATCTCATTTTAATGCTTTTTGAAGTCTATATATAAGTATCTTATAAACAACATTTATTGATTCTATATACATTTTGTTTCATAAATTATGATCTTTAGTATCAAAATAGAGATTTCTAGGAATAAATCTTAATGATGTTAATTCATACCTAATTTTTCTTATATTACTATCTCAAGTAATTCATGTTGCTTTTTTAAATTCTTCATTAGAAACAGTAAGAGCATATTTAATTCATAGATTATTAGTATATCAATATTCAAGATATCAACTTTGGAATAAATCTACAAACATTGGAAATACTCATTTTTCTACCAAATTTCCATTTTTATCAACCTTTCCAAAATATCTATACCATAGTGAAATATTTCAGCTTCACATTACAACAGAAGCAATATTTGGATCAATAACAATATCTTTTAGTCAATAATTTTTAAATCTTTTGTATGTATTTGTAACATCTCAATCTGATCACATTTTCCGCAACCATTGTAAAAATTGATCAGCCTTTATTTTATTTTGATTTTTTATAAAATATCTCATGTATGTTCATCAAATTATCGCCATTTCATTATTATTTCTATTATTTATTTCTTCTATAGCTTTTTTATACATATTAAATTGTAAATGGAAAACATCATCAGAGGTATATGGCATTTTTTCCTTATTTACTTGTTTTATTCATCATTGTATTATTTCATAATCTGAAATTTTACCAAATGAACTTCTATACCAATTTTGTATTTCTCACCCTCATTGTGACGATATTCTGATTAAATTAAGAAAAATTCATAATATTGAAACTAAGAACACAACAGATGGAAGTATATATAAATCACTGTATTTTGATAAAAATATTAAAGTAGTTATTATTAACCAAATAATTCAACCTAAATTATACCAAATAATACCAGATGCAACAAAATACCAAATTGTCCATCATATTAATGTTACAAAACTAAACATAAATAATTGTTTTGCCGAATCTATATAACTTTTTTCATTGATAATTAATCATTTAAAAAACATATATAAACTATAAATTATAGAATACAAAAGTATAATAAATAAAATTAACCATATAATTCATATATCTGTATAATATGATGTTAAATTTTGCAAAGACCGATTAAATACTTCATTAAACGGAACTAAATATTTATATGGAACAGATACAACTTCATAAAAATAAGATTTTTTTAATATATCATTAAATAATTTTTTATTTTTTTCGGTTTGAAATAAAGTAGGATATTTATTTAAGTCTAAATTTCATGACAGTAAATTTTGTTTTATTTGCGATAATAATTGTTTTTCAGTATTTTTTGTAAGCTTTGATATAATTTCTTTTTTAAGTTTCCATCATATAGTATTTCAACTAATTCATAATCTTTTAGCCAAATCTAATAATTTTCAATTTTTTTCTGCTTGTGTAACAACTGATAATATTCATTCATTAAATAATTTACTATCTTTATTATTAAATATTTTACTTACAATAGAATTTATAGCTTTAGAATAATAAGAATTTTTTTTATCTATTATTGTATCACATCAAATTGTAGCTTGATTATCAAATATTTTTATACAATATCTTTTTTTAAATACTGAAGGAATAATAAATTTCCATCGAACATCTCAAAAATATTTATCTCAATATCAAAGATATCTTCAGTTATCTTCATTATACGAACTACCAATAGGTTTTTTCAAATTTTGAAATAAATCTCCTGTTAATTCAGATTTAGGTTCAGTAGGTAAACGATTTCACATTACCAAAGCTGGTAAAGTTTTTCCTAAATTTGGATTAATTTTTTCTCAATGTGTAATTTGCAAAATTCCAAATACACCTTTAGTTATTATCAAAGTAAACACAAAACCACCTACAAAAGCCAAAACATATAAAATTTTAAATTTATCTTTAATTAATTTTATTACAGATTCTCATACTGACATAATTATTCAACTTTCTAACAATGGAAGAGCTAATTTTGAACTTATAATTTTATCTATTCATCTAAATTTAATCCAAACAAGTAATCAAAAAACAAACATTATAGCTCATAACACTGTTAATAATCAAATTTCTGTTCAACTTATCAACAAAAATGTCTCAAAAAAATCAAATGTTGCAGTAGGTTTTATAAGGTTGGCTATACCAAAAAATATACCAGCTAAAACAACAAACAATATAATTTCTTTTTTATCAACTTTTTCATCTTTTATTTTCAACAAAGAATATAATGCTAAAAACAATCATAAAATCACAAACATTAGAACAGCTAAATCAGTTTTATTATCTACAAACACTAAAAATGCTCAGTTTCAAGATGTTAACCGAGCTAATATTAAAATATATCATATTATTACAATTAAATAATGTTTTGATATATTAAATATTTTATTAGATGATTTATCTCACAAAAGCTTTGCTACCGTATTGACTAACATAAATCAAAAAAATAAAGAAAATATTCATGGAAAAAAATTAAATGTAATCATCCAAGTATCTTGTGAAAACCGTGTCCAAAATCATAGTTGATACACCCAAGCCAAAAATCCATACCACAAGTACAAATCAGGCCTGAAATCAGTATTCCAAGGGTATCAATTATATATTCAAATAATTTTAGGCACAAACATATAAGCATGATTTGCATCCCAAGCAGTAGGATATGGAATAAATGCATAATTAAGTCATATAAAAATATACCATATTGAAATAGAAAAAATTATTATAAATAATACTTTTAATACATTATTATTATTTAATTTTTCAGAAAAATCATTTAATTCTAATAAAATCTCTGAAAAAATATTTTTTAATCTAAATCTTTGTATATAAATTGTAATTAATAGTAATAATAATATTATGTAACTTGTAATTGTTGTTAAAAAATCCATAAGAACTATATAATAAAGTATCATTCATACAACTCACAATCATAATCATAATTTAATAGCAATTTCATATGTAACTTTTTGAAAATTAATTTTTTTTAATACAAAATCTCATATCGAAATAAATCATAATATTATTATTGACCAATAAAAAAATAATATTAAATAATTTATTATCATTAAAAAGTATCATCATTGAACAAATCATCATTTACTTAGTCAAACAGTAAGAGAAAATAGAAAAAAAGCTAATAAGAAATTTATAATAATTCGTTTTCGTGTTTTTTTTCTATAAAACAATAAATATGATATAAATAACATACTTATAAATAATCATACTATTGTAATTATCCAATTTGAAGAATTTGATAACATATTAAAATAATATGTGTGATTTACAAAGTATTCATTAACCCAAAATACAGATAAAATAGATAAAATAATTCAAAATACATAAGATAAATATCTCATTTTATATTAAATACATAATAAAATTAATTTGCATTATGATATACACTATCCACATCATCATCTTCTTCTAGTGTATCAATTAATTTTTGTAATTTATTTTCATCATCATCTGATAGTTTTATTGTATTAGTAGGAATGTATTCTATTTCTGAAGACTCAATTTCATATCATTTTTCTCCAATTATTTTTGTAATTTTTGACAAATTTTCTTTTCATACTAAAATTCTTGCTCAGAATTCATTAATTTCAAAATCTTCAATATCTAAATCAAACAAAAAATCTTCAAAATTTTCTCATAATGGTAATATCTCTTTTATCTCTTTTCATTTATCTTTTCTTAATTTTATTTTTCAAGTTACATATATAACTCATTTTTGTGAAAATTGCCAAGCTACAGATCAAGCTTGTCACATATTTCATCAAAATTTTGTAACAATTGCTCTTACATTTGATGCTGACCTATTTTTATTTGATGTAATACATTTAACATATAATGCAACACCAGCAGGTCAATAACATTCATAAAAAACTTCTTCTAGACTTTCTCACTGTAAATTACCAGACCCTTTTGCAATAGCTTTTTCAATAACTTGTTTAGGAACTCAAGCAGATTTTGCCTTTGATATTGCCAAAGCTAATCAAGGATTAGTATCAGGATTGTCTCATTTCATAGCTTCTAATTGCACAAATTTTGCTAATTTGGCATATATTTTTGATTTTTTAGCATCTTGAGCAGCTTTTTTATGTTTTATGTTATGCCATTTACTATGTCCTGACATTAATAAAATTTAAAACAAATAAAAAACTTATTTTTATACATTATAATACAAGTAAAGATTATTATTTTCAAATATCTTTTTATAATTTTAATATTTATATTAAATAAATTAATAAACATAAATAAAAAGAAGGATTATAATGCACCTTCTTTTCTTAGCTTTTTATATTCTTTTGCTGTCATTTTTATTCTTAACTTTACTCAATCAAGTTCGATCCATTTTCTTATAATATTTGGTTTAAACCATCTCTTTGTAGCATGCATTGAATGAGACCTTTTTTGTCATGCAATAGGTCATTTTCAACTTAAATCTGATCTTTTTGCCATCAATTTTTTTAATATACTAAAACAACTTACTAGCATTAAATAAAAAGATTTTAACACTAATTAACAAGCATAAAGTTTATACTAAATAAAATACAACAGTAACTATAATAAGTTGATTACTTATATATATTTAGTATTAAAAATCAAGATTAAAAAATTCTACTAATCTTCTGCACTTAAAAAAAGGATTTTTGGAATAAAACATTATTCCTAAGCTGTTTTTTAAGTATTGATCCTGCAAGACTCTAAATTCTTTTAAATATTCTTCTATAATTTCCAACCAACATATCACTATATTTTTTACTTTATATCATCTCTTACTTCTCATTATTATAAATATTTCTTTTACTACCTTTTATATTTTCTTTATTCACAACCTTATTAGTCACATCGTAGTAGTAATATTGTCATTCCTGCGAAAACAAAATCTTCATAGAAGTTGTTCTAAAATTACTTATAAAGATATTAAGTACTAATCCAAAGTAATTTGATGTTTATCTTTTTATCTACTATATAATATTTTTATCTTTATAATATTTTTATCTTTTTGCAGAATGAAATGTTTTAAAATGATATCATTTATCGTCTTTTCATATTAACATAATAAATTTTCATAATATTTTTTCTTTATTTTTTGTTATAAATGTATAGTTTCATTCTACTAATAGTCAATCTTTACAAGATCATAAATCTATTATATCATCTAAAGTAATTTCAATAGGTTCTTTTTTTATAAAATGCGAAAAATAATTATTTGCATAACTAGTTCATACTCATCATTTTCCAAAAACTGTTCATTTAAAAATAGTATAATCTCTAAAAAGTTCTATTACAGGAGTTGTAAAATTATTACTTCATGTATTCATTAAATTAACACTTTCAACCAATTTAGATTGAAATATATTTATAAATTTTTCGAATTCTTTTTTTGCTTCATTTGTATCATCTAAAATTAGTTTATTATCTCATAAACTTACAATTTGAGATTTATATTCTTTAGTTTTTTTTTTCAAAACAGGTTCTAACAAAGATTGATTATTTAATATAGCAGGGGTAATAAATCTAAAAATATGTTTATTTGTTCATATTTTATTCTCATCTCTTAATGCAGCAAATGTAATATTTTTTATTCAATTTGCTTCATTAATAACCATTTGATGTATTGTTATTCATTTTCATTCTCATCTTATAATTTGTAAAAACTTACACTGCGGTATTGTATCTATAGAAACTAAATAAGATAAATCTTGTTTTACCTTTCTTATTGCAGCTTTTCATTCAGATAAAGAACTAATGTTTTCTAAAAAAGGAGTTTTATCATTTAATTTAGATATATTGCTTTGCATATTTATAAATTACGTATATAAAAAACAATTTAGTATATAACTTTATTTTACTTTTTTTCAAGTAAAAACACTAAATATCATTTAAGTCAAGATGAATAAAAATGTTAATTAAGTAAATAATGTATTTTATCAAGCTAGTTCTTCTAATTGTTCATCAGATAAATCAGAAAATTTCATAATAGAACTATCAAAATATAATGATATTTCTCCTGTTGGTCAATTTCTATTTTTTCTTATAAATAAATCAGCTATATGTTTTCTATCAGTATCTGCATCATAATATTCTTCTCTGTATAACATTAAAACCATATCAGCATCTTGTTCTATTGCTCATGATTCTCTTAAATCAGAAAGTTGTGGCCTTTTATTAGGACGATTTTCTACTGCTCTTGATAGTTGCGAAAGAGCTATAACAGGAACTTCTAGCTCTCTAGCCATTTCTTTTAATCATCTAGATATTTCAGAAATTTCTTGAACTCTGTTTCAAGCAAAACGATTTGATCAAGTCATAAGTTGTAAGTAATCAATAACCACTAAATCTAATCATCCTTTTTCTAATTTTATTTTTCTTAATTTTGATTTTATTTCTTGAACTGTTGATCATCATTTATCATCAATATATATATTAGCTCATCATAATTTTTCCATAGAATTTCAAATTTTAATAAAATCATCATCTTGTAAATCTCAAGTTGTTATTTGCTTCATTGAAATTCAACTAGACATAGAAATCATTCTATCTGCTATTGATTCTTTTCACATTTCTAAAGAAAATATTGCAACAGATTTTCATTGATTAACAGATATATTTTCTGTTATATTTAATGCAAAAGATGTTTTTCACATAGATGGTCTTGCTGCAAGAATTATTAGTTCTCATGGTTTAAATCAACTAGAAAGATGGTCTAATTTACTATATCATGACATAGTTACTTTTTCTTTCAAAATTTCAGGATTATCAGATATTTTATAGTAATCTTCGTATCTTCATTCTAAAATATCTTTTATATGAATCAGACTATCATGCATTTTATATTGAGTAAGATTCATTATGCTTTTTTCAATATTTTCAAGTATTTCATTAACAGGTTTTTCATCGTAAACTTCACCAGTAATTTTTTGAACTGTTTTTAAAATTTGTCTTAATACAGATTTTTCTTTTACTATTTTGGCATAATCAGATGCTCATGATGCTGTAGGTAAAAATAAAGATAAATCATATAAATATTGTATTCATCATATGTTATTTATCTCTTTTTTTTTAGTTAATACATCTGATACTGTAACAGGATCTATTGTTTTTCTGTTAAAAAAAAGATAATGCATAGTATCATATATAATTTGATGTTCTTTTGCATAAAAATCACTTTCTTTTATTCAATATCACTCATTTATATACATTACATCATTATCTATAAAGATACTACTTAAAAGTGCTTTTTCTGATTCTATATGATGAGGTGGAAGTTTTAAATTTTCTAAAACTGTCATTAATAGTTTTTAATATATTTAAATTAATCAATATCTAATGGATTCATTAAAGGGAACATAAAAACATCTCTTAAATTATCTTGTCATGTAAGCAATGTTATTATTCTTTCAACTCACATTCCCCATCACGATTGTGGAGGCATACCATATTCCATAGCTAACACAAATTCATCATCTCATGAAGTTGCTTCTTCATCTCACTTTTCCAAAGCAGATTTTTGAGCATCAAATTTTGCTTTTTGTTCAATTGGATCAACTAATTCTGAATAAGCTTTTATAATTTCCCAACCATTTACTACAACTTGGAATTGTTCTACAATATTTGAATTTTCATCAGAACTTCTAGCCAAAGGTTGCATTGTAGCAGGATAATTATACACAAATGCAGGTCATACAATAGAAGGTCTTAAAACTTTTTTATAAAGATAATCTATCATTGTAGTTACTCATTGAGAATCTATACCTTCCCAGCTATAACCAGCAGCTTTAATATCGTTTCTTAATTTTTCTTCATCATCCATTGTATAAGCAGATATATCTATTCAAGATTTTTCTTTTACTCATTGAACATAATCAATTTTTTCCCAAGGAGTTGACCAATCAATTTCTTTTTCATTACCTTCCTTATCTTTTATCATCATTTTCTTTGGAAGATTTAGTTTTTCAAAAATATATTCAAACATTTCCTCTGTAAATTTCATATTATCTTCAAAATTCCACCAAGCAGCATAATGCTCTATTGCAGTAAATTCTTGCATATGTGATGGATCAGAACCTTCATTTCTAAAATTTCTACTTACTTCAAAAACTTTTTCAAATCTACCAACAGTTGCCTTTTTCAAATTTACTTCTGGTGCAATTCTTAAATAAACATCTATATCAAAGTCATTATGATGAGTTATAAATGGCTTTGCAGCAGCACCTGAAGCAGCATTTCATAAAACAGGAGTTTCTATTTCTATAAATCCATGTTTATCATAAAATTCTCTTATAACTTTTAAAAACTTACTTCTAAGTAAAAATCTATTGTAAGAATCTTCATTCATTATCATATCTAAATATCTTTGTCTATATATAGTTTCTTGATCTTGAACACCATGAAATTTTTCTGGCAAAGGTCTTACAGCTTTCGATAAAATCTGAAATTCTTTTACAAAAAGGGTTAATTCCCCATGCTTTGTTAAAAATAAATCTCAACTAACTCAAACGTAATCACCTACTAAAATATATTTTTCAGCTATTTTATGTGCAGTTTTTGTTTCACCATCTATTTCTAATTCTTCTACTAATTTTCTTCAAGTATTAAACTTTGTCATCCCTTTCATAAAACAAATTTGAATTTTATCGGTATTATCTTGAATATGTGCAAAAATAAGCTTTCACATAGATCTAGAAAGCATAAGTCTTCAAGCAGTTTTAAATTCCCCTACTGCTCAATTTTCCATTAATTCTTTTGCGTCTTTTATTTTTCACTTTTCACTTTGTTCTCTAATTTGCTTTATATCTTGTTTTCCATGAAAATGATTTGCATATACTATAACTCAAGCATCTTTTAAATCATTTATCTTTTTAATTCTATCTTTTGCTTCATTTGAATAAGCTGGTAACATAAAAAAATTATTAATTAAATAAATGTATTTTGGTAATTATTGAAATAAATAAATTTTATTACAAATTATTGTAAATAAAGCTACTACGAAAAAAGTCTAGTTATCTAGACTTAAGCAACTATAAAAAATATTAGCTAATTTAATCCTGGGAATCATCAAACTCCGCCTCATCAAAACATCTTTCATAATTCATTTGGATCAAATCATAATATTTCTTTTGTTTTTTCCATTGCAACTTCTGTAGCTTTTTGTTGTCATTTAACAAATGCATTTTTAATTGCTTCTTCTAATTTTTCTTTATTATCAACTGATAATAGTGTCTCATCTTCAATACTAACTTTTCTTATTTTCATATCCGCAGTTATATCAATAGTAATTCAGTCTTGTTTAGATCTAATTAAAGTATTAGATAATTTTTTTTGTAAATCTTGATATTTTTTATACATTTGTTGTATATCACCTAATCATCAAACCATAATATTTAATTATTAAAAAATAAATTATTTATTATTATTTTCAAATAAATTTAACAATTTTTCTTCAAAATCTAAGTCTTTTTTAAAATCAATTTTATCAGCAATTCATTTTAATTCAGCAAATTTCATAAGAATTAAAAAGTTTTTTATAGACTCTTTAGATGAATTTGTAATATCATCATATAATTTTCTAACATCTTCTGGCTTCATAGATTTTAGCATTTTTTCAAAATTTTGTTCTCATCAATATCTTTGTTTTAGTGATTCCAATCTCTGTTTAATTTCTTGATCTATTAATGTTTTTGGTAAGACAATATCAAATGAATCTTTTATTTTTAATAACAAATCATTAACAAATTCTGCTAATCATGTTCTTTTTTTTTCTAATTCTAAAGTTTTTTTTATTTCATCCATAAACTCTTCAATTTTATTATATTTTTTTCAAAACCATTTTTCTAAATTTTCTATATTTATTTCCGGCAATACGACTTTTTTGATTTCTGAAACTATTATATTAATATTTTTAATATTTAATTGATCTTTGTCTTTTTTAAAATATCGCAATAATTTAGGTAATTTATTTTCATTATACTCGATTGTTTTACTAAATCATTTTTCTTTTCAAGATAACAAATTTTTTAGCATATCAAATTCGTCAAAATCTTCTTTTCATATGAATATTTTTCATTCTCATACTTTATTTCATTTATCATCAAGATATTCCAATTCTAATTTGACAGAAGAATTTTCAATATTTATTTTTTCATCATCAATATAATCTGCAAATTGTTTTTTTAATCTATCAATTGCTTCTTTTAATTCTTTGTCAGTTAGTTTAAAATCAGGTATTTTTGGTTCTACAGCTTCATAATTATTATTTTTAATTTTTACTTCAGGATATATGTCAATTTTAAAACTTATTTCAATATTTGTATTGTCCTTTTTAGATGCATTAAAATCGTAAATATTTCATATTAAATTGTATTTTTTTTCTTTTATTAAATTTCATATTACATTATTAACAATCGTTTCATATATTGCTCAATCTAGATATCTTGGATCAATTCTTTTCTTTATTTCTTCTAATGGAGCATGTCATACTCTAAATCACGGAATATTTATATCTTTTCACATTTCTCTTAAAGCATTTTGTTCGAATTTTTTGTATTCATCTTGTCAAATATTAACAGTTACCTCTATATTTGACTGATTTCATTCAATAATTTTTTTGTCCATAAAAATTAATAACATTAATAAAACATAACCTTTCTTCATAAGCCCTGTTCTGTTTTAGTGGAAATCTATCTAAATCAAGTTATACTTGATATTAAGCAGTTTCAGGAAAAACCATCCACCTTGCAACAACCAAAGGTTTACCTTTCTATTAATCATCGACTAATAGAACAAAGGTAGGAATAGTATTCCATCCTTACTTTTCACCTTTTCCCTATTAAAATAGGATAGTATAGTCTCTGTGGCACTTTCTTTTTCCATAATGTTTTATGGTCAAAGTCCGTTAGACTTTTGGCTTTCTTAGTTGCAGGGACTTTCCTCTTAGAAACCCAAGTATCCACCGAGAAAGGCTAATTTATAATAAGATTTTTATTTTCTAAATCAATAAAAAAATTATTTTTTGTATTGTATTTAGAATATATATAAATTTATAATTTATAAAATTATTGTAAATTTATATGAAATAAATATTTATTAGTTTTTGTTAAATCCAATATAAACAATTATAATTCTTTATTTTTTACTAGAACAATCAAAAAAATTTCAATAAATTATATTTTTAATAAAGTCAATATAATTTATTTGTTAATTAAAAAAATTTTATTAGAATTTAATATAAATTTATAACTTATAAAAACATAAAAAAATGAAAGTATTTTCGTTTATAGCTTTATTAGTATTTATTTTTAGTAATTTTAGTGTAGTATTTGCAGTAACATGAAACAACACAAAAATAATTGATAAAAATACAAAACAAATACTTAAAGACAAAGAAAAAACTATAAAAAGTAAAAAAGAAGATATAGTTAAAGCTTGGAAAGAAAAAAAAAGAGAATTAATTAAACAAATATATGAACAAACAAATATATCTTCTTTAATGGATTTATCAACTGCAGCAACACAGTTAGATAATATAACAGAAAAATTAAAAAATCTTTCAATATCTTATAAAACAGTTAAATTACAAAAGAAATCAATTGACAAGAAATATAAAGCAGTTTTATCTGATGCTAGAGATCTTATATTAAAATTAAATAAAAAGTCTAATGAATTAAAAAATACACTTTTTAAAATACAAATATTATCTAAAGATTTAGAAAATATGAAACAACAAGTTAATAATATTAAAGATACTATATATATTTCAAAGAAACAAGTTAAAAAATATGTTTCTATATTGTATAAAATCAATAATGATTATTATAATAATTTAGATTGATTAGACGACATAAAACTTTTAGTAAAAAGTAATAATATAGCAAAAACACTATCTCAAGAAAATATAATAAAAATTTTATCTTTGAAAACACAAGAATTATTGTCAAAACTTAAAAATTCTGAAAAAGTGAAGAAAAAATTTTTAAAAAAAATGTATTTAAAAAGAGTAGAATATATAAATATAGTTAATGAATACAAAACACAAATTGAAATATTAAATAATAAAAAGAAATTTCTTGTAGATTTACTAACTATGTTAAAAACAAACAAGAAACAAATTGATAAACTTTATAACAGATTACACAAAAATAGACTTAATCTTAAAAAACAGCAAATAAAAATAGCATACTGAATGAGTCAAGTTTTAAGCTGAACTGAATTTAAAGCAAAACCTATAGATTTATCAAATATTTTACAATATACAATTAAAACAGATTGAGATAAGTTTTTTAGCTGGCCAAGTAAGGACTATCATACTATAAATGCATATTTTCATGATAAAAATTACTATAAAAAATTTTGATTTGAGCATGATGGTATAGATATTGCAATGCCCCAATGAAGTTCTATATATGCTCCTGCTGCTTGATATGTTTATAAAGTTATTGATAATCCATGAGATTATTATAATTATGTAGTTATTGTTCATAATTATTGATATGTTACTATTTATTGACATATAACAAAATCTTTAGTAAAGGAATGAGATATTGTAAAAAGATGACAAATTATAGCAAAATCAGGTTGAATACCTTGAACAAGATGAGCTGGAAAATTATCAACTTGACCACATTTACATTTTGAAATACGGAAAAACTGACAACTTATAGATCCTTTTACTGTTTTAGATTTATCGGTTTATAAAGATAAATCAGAAGTTCCTTTAGACAAAAGAATAAAGTATATAAAAGACAAAATAACAAGAAAAATTGATTTATCAAATGTTAAATTTTATCCGTTAAATATATGAGAAAAAGATAGAATATCTATGTTTTTAAATAGTAGAGCAGCTCCTTGATTTAAATCATATACTTGATGGATAGAAATGTGAAAAAAAACATGAATAGATCCTGCTGTTGCAATATGTATTTGATATGCAGAAAGTGGGTTATGACATAATACAGCATCAAAAAATAATGTTGGAAATGTATGAAATAATGATAGATGAGATAGAAGATGATATCCAACTCCTCAAGCTGGAATTAATGCTATTTTCTATGCATTAAACAATAAATACTTATCAAAGTATTATACAATTTATAGTTTGTCAAGATATTGAAATAAAGATGCACATATTTATTCGTCTTCTACATTTAGTTGGTATAAAAATGTTGTTAAATGTTTGTCTACTATAAAATGATATCCAATAGATGAATATTACCCATTTAGAATAAAATAATTTAATTGTTTATTATAGTTTATAAATAAAAAATTTTTAAATAATTTTTCTTTTTTTCAAATATCGTATTCAAAATAACATAATTATTACTAATATAAGCAATATTATGTAAATAATAAAAGGTTTATCTTCATATGGTAAATGCGACAAATTCATTCAATAAAATGATGTAATTAATGTTAATGGAAGCATAAAAGCAGAAAAGATTGTTAATATAGCAATAAGTTTGTTTAATCTTAAATCTACTATGTTCTTAAATGCATCTTCTATATTTTCAACTCTTTCTTCTAATATTAAAAGTTGGTTTATTATAAAATCTATTTTATCTTGTAAATCTTCAAAATACAATTCGTATTCTCATTTAAAAAATTTATTTATTTCGTGTTCAAGTTGCCTTAGCAAAATTACTTGAGGTTTAAATATATGTTTAAGTAAAACTATATTTCTTTTTTTTATTAAAATAATTTTAGCTTGATCTGTATTTGGATAATCAAAAATTTTTTTTTCAAGCAACTTCAAATCTTTATTTAAATTGTAAATAACCCTAAACATTTTTTCTAACATAACTTGAACTAACTCATATAATAAGTATCATGGATTGATTTTTTCTTCTTTTTTTATTATACGATTTTGATACATTTCAAATATTTTGTTTATATGAGAAGAACGATAATCTCTAAATGTTATTAAAGAATTTTTAGTTAAAAATATATTAAATTCATTTATAACATAATTTTGAGTCTGTTTTATATATTTAGGGAAATGTAAAATTACAAATATATAGTCGTTATAAGCATTTACTCTTGGAAATTGGTTCTCTTCTAATACTGCTTCTATATCAAGTTCATGAAAATTATATGGTTTTAATAAATCAATTTTTTTATCATTATCTGCATCAACTATATCAATCCATTTAAAATTTCATAATTCAACTTTTTTAAGTTTTATTTCCATCTTTCAATTTTATAAATGTAAATGTAGAAGCAATATAAAGTTTTTTATCTACTAGTAATTTTGATTGTATTATTATAGTTTTGTTTGTTCTAAAAATTTCTTCATGTTTAATTTCTATTTTATCTAAATCTTCTTTACAAATAGGTTTGTTATAATATATTGTTGCATTTCATGTTAAACAATCTCATATTTTGTTTATAGCAAATTTATGACTAGAATCATCTAGTAAATAAAACAAATATCATCAATGAATATATCAATATTTATTTGTAATTGCTTTCATAATATTTATTATAATTTTTAAAAGTTACACTTTATAATACATAATATTTAATATAATGATTTTTTCATCATTTAACATAGATTTTTTTGAATTTAATGATTTAAAATTAGTTCTTAATTATAATTTTGATAAAGAAATTTTTTTTAAAGAAACGATAGATTTTAATATATGAAAACAATTTATTAATTATGATAAAGATATATTAGATTATTTATTTTATAATATTTTAATATCTTCTTGAATAAGTTATTATAAGTTATATCCGTTTGCTAATATAAAATTACCTATAAACTTTTCTGATAAAAGAATAAATTTTTGGAAAAAGTTTTATATTCACTGATTATGAGAATTTTTATATAAAAATAAGTTAAATCCAAATATTATTAAAATTATAAATTGAACTAAAAAAATAAAACTAGATAATTTTAAACATAACAACTTTATTAATAAATCTTTACTTTTATGGTGAGGATGAAAAGACAGTATAGTTAGTTCTCAAATTATCAAATCAGATTACGATTTATTAGTTGTTTGAAAATTAGATTTAATTAAGTTAGAAACAGCTAAAGTGTTATGAAAAACTCCTATTTTAATAAAAAGACAGCTTGATGAAAAATTATTTGAATTAAATAATAATAAAAATTTTTATAATTGACATGTTCCAATAACTTGAATTATATCATTTATTAGTTTTGCTACAGCATATTTATATTGATATAATGCAGTTTATACATCTAATGAAAAATCTGCTTATGAAGAAAATATTATTTGGAAATGACACAAAATTAACCATCAATATAGTAAAAGTATTCAATTTGAAAAAGATTTTTTAGATTATAATAACTCTCTAAATATAGATTATAAAAGTTTACTATCAGATCTTTATGAAATAGAAATAGCCCAAAAATTTAGTAATTTTAAAGAATTTTTTCCATATTTTTCGTCTTGTAATAGAAATTTTACTATAAATAAAAAATCTAATACAAACAAAAGATGGTGTTGTAATTGTGAAAAATGTGCTTTTGTTCGATTAATTTTAAGTCCATTTATAGAAATAGATGAATTGGAAAAAATTTTTTGAGAAAACTTATTTGAGAAAAAAGAATTATATGAAATATATTTATGATTAATTTGAGCTAAACAAAAACCGTTTGAATGTGTTTGAACTTATAATGAAAGCAAAAAAGCATTTAAACTTGTTTTAAAGAAATATTCTAATTGAAAATTACCTATAATATTAAAAAAAATTAAAAAGTATATTGATTAATAACAAATTTTAAACTTTAAAAAATCATCATAATCACTTAAATATATTTCTTTTATTTCAATCTTCTATTATTTTTTCTTTTATATATCCCCAATTATATTTATTTTGTAATAAGCTTTTTGTTAAATTGCTTTCTTCAACATAAATATCGTTTCATTCAAGCTTAAAATCAGAAAATACTAATCTTGTTTTCATCCATTCTCAAAATAGCATTAAAAAATTATTTGGTTTTCTAACTAAATCTTGTATTTTTAAATTATTTTTCCTAAAAAATTCTTTAGGAAAATTTCAATTAGTGTATAATTTATAAAGATATACCTGAAAAAATGACTGTATATTATTAAAATCTCTATTACTTAAAGGTTCTCTTGTAAAATCAGTTTCTTCACTTATTAATTTATTTATATCGTCTCAAGACCATTTTTCAAAACTTATTCATATTCAAATTTTTTCTTTTAAAACAAATCTTATTGCTTCATAGTTTGCATCTTTCATAAATAACGACTTTATTTGAACAATTTTATTTGTTGCTGGCAAAGCAATTTCAAGTATATAGATTCAGTCTATTTCTGTAGATTTTATTTCTAATTTGTTAATTTGAGAATTTTTAAATAACATAGATTTATTTGCAGATATTTCTTGAGTCAGAGTCTTTGTAGTTTGCAATATTTTTTTATCATTTTCTAGTCATTCTTTATATCTTAAATATCATTCATAAGACATATGTAAGAATTTTTTAGGTATTTTTGCTGGTGTTGGATTCGTTGTTTCTTGTTGATAATTAACTCATACTGAAGATTCCGGTAAATATTTTGCTAAATTATAAATCATTACAGAAGGATTTTCTTTTTTTGAATTTCATTTTCATCATAATTCTAAATTTTGTGTTATATATTGTTTATTATTTTTATTTAAATTATTTTTAAACAAAAACATGAATCATGATTTTTCTAGTTCATATGAATGTTTTTGAACAAATTTTTTTAGATTATCTATTTTTTTTATTTTATATTTTTCTATTGCTAATTTTGCAATACTATTTGATAAAACAGTAGATATTCATAATATTTTAGTATATGGCATATTTTTATTTGCCTTAATTACAGCTTTTTCTACTTCTTCTCTTATATCATTTGAAACTTTAACTAACTTATCAAATTGATTATTTTTAATATTTTGACCTAATAAAAATGTATTAAAATCTAAAATAAATTTTTCTATAAATTTATCATTTTTTAACAAATCTCAAAATCAGTCTTTTATAAGTTGATCTATTAATATTTTTGTGTAATCTTCTCTATTTGATCTAATAAATTTTTCTTTAATGATTTTTATATTTGTATCGTTTTTAAAAAAACTTAATAATTTGTACTCTATTATTTCTTTTTTTCATTGTTTTATAATATTTTTTTCGTTATCTAAGAAATTTTCAATTTGTTCTTTCGTTATTCATTTACTACTAATATTTGCAAATAGTTTTAATGATTGTTGAATTGATGTATTAAAAACCGATATAACTTCATTTACTGTCAATTTTTTATGATAAACTCAAATTCAAAATAAAGAATTATCAATTCAAAGATCTTTTCATTCAATTAAATTATTATCAATCAAATTTTGAACAATCTTTTCAAATTTGTCCTTTGGAAATTTTGATAAAAAATTTAGTAAATATGTCTTATTTTTTTCCACATTTTTTTCTGACTTAATTCTAATAAATTCTGATAATTTTTTTATATCTGTTAATTTTATATTAATATTTTCTTTTTTTGTCTGTTCGAAAAAGTTTAAAACTAATTTTTTATCGTTATTAAAATTGTATTTTATGCTTTGTTCTATAATCTTGTCTTTTAAAATTTTGTTACTTATATTTATTTTTTTATATAATTTTTCTTGAACACTTTTAGGAGGATTTTCTCAATATGCAATTTGTAATATGGCAATAAATTCATCAAGTTTTATATTTTTTAAATCTATATCTTTATACGATATATAAAATAAACTGTCATATGAAAATTTATTTAATAAAAACTTAATTTGATTATCGTCTAATTGAGTTATAAAATCACTATTTTTATCTTTTAATGGAGTGTTTTCTATAAAAGAATATATTTGTCAAGCAAGTATTAATCTTTCGTCTAAATTTAATTTAGAGTTATTATTTTTTCATAAAATTTTGTCTATTGATTTAATAAAAGAATTAATATAATTTTCGTCTTTATTAGCTATATTAAATATATAGTATGATCTGCTAAAATATAATATATTATCTCATTTTTTGAAAAATTTGGAAAAAATATTATATTCATTAAATATTTTATTTTTTAATGTATCTTTGTTATCTGTATTAGTATCTAATGAATTAGTGTCAAAATCATTATATTCTTCAAAATCATTATATAATATATATCATTTTTGACTGATTGTTAATGATATAAATTCAGCTAATTTGTTTTTTGATATTTGTTGTCATAGTTCAGATTTATCATTTTTTATATATCAACAAAAATCATCTATAAGATGAATTATATTTATTGGATTTTTTATTAAATTCTTGTCTGTTGTATCTAAAAGTTGATTGAATGTTTTCCACGTTTCGTCATTTTTTACATTTAAAACTATTAATTTTCATCTATCTATAAAAGATAAATTATTTTTTATTTTTTTTAAACTTTCTTCTTTATAATCTTCTGGTGTGTTATTTTTATTATAATAGCTTCAAATTTTTCATTCATTAAATCACATATTTTTTGTTTTTTATTTATAAATTATTTTTATTTTATTATAAAAAGCATTTTTGTCAAATTTTAGAGAATGTATTATACCTTTTTAGTTGGGAATTTATCACTTAATTTTTACTAACCTTCTGCACTAACTAACTAACTAATAGATAAGAAAATATATTAATTATATTTTAAAACAGTTATGAAAAGAAAAGATAAGTATAGCAATATGCATAGTAAATTAAGTTTAATTATATTGTGTCATATCAGTCTTGAGCCCTATCATCCATGACTACGACCATGAATTTCTTTCTCTGGAGATGCTAGATCAAGTCCGTAGTAAATTAGATATACATTCAGATATTATATTATACTATGGTTATACTTGCTTTAAATTTGTATTTTATTTTCAGAAATTCTAATAAATTCACTGCGAGGAACCAATAGGATTTAAATTTACCATATCTAATAAAACTTGACTTATAGTATTATAAAAATTATATATTACTAGCATATTGATAAAAAAATTTATTATTTAATAATATTTTATGAATTGTCCTAAATGCAAATGACCAACAAGAGTAATAGATTCAAGGGAAATAGAGTGATGAAAAGAGATAAGAAGAAGAAGAGAATGTGAAATTTGCTGACATAGATTTACAACATATGAAAAAATACAAATTGCTAGATTTTTAGTTATTAAATCTAATTGAGAAAAAGAACCTTATGATTATGAAAAATTAGAAAATAGTATTTTAAAAGCTATAAATAAAACATCTTTGAATATAGAACAATTAGAAAATATGCTAACTGAACTAGAATCAGAGTGGATAAAAAATAAAAAATGAGTAACTTCAAAAAGAATTTGAAAAGATATATTAAAAAAATTAGAGCAATTAAATGAGGTTGCAGCTATAAGATATGCTTCTGTTTATTATAATTTTACAAGCAAAGATGATTTCATAAATTACATATCAAATAATTTATAAAAATTTAAGTTTATTTATTAAAAGATATTAAAATAGTAATTTAAAATTTTTTCTTATTTTCATTTAAATAATGTTCTGAATACTCATAATATTACAATTATATCCATTCGTATAGACCGATTTTGAAACCGATATAAGTCTAATTTTGCTTCTTCTTCAAATGGTAGGTCTCTTCAAAATATTTGTGCAAATCAAGTAATGCCAGGTTTTGCAGCTAAAAGTCTTTTTTGCCATTCTTTATATTTTTTAACTTCTTCTTTTAAATGTGGTCTGGGTCATGCAATTGACATATCTCATTTTAAAACATTGAAAAATTGTGGGATTTCATCTAACGATGTTTTTCTTAAAATTTTTCACCAAGGCATTATTCTTGGATCATTTTCA